>Ga0209550_10001351_pt1 | contig 23519 bp, 36 predicted proteins | sample LauGreSuBDMM15SN_2_FD_187567 | JGI IMG/M metagenome (GOLD analysis project Ga0209550, IMG submission 187567) | Freshwater lake microbial communities from Lake Michigan, USA - Su13.BD.MM15.SN (SPAdes) (version 5) | ecosystem: Environmental > Aquatic > Freshwater > Lake | place: Lake Michigan... | reverse complement strand
TATTGGTTACCTTTTTATAATTCATTATTTTTTCGTTTATGTAATTCAATAATACTAGGATCAACATACAATACATAAGATTGATCTAGAATAGATATAGTAAAATACCCAATCCACATACAGGATAATTGCACACCAGATAATATTAAATTTTTATATTTTGATCCAAATATAGATTTGTATTTAGTTAATAGCACAACTATGAAAATGGATATGAATAAATTTATGATTCGTATAATTAATTTTTTAAAGGATACTTCTCTTTCTGTTTTAGTTAATTGAATAATAGACGATTTATTTTTAAACAAATTTATTTTTTTCATGAATTCAATTAGTGGTCCATTATAAGAAGATAGTGTATTTTCCAAAAAAGGAGTACAAATAAGATATAAAATTAATGATAAAAATACATAATATATAGAAATTGTATACGATTTAAATATTATAAGAAAACATAACAAAGAAATACATATAGTAGATCCAAAAAAATATGATTCTGCCATGTATGCTTTCCAATCAAAAACTATAGGTATAAATGCCCAACTATATAATACCCATAAAATATCATATATGTTGGATTGCAATACAAATAAGTAATATCCATAAATAAATATAATTGTTATTTTAATTAGTTCCATAACTTTTTTATTTTTGTAGAAAAATAATTCATGCAAATCATCATATATTTTGATCAAAGCTCCCATCATAGCACATATAACATATTTATTCATACTGTATTACAATATTTTATTATATTTCATTATTTTTTCGTTTATGTAATTCAATAATACTAGGATCAACATACAATACATAAGATTGATCTAGAATAGATATAATGCAATATCCACACCAAAAATAGGCTATTTGTATACCAGATAATATTAAATTTTTATATTTTGGGCCAAACATAGATTTATATTTGGTTAATAGTACAACTATCAAAATAGATATAAATAAATTTAGCATACGAATCATTAATTTTTTGAAAGATACTTCTCTTTCTGTTTTAGTAAACTTGATACTATCTGTATTACTAATAATACCTAATTTTTTAAAGAAATCATGTATAATACCATTATTTTTACTTAATACAGATTCTAAATAAGGAGTACATATAGTATATAAAAGTAAGGATAAAAATAAATTAAATATAGAAATTGTATACGATTTAAATATTATAAAAAAACATAATAATGAAATACATATAGTAGATCCAAAAAAATAGGATTCTGCCATATATGCTTTCCAATCAAAAACTATAGGTATAAATGCCCAAATATATAATAGCCATAAAATATCATATATGTTGGATTGCAATACAAACAAGTAATATCCATAAATAAAAATAGTTATTATTTTAATCAATTCCATAACTTTTTTATTTTTATAAAAAAATAAATCGTATAAATCATCATATATTTTGATCAAAGCTCCCAGCATAGCACATATAACATATTTATTCATACTGTATTACAATATTTTATTATATTTCGTTATTTATTTTTTTGTGCAATTCAATATAACTGGGATCAATATATAATACATAGGATTGGTTTATGATACATAATATATAATACCCAATCCACATATAGGATAATTGCACACCAGATAATATTAAATTTTCCATTTTATCACCAAACATAGATTTACATTTGATTAATACTATAACTATCAAAATGGATATAAATAAATTTATGATTCTTATAACTAATTTTTTGAAGGATACTTCTCGTTCTGTTTTGGTTAATTTGATAATAGATAAATCGTTGTTAAATAATTTTAGTTTTATTAATAATTTAATTAAAGGCCCGTTGGTGTCAATTATTATAGATTCTAAAAAAGGACAACATATAATATATAGAATTAAGGATAAAAATAAATAAAATATAGAAATTGTATATGAGTTAATATATATTATAAACAAACATAACAATGAAATACATATAGTAAACCCAAAAAAATATGAAGTTTCCATAAATCCATTCCAATCAAAAAATATTGGTACAAATGCCCAAAAATATAATATCCATAAAATATCATATATATTTGATTGTATTACAAATAAATAATAACAATTTAATATAATAAAAATAACTTTAATACATTCCATAACTTTTTTATTTTTATAAAAAAACAATTCATCTAGATCATCATATATTTTTAGTAAAACTCCCATTAGAACACATATTAAATATTTATTCATATTTACATAATTTTATTTTTATTTTATTATATTTCGTTATTTATTTTTTTGTGCAATTCAATATAAATGGGGTCAACATATAATACATAGGATTGATTTAAAATAGATACGATGAAATATCCAATCCAGAAATAAGAGAATTGCACACCAGATAATATTAAATTTTCCATTTTATCACCAAACATAGATTTATATTTACTAAATACTATAAGTATTAAAATTGCATTCAATAAATTTATAATTCTTATGACTAATTTTGTAAAAGACACTTCTCTTTCCGTTTTAGTTAAATTGATAATAAATGATTTATTTTTAAAGAAATTTATTTTTTTTAAAAAAATAGCAATCTGTGAATTTGTGTCAATTATTATATATTCTAAAAAAGGACTACATATAGTATAAAAAGGTAACAATATACATAAATAAAATATAGAAATTGTATATGAGTTAATATATATTATAAACAAACATAACAATGAAATACATATAGTAAACCCAAAAAAATATGGTTCTATCATAAATGCGTTCCAATCATAAAATATAGGTACAAATGCCCAAAAATATAATATCCATAAAATATCATATATATTTGATTGTATTACAAATAAGTAATAACAATATACAATAAGAGTAACTATTTTAACACATTCTATAATTTTTTTATTTTTGTAGAAAAATAATTCATCCAAATCATCATATAATTTAATTAAAGATCCCATAATAATACATATACAGTATTTATACATACTATTATATTTCAATATAACTTTAATATCATAATTCATTTAAAATTTATATATAAGTTTATCAACTCAAATTAATAATTGAAATGTTTTCCGCAAATAATTACATTTATAAAAAATGGCATCAACTGTTGAAATAGAAGAAATTAGAGAAAGTATATGGCAATCTCATAAGCAAGAAGAGAATGCATTAATTAAAGAAATTGAACAATCTCATGCAAAATTAAAACAATTACAATTACAATATACTGCGTTTGAATTACGTGTGTCTCAAGAAGTTACCAATGCAATAACACAAAAAAATGCAAAAATAGAACCTCAACCTCTTATTAAAATCAAGTTAAAATGTTCTAAATGCAAAAGCGAAGGACATAATAAAAAATCATGTAAACTATAAATTATATTTAGTTTTTTATATAAAAAGTTTTTGTTGTTTAAACTTATGCAAACTATTTTACTAGAACCAGTAGAATATTATAAAAAACAAAAAGGTAAAAATATTCGCAAAATATTATTTGATTTAATTGGAAAATTGTTAGGCGTATCTACGTCAAATATTGAATTAATTAATACAATTATCAATGAATTTCATAATGCATCGTTAGTAATTGATGATATTGAAGATAATAGTTTGTTACGAAGAAATGAACCGTGTGCACACTTACAATTTGGTATACCATTATCTATCAATTCTGCCTACTTTTCTATTTTTAATTCTCTTCGTGAAATTAGCCAACAATTTAGTCCAGCATGTAGCAGTAAAATTATTGAATATTTAACTATTTTGCATGAAGGTCAGGGAATGGATATTTATTATACGCAACACAAACATATCCCTTCATTGGAAGAATATGAAAAAATGATGACTTATAAAACAGGGTATGCATTTATTATGAATTTAGAATTGTTAATGGATAAAAGTACAAATGTAATTATGAAAAAAAAGTATGATACAATTAAAAATGTACTTTTATTATTTTCCATCTTTTTTCAAATAAGAGATGATTACATTAATTTAACTGATCCAGAATACTGGAAAATAAAAGGATTTTGTCAAGATTTTGATGAAGAAAAAATAAGTTATTTGATTACTTACTTTTATATGCAACATCCAACTATAAATGTATTAGAATTAATGAAAGATAAAAGTGATACAGGAAAAATAAAAATCATACACATTTTTCATAATGCAGGGTTATTTGATATTGTATACAAAAAATTACTAATATTGAAGCAACAAATTTTGAATGAAATGAATATAGATTTTATATTTGATCAATTACCAATTTATCCATTTGATTTAAAAAAAATTGAAACGATTTCTAGAAAGTAGTTTATTCATTCCGGTTCAATCATGTCTATCTACACTATCATGTGCACTCAGTACAACGGCAACAACAAGAACAACATCATGAACATCATCAGCAAGAATATCTTTACGAGTGACTGTGCGACTGGTGCGACTGAAACTTACAATACGAGTATCATCTGCATAACCGACTCTCCCGTTGAGGAAGATACTCAAGATTACACTACCACAACTCGTCGCAAAAAGGTGCATAAAAAGTATCGCGTACAGCGGAAATCTCAGCCCGAAGGTCTACGATGGCAGCCAGCCGAAAAGGTAATACATGTGCGCGGAAGTCCCGCCGACAGAAAAGCGAAAGATCTAGCAATGCGCGTTAAACGCGAACGCAAGTGGGTAGATCCATTCTTGCCCGAAGAAACAGAAGACGCGCCAATTAAGGTACGCACTCCTCGTTCACCTATATACGACAAGCCCTGTGCAGGCGTAATTGCCAATTACGGAATCAGCAAGTGGCCAACTTGCCCCGAACTAGAGCGAAAATACATTGCGCCCAAGTGGCCTGTAAACATTAAGGGTTAAATACAAAACACTTAAACACTAGATTCTTGCGTGAATCTTTTTTCTATATAGTTATTATGACACATAGACGAAATCGTGAAGTTTATGATTTTGATGATGATTATAAAAAATATTCAACTACAAAGTGCGATTTTAATAGAAGAAAAGAAATACTATCTGTAATTGTTTCGCATAATACAAGAATTCAATGTTTAATAGATTTAATTACGGGTAATAAAGAAAAAAATAAAATTCGTTTTAAAAATTGTGCAATTCTAAAAATAGAATTAACAAACGAATGTTTACGTCTTTCTATGGTATACGAAGGTGAATTGTCCACAGATGAAAAACACAAAATAAATAAACAACCTTATTATATACATCCAGAAAATAAAGATGATGAAATGTCACATATACAAAATAATATCCCGAAACAATCACGCGGGTGGTTTGGTACAAAAAAAAATGTAGAACGTTCTCCAGTTGAGCATGTAAAATTTAAAGATGTGATTCCAAGCGAGAAACACCGTATATATGAAACATTTAAACTTCGCCAACTTGATCCTGATACAAAAATTACAATTTTACTAGTAAGACATGGACAAGCAGAACACAATGTAGGTACATATGGAGTTAAATTAGATACATCGGTTACTGTACCCGGGTGTTTGCAAGCAGTACGTGCAGGAAAAGCATTAAAACTTTATTTAGAACAAGAGTATTTTAGAAATAAATGTGTAAATAGCGAAACAATATTTAAATTATTTAATGGTAAATTTTTTGTATCTGATTTAACTAGAACATACCAAACATTACTATCTTTAATGGTTGGATTAGATATAGATAAATATTTAGACGGAAAGCATATAATACCTGTTGTATTGCCATGTTCAAGTGAATTATCTAAAAAAGGAATAGAAGGTAATTGTGATACTGCAACATCCAATGCATCTTTAATTGGTAGATTAGCGCGTGAGAATTATTCATCTACATTAATTCGGGATGGAGTAATTGATGATAATGCAAAGAATTTAGATTGGAGTTTGTATATTGATTTTTATGGAGAGACACGATCTAGGTTTTCTTTAAAATTAAGAGAGTTTCGGTGTCGTGATACAAATATGATTGCATTAGCTCTTTTTTATTTAAATCGCAATTTAAGTCATGATGTAAATGGTCTTAAAGAGTATATACATTATAAAAATATAGACAATATAGTTGACAATCCAATGAGAGGAAGTCATAATTTTGGTGGTAGACGTACTCGTAAACATAAAAAATTGAAATGATTAAATATAATATTTATCAGTATTTGAACAATGTCTACCAATATGTTCCTTCCAGTAGAAGCAAATGCTAATATGGATTTGATGAAAATTGATTGCATTCGGCAAACAATTTTCAAAGTAAATATGAAATGCACTCCTCGTCCCCAACGTTCAATCCCGCATTTTACTCCAAAAACGTATGAACTTCTTAATCATCTTCGCGAAAAAATGCCTATTCACTCCAATTTTCATAATTAAATGGATCTATGGTAAGAGATTTGAGTTTAGATTGCCAATATTCTACGCGTTTATCTACTACATCGTGTGGAATTGTTCTAGTTGGCATAGGTCCATTCAAGTCTGGTTTTTGTCCAAAACAATTTACACCTAATTTTTGCAATATGTTATGATTGTAACCACCGTTTACACCCGGTCGTCCACATTGTTCTTTTTTTCCTAATTCTTGATATGATTTCCATGTTTTATATTGAGTTGGAAATAATACCATATGATCTGTTGACCATCCATAATCACACCATTCTGCACCCTTATCGTATGCATCGGTAACTTGTTGAATGTTTGCTAATTTTCCGTTGTAAGCTTTGCAAAGAGCTTTTGCATTCATGTAATCAAACGCTCCTTGAACATGAAACGTTTGTTCATTTGTTGGTACTTTGTTTACAACAGCAACATCTACTTCAGGTTTTGAAAATAAATTCTGTATAGTTGCAGTTAAATTAGTACCAAAAAAGTATTGACCTCCAATAAAAGCAATAATAACAGCAAACAATAAGAATAACATAATTTCCAAAGAAGTGTACGAGTTTAATACAAAAATAAATATAAGCATAACAACAACTACTACTGTTATGAGTATAATATACGGATCCATATAATTAGATTATTTTTTATTTTAATACATTAATAAAAATGCTAAAATATCTATGCATAATAATAGACCTATTACATAAATAAACCATCTGGGTAAAAGTTGTTCACTTTTTGCTATATAAATACAAAAAATAATTAATAGACCAAAAAAGACAAGATTAACAATTGTTAAACTATCCATATTATAACTTTAGACCAAATAAAACAACAAAAATAATTAAAACTCCAACACCTAATAAGTAATCTGTTCTAAGTCTAAATTGTCCAGGTTGTAAATTTGTATCAGTTGATAAAAATTTTGTACCACCATATGCTAACATACCAGCAAGTAAAATACACATGATAATAAACATACCAACATAAAATGATCCCATTATATTAAATTTATATATTTTTTCTAAACAATAAACAATATGTATTTGGTGTAATTACTTTATGATCTGGAATAGTAGTTATAGAACTATCATCTAGTTCTACCCATGTATTTTTTTTACAAACAATAGAAGAATAGTGTCCACCATTTACATTGCCATAATGGTTGCAAACACAACTTAAAATATATACATTATCACATAATGTTATAGTAAATGGTACATCAATCATTTGATTGTTTTTATGATTTGAATTTGTAAACCTCTTAAATACAATGAATAATAATTTGGGCATTTTCCACATTTGCATTTTTTTAGTTGCAGGAATATATGTATTTGAAACATCTTCATGCCATTCAATTGTTTCTGTTTGCATATAAGTATTAAAACAATCATAAATAGTTTGTGATGTTGGTAAAATAGGCAAATCCAATATAAAAAACGGTTCAGGTACAATACTTTGTATTTTATTTGTTTCAATAATAGACACAGAAATCCCGTAAAAATGATCAATAATAAAAGAATAATCTTTGCTGTAAACATTATGAATCATTTCAAAACATTTCTTATCTATTTCAGTAACATTTGGCGGTATTTGTACTTGAATTGTATGTTTTATATCTTCGTGAAATTCGTTCATCATAAATCGTAAAAATTCGGTTAAATCATATTGATTAAATTGTGTGAATAAATCCATTTTTTTCTCTTTGCATACGTGGTGAACTACATATACAAATCGTTTAGGTGTTATAATTGAATGATCTTCTTTCATTAATATGCGAAGATCATTAAATTCTTTTAATAATAATTGGGTAGGAGTATGTTGATCCAAAAATATGTTTAATTCATCAATATTAAATAAACATTGTAGAGTAGAATTTAAAAAACATGTATTACCAATATTAATCAAACCTGTCATAGTATATAAATCAAATATATATTTAAATTAATACCAGTTTAATGGATTGTTAATAGAAATTTCTATCATTTTTTCATAAATATCCCAATGATTTATTTTTTCTTCTATTTTTTGTATTACTTTTGGTTCTTCTATTTTTTGTGTTAATGAATCAAATACCGATTCGGCGCTTATAGGGACAACAATAATCGCCATGACACAAAGCAAAATCAAATTCACCACTTTCAAATTCAAGTTGGTTCATATTATAACTAAATATTATTTCTTTAAAAACTTAAAGATTTATCACTAGATAAAGTAGAATGTACCGACTATACAACTGGAATTTTGAAATGGATGATGATGGATATTTGTACTGTTTAGGTGATTGGTCTAATGGCCGAGGTTGGCAAACATCGTATATTGACAGACTTGAAACAGTGCGAGGTGGGTATCGTGTTGTAACTCAGAATTCTGTTTATTTTCTTCCGTGGTATTAAAAACTTATGAATTGTTTTTGATTTACAATTTGGTTATTTAATACATCCAGCGAATTATCCAAACTCAATATAAATAATACAATAATCAAATAAATGAAATAATGATATTTATTATTTGTTATGTATAAATAAATTGAAACGAGCATGCTACAAAAGATAATAAGGGATAAAATGGTCATGCACCATTCTAGTATTTTTTTGGTTAACATACCTTGTTTAAAGTCTTGATGTAAGAACTGAAAAAAGATAATACTTCTTTTTCCAGTTGGTTCAAAATAATATTCATAAAACGGCATGGAATTATTGCAATACATGATGACATCTACAAAATGTTGCGGTAATAAACAAATAATTGGAAATGGCGACCAACATTTAAAACTATAAAATGGTTTAAAATCAAATTCATTTTCGTTTTTATGTTCCCATACACCTGTTTTCCAAGCATTATTTATTGTAAAAATTAATGTTTTATTATGAGTGCTTTCTAAATACATTCCACTTCGTGCAAAGCGTAAACCAACTTCAATAATTTTAGTAGATCTATATTGTACATTTACAGGTCCAGTGTATCCTGCCATATATCTATTTACCCATTCTACAATTTCAGTAGGAGGTTCATTAGCAGGAGATATAAATTTCCAATCATCTGCAAACCCATTTTGTTTCTCTGAATAAATATAAGTTAATTGATACACTATTTCTCCATTGATAAGAAAAAAATCAGTCATGCTTTCTTTTGCATTCACAAATTCAGACCACATCATATCCTTTTTTGTTAAAAATGGTTTTAACTCTTCAATTGACGATATTTTATAACAATCTTTACTAGATGCAGTTTTGTGACCATATCTAGGTTTAATAAAAATTGGATATATTGCAGTAGAAGTTTCGCTTAAAATCCCTGCAGTCATGTGTTGAGATGTTGCTACAAATAATTTATCATAAACAAATTGATATTTTGGGTTTTTATTATAAGCAACAATGTCAAATTTAGGTAAAGTGGAATCTATTTTATAGGGAAATGTAGAGTACGGATTAAAAATTCCTAAAAATTGCGAATATTGTTTATCATATTTTTTAATAGATTTTAGCATAGTATAACCTTATAAAATCTATTTTTAAAATAACGGATTATCATCAATCATTAAACCACAATAATCTTTTGGCTGTTTTCCATAATCTATTGGTTGATATAATCCTTCTTCAACTGCATTTTTTAAAATAAATTTAAAATTTATCCAAAATTCTTGATGATGTCCAATGGATTCAGTCATTAAATGCGATAATTCGTGCAATGCAACAAAAGTAAGTGTATTAATATCAATTAATTTCATTGTATTTTTGTGTTTTCGTAAACATAATGCTAATTTGGATCCTTTACCTTCACTGTATGCAGTAAACTCACTTGTAGGTAATGTTTCTACAATACGGTTTGAATTGAAATTAGAAACTAATCGTTCTACACGTTTATCTTTTGGATATTTTTCATGCATGTGTTCAACTATTTTTTTCATTCGGTGAGTTACTTCTGCAAGAAGTTCTACACTTTCTTCAATACGATCTGAATCGCGAACACAATAAGTATGTCCATCACTTTTTGCAATCACGCATTTTAAATTAAAAGAATCTGAATTTAAATAAAATGCAAGAAGAACAATTGCAATAACAATTAATAATACATACATCATTTCCATATTAAACGATTATAAATTAATTGGGACCTTGACCAAATTCTAATGGTCTACGCATAAGATCAGGTTCAATAGTAGACTGTAACCAAGGACCAGTATTGGCAGTTTGTTGAATAATAGGTTCAGAGCGAAGTTGTAAATTCATGTTACGTTTAGTTCCATGAACAGTATCTACACCTTGTAAAAATGTGCTGCTCATTAGTTCTGCATTTTTCAATTGACCATTTCCTTGAGGATTTAATGTTGCCCATTCCTTATTTGTATCATTCGGCAATAACATGGATGGATCTTCCATTAATTGCTGCGATGTTTTAAGACCATATGTGTTTGTTTTTTCTCCGTTTGTTTTTGTAAAATCTAACATATCATTAGATGGATTGTAAGGAGAAGGGGAAGGATTTAATGGTAAACTATTGGAATCAGTAGGATAATTAGAATATCCTAAAGGTGACATAAAATTTGTATTTTTACGCTGGGAATAACTATAAATTAACCAAGCAAATACTCCTACTGCTAAAACCATTACAACTGTATTCATGTCCATTTTTGCCGTTTTCATTATATAAAAATATATAAAAAAAAATCATAATAATGGTAATTCGTCCTCTATATTAAATTGTTCCTTAAGATCTTTTGCAATAGAATATGCCTTTTTTGCTTGTAATGTAGATTCTTTTATTTTATCAATTAATGCATTATATTCTTCTAACGGATTTTTAAGGATAATTTCATCTAAACTATTTAAATCTATATCTACTTCTGCAATTTCTTTAATTGGTTCTTTAATTAATTCTTCTTTAATTGGCGTAGGTTCTTGTTCTGTACTTTCATCTTTTTGTGTTGGTTTATTTGCTTTAATTAGTAATTGATTAAAAGATGTTTTTTGGAATAACATTATTTGTTTAATATTAATTGGAACATGAAAACATTTTTGGCTAAACTTTACACCTTGTATTTCTAAAATAGTAATTAAATTAGAAGATTCATTGATTTCACTTAATGCACATGGTTGTTCATTTTCATTGTAAATCAATAATGGTTCTCCCTTAAGTTGATGTTTAGATTGATGAATATATGATCTTAATAAATAGTTTGAATTTTTGTAAATTTTCAGTAAAGGTACAAATGCATTTTGAATATCATCTAATTCTATGTTTTCAGTAGCAAACCAAATGTCACGTTTATCATAAATAAGTTGTTGCAGTCGTTCTTCTAAAAGAGTTATCCATTGTATTATATTTGTATTTGAATTTGTAAACATCAAATCCGTATATGTTTTATCTTTAGTAGATATGATACCCTGGCGAGTAATACTTTTAGGAGTATAAATAAATAATAAATCATCTGTGCATTTTATATTTATTTTTGAAAAAAAAGATCCATTTGCAGTTACGATAGGTTGTGCCAATTGTATTTTAGAAAAATCAAAATCCGTATCTGGATAATAAATTGTCATATACAGAAATCATATTTTTATAATTGCGAATACCCGCAATTATAAAAATATATAGTATACTATGTTATCTAAATATGTAGATTTTTTGAATAGAGAAGATATTAAAAAGAACATTAAACAAATCATTCATCCCATTCGCGAAATGATTTTAGATGAAATTAAACCATATATATTATACATTGCCCTTTTTTTATTTATTCATTTTATACTAACCCTGTGCATTTTAGTTTATATTATAAGAGTAAAATATTTTCTACATATTATGTATGACATCAAACACTTTCAGACAATCTAGACGTAGCCAACGCAAGAGAGGAGGAAACGGATTGTTGAATGCAGCGGCCGCAAGTTTGCTTCCAATTAGTTTATTAGTTGCACAACAATACTATAAAAATAAAAACAATAAGTCAAAAAAAATCAAAGGAAAACGATACAAAAGTTATAAGAAAAATAAAAACACTAACTTACAAGACCCATATGATAGTCGGCGTCCATAGGTCTATTTCCGCCCCTAGTGAATAATAATTGTTTTTGTTCATGATCTAGACATACAAAACCAGATCCTGAACTATAAGTTGATTGGCACGATGGTAATTTATTATTATTTGCAAAACTCATAGATGAGAATCCTTCCCGTTGTATATTCAACCCTAATATAATGAATAATAACGCAATCCAAACATATAATTTCATATATTTTCTAAATATTAAAATCATATATAAATTTAAGCGAACTATGAATGGAATTACAGAGTCGCGTTCTGTTAATTATTGTTGTGAAATGCCCACACTGTGTAAATAATGTTTCCAAACTAAATTTACAGAAACAAAATGTTAATTACTTAGAATCTCCTATTCACAATATGAATGTCCAGGTTATAAATTAGAAAATTAAGGCGGGTTAGGAGGGCTTGGACTACTATGTCCAAATGTATTTTTAATTTCTGCATTCATTAATGCACAAATAATAAGCGCGGGTAATATAACTCCTGCTATAACAACTACGAATATTATTTGCAATGCAATTCCAACTGGAAAAGTAAACGGACTTAAAAATAATAAACTGGCAAGTATCATCATGTAAATAATAATACCAATTAATATACCTAATAAAATGACTAATACAGTCAATAAATTAATGACACCTGAAATAGTAAGATTATACAAATTAAAAACACTATATAATACAGTAGTTAGTACACCATTTATTTTGTCTAATATACTACGAATTTGTATTGTTATTTCAATAACAGGAACAATGAAATTGACAAGTTTGGAATAAATTTCTTCAAATATTCCTCCTAATTTTTCTTTGATGGCATGTAATTCATTTATTGTTTGCGTCATACCAACCAAAATTACATCTAAAAATCCAATAGTTAAGAATAAAATAAAATAAAATGGCATCATAATAATTTTGAAAGCTTCTGATATATCTTGATAAATACAATAATTGAAATTTTCAAAAGCAGTTTCTGCACTAGTTTGGCCTGGAACTGGCATAATAAGACCTGCAAATGGCATGACAACAGGATTACATTTGTGTTTATTCCAGTTTGATTTTAATTCATTCATTATTGCATAATATGTTTGTATAGATACAATAAATAAAGTGAATGCAAACAATAAAAATGTATATAATAAATCACGTCCATACATTTCTAAATATCCTACTTTTTCATACATAGATGATATTTTACTATCTACTGCATTCATATACATTCTTAGGATAATTTACTTATTGTTCTTATCATTACGCCGGGTACTCCGTTCCACATAGATTCAAATGTATATTGTACCGATGTCATTATATGCATAATGGTTGCCATAGATCCTGATAATTTTCCTTGAGTATCTACCATTTTAATAACAATAATGTTAAATTCAATAATAATTTTAATTAATACTTCATATAAATTACCAACAATTTCAGCAACATTTCCTTTTATATCTGCAGTTTGATCTGTTGTATTTGAATTATTTTCATTGATTGTTTCCATCATATCTACCGTCATACTTTGCAAATATGTAAACGGTTGTGTAATTGTTGGAGCTAAACTAAAAATAATATTTTGAATACAGAAATTAAAATTATCAGCTGTAGTAACTCCATCTGGTGAAAAAAATCCTGCAAATGGTATCATAATTGGACTACATCTATATAATGCCCAATTCTCTTGTACATTTTGCACTCCAGATCCAAATACATTAATACACAATAAAATTAAAAAAAGAATAACAATACAAAATGATTGAAACCATTCAAATGGCATAGATTATATATTTATAAAATATGAATGTGAATTTTTTATTATTAGGAGAAATAATAAAAAGAAATGATTTATTTATCTCTAAACAACAACAATTTAAACTATTATATCAATTAGTTAAACTTCATCATTAAATGCAAACACGATAATATTCACTTTCTAAAGATGTCCTGCTTTTGCGAACAATTCTACATATTTGCGTAGGTCTCATGCATATAATAGATGCAACTGGATCATATCTACTAATTGTAGGCAATTCTGTATTAGATTGTATGCTATATTTATGTTTTAAATCTATAATTTGTTGTTCGTTCAAAAGTGTATGCTTAGGAACCCATTGATGTTTTAAAATGTTAAATTGCAATCGGTGAATGTTAATCACTGTAATATAAATTCCATAAATATTCCAAAGTTCATCTAAAGTTTCTTTAATATTATCATTTGGCTCATCTTTAATAATTACCATTAATGTATCTTTTTTAGAAAGGATTGCATCTTCGCCAAAAAACTCATCTTTTAATTTGTGTACTGCCTGTGACGTAATACGAGATCCATCAATCGTATATTTTACATACAATTTTTCATCCGTTTCTCTAGTTAGCAATAAATTCAATTGATTGTTTTTAATAAGAGTTCCTACATGATTAATACTGTACCCTTCAAAATCATCTGTCTTATAACCAATTTCTTTTAAAATGTCTAGCAGATTTTTTCTAGAAGTAAAAATGGTTGAAATTGTAGTTGGATCGTCCATAGTATACTGTATGGAGTATTATTTAAGTAAATCAATTTTTTACTAAACTATGAAAAAAATGTATAGAAGTTAGACGTTGACATGGTATATCATATTATTTAAATCCTGAATATCCATGACAGTACGAACAACACGATCATCTAATCCGTGTGCAATATTATTATTTATAAATTCATTGAATAGTACCATTTGATTGTTATACATATTAGCAACGGTATTTACAGCATCTTGTATACAATTCATTTGCTTATAGTATTCTGGAACATTATTATCTTGCAAATAAACGCGAACAGATTCAAGAATAGTACGGTTCTCGGTATACATCAACTGATTAACATAAGTGTAAAAGTAGTTTACTGCGTGATCACCCATTTTGTACTAGTTAGTTATCCAATTTTTATTTTTCAATTTTTTTTAAACGGTAAATTCAGTAAATTGTCCTTTAATTAATTCATACGATTTATCGGTATCTTCTTCGTCTTGAAACTCTTTAGTTACAAGACTTGCTATATCATTACAACCTAAATCAAGTATAAAACATTCATTTACTCCAAATACATGTTGAAAAAATTGTACTAATGTATATAAAGATTGAGACGAACAACTATGTCTTGTAAATATAGTATCAAATATAGGTTGCAACGGATCTATATGTGGAGTATGTGTTATTCCAAATGTTTCATAAAATGTTCTAAGCGGATTTGCATAAGCATGGCGTGGAACAAAATCAAATATTTTTCCATTGTATTCTAGTGTAAACATTGGAGGTACATCTTTACCATTTACATCTATTGTTTCTATTAAATCATAATATTTAATAAGTAATGCAACAACGTCTCTAGTAGTTTGGCATGAATTTTCAATATTAGATATCATTATATTTTCATCTCGTAATGATTCGCTATCTATTGTTCCTGTATTTTTATAAATTTTTCCATTATGTAATAAATATTTGCTACGTGTTGGATCTCTGTGTTTTTTTTTCAAAATTTCCGCAATATATTCGTCTTTACATATTGGGTTCATATCTATTTTACTCGTAGATAAAGATGAACACCCGAATCCTGCTCTAGTATATTTATCTATTTTTAAACGATCCTCTGGTCTAGTCTTATGTGGATTTATTAAGATTGCTTGTAATGGTGTAGTAATAGAAGAATGTGTATTTAAAAGTAATTTTAAAATACCTTTTCTAGAATCAAGTTTAGTATAACTTGCAAACCTAGTTGGAATAATAATAGATTCTGCAGAAGGATGTTCTGGACCAGTTGGCACCGGAAAATAATTTCTATTTGTATATACAACAGGATCACTACGTAAACGTGCAATACTAAATGGTTCATTATCAACAGTAGATAAATCGCGTAAATAAGGTTGTCTTGCTTCTTTTAGAAAAAGAGTTTCTAAATTAATATTACGTCTACGTTTATGCTTACGTTTTTTAGTAAATTTTTTTTGTTTGAACCCATATTTTTCATACTTTTTTAACTCTTTAAAAAATTTGTTGGTATTACGTCTTTTAGTTGTTAAATTAGAAGGCATTATATATAAAATTATAAAATAAAAACAAAGAATAAGATATGGCAAACATTCAAGACTTAATGAATGAAATAACACAATTACAACACACAGAAGAACAATTATACAAAGTATTAACTAGAAATGCAGAAAAAGTAGCATTAGGAAAAGAAAGTACACTGACTGATAGTGAAATTGAAACAATAACAACGCAAATCAATTCATTAACTGCTACACGTGTTAATTTATATAATGCACTCGCTTTGAATTATCAAAGAGGTGTTGTTCTTGAAACTTCAGTTAAAAAATCAATGGAACAACAAACAAATACTTTAAAATTATTAGAACGTGAATTAAACAAATCCAAACAAAATTTAGCAAAAATAAAAGATGAAAAATACAATCAACTTAAAATGATTGAAATTAACAGTTATTTTAGCAAACAATATGATGCTCATGTAAAATTAATGAAATTGATTTGTATTGTTGGCGGTTGTATGTTATTTACATTATTGTTGAGATATATTGGTCCTCTTAAAATTGCAGCGGGACCATTATTTAATATAGTAACTGTAATTGGATTTTTCTTAATTCTAAAAATGTTGATAGACATGTATTTGAGAAAAGGAGATAATTATGATGAATATGTATGGCCTGTAGGACCAACAAATGATAAAGATTTAAAAGATGCAAATGCAAAATCTACTGCATTTATAGATGTAAGTGGTATTGAAATTCCATTTTGCATTGGAGATGCATGTTGCAGCACGGGAACAATATGGGATAATGAAACATTTACATGTGTATTAGATCCTAATACTGAAAAACATAAAAAGAAAAAGTAATAAAAATAAAAAGATAACAAATATATATGTCAACAAAACCAGAAGCAGTTGTTCCAGGAACCGCGCCCGAAGTACCCAAACCACCACCTGGCGCAGGAAGTGGTGATGGATCTGGCGCAGGAAGTGGCGCAGGAAGTGGTGATGGATCTGGAGCAGGAAGTGGCGCAGGAAGTGGCGATGGATCTGGCGCAGGAAGTGGCGATGGACCTGAAAGTGGATCTACCCCAGAAAAAAAACCTGGTACAGATAAAGTTGTAAAACCATTATCTATTCTAGAAATGATAAAAAATTATTTATTTATCATTAATATAACAAATGAAGGTGAAATTGTAGGATCTTTAATTGAAAATGATCTTAAAAAAGATGATAAAACTCCAGATGCAGGTCCATCTACAGGTGCAGAGCCAGAACCGGAAGACGCTCCAAATGAAGAAGAACCTGAAGATGACCCTGACCCTGAACCTGGCCCTGGCCCTGGCCCTGGCCCTGACCCTGACCCTGAAGATGAACCTGAAGAACCTGAAGAACCTGAAGACGCTCCAAATGAAGAAGAACCTGAAGATGACCCTGACCCTGAAGAAGAACCTGAAGAACCTGAAGATGGATCTGGCTCAGGAAGTGGTGATGGAACTGAAGTTAAGGGGGGTGGTCCGTCTACTAGTAACGCCCAAAAAAAATTAATAGAATTATCAAAAGATACAACTAAATTTCCCCGTGTTTTTACATTTAATACAAAACCAAATAGTGGATATGATTTTAGAATGCAGGAACAAAGTGTTTTAGAGATAATTGCAGGTAAAGATATTCACAATGAAACAAAAAATAATATATTAACTGGAATGTCTTGTGTAGGGTTAAATGTAACTAAACAAGGAGATGTATTATCTTTTTTGTTAGGATTTCCAATTGTACCGCATGATACACAACGAGAAATTATGTTGCATGATATTATTAAAATTATTAATCCAATTCATGCTATACCAATAAATAAACAATTACATGAATTACAAGAATTACCATTATCAAAATTAAATGAATTAGATGAATTGTGTAAAGAGTTAATTAAAGAAGGAAAAAATCTAGATAAATTTAATACAATTACTGATGCCATTAATGAAATATTAAAATTAATTAAACCTGATAAAGAAACCCCTGAAGATGATAAAAAGAATAAGGGTGGAGGCAGAATGTCTCGTTCCCATCGTACCAAACATTATACAAGAAAAAATAGATTGTAATAGTATGGCACATAATTTTGACGATCCCGATCTAGATGCTAATTATGGTGAATTTTTAAAAACACCGGTTACCGAACCAATATCTGAAGGAAGAGTTGTAGGTAATATTGCAGATCCAATAATAGAAGGAAGAGTTGTAGGTAATATTGCATATCCAATAATAGAAGGAAAAGTTGTAGGTAATATTGCAGAAGAACCACAATTATATAATAGTGTAGTAGAAGGTAGAATTTCAAACATGACATATGATGGTATATTAGAAGGTACAGTTGTAGATACTGAGTTAGAAAAAATGCTAAATGAAATACCAGAAGCACCAAAAACAGAAATTAAATATTATACTCCTGCTGAACGTAGTCAAAGATGTAAAATTATTAGTGATTTTACAATATTAATGAAACATAAATCGTTTACAACATTTAAAACGATTTGTATTGAGTCTTTCAGTCAAATATATTTTGAAAAATTTACGAATCTTGAACTATATAATTTAATTAATTTAATCAAACAAATAAATTTAAACCCTACAGATCAATCAGTTTGTACTGCTCTATTAACAATAAATGGTATAATTACTAATAAAATGGTTAAAAAAGGCGGTAAATCAAAACGAAAGAATCGTAAATCAAAACGTAAAAAACGATTAACAAAAAGATATAAAAAATAATTATTTAAATGTAGTTAGACATATTTTATGTAATATGGTATAATGACCACAATTGACGATATCATGAAAATGGACGACAACAATATCAAAAATCTTCCTTGGAATAAACTTGATCGTTACCTAAAATTAACCAAAATGAACGAATATATTGATGAATACAGCATAACACATAAATTAAATGAAGAAACCACAACACAATTGCGCGACCTTTTACGCGAAAAAATAAATAAAAAGTTACTGCATAAATCCAAAGATGTTATTTATGATACAGAATTAAATAAAATTGTTTCCATACCAAGTTTATCTTTACAAAATGGTAAATATAAAATTAATTGCGCTGAAGCTGTATCGCCTCTTCATTCACTTACTCCCAAAAATAAAACTGTAAAGAAATCATTAAGTTAATATACTTAATAATAAAATGGTAGTATATTCAATGGAAGAATGCGCACTCATTTTAATGCAACAATATGTTCAAGAAAATCTTGAGCATATTCACAGCGAAAAATTTACACAAAAAATGATAGAACAAGTAAAACATATGCTTTATATCCAATTAGACATAGATCCGTTGCAATCTATGCAACCATCCGTACAATCTTCCATTCTTAATGCAATACATATTGCTTACAGTATGTTAGACGGTCGTACTATGATGATTTGTCCACCTCAAGAAAATGTGCTACAGAAACTGAATGCACTTCAACAACCTTCTAATCAAGTAGAACAGAGAAGTGAAGAATGGTACGAAATGAGGCATCAACTTCTTACAGCAAGTTCTATTTATAAAGTAATTGGAAGTGACGCAAAACGTAACGAACTTATTTGTAACAAATGTAATGTCATAAATACACATCAATCTACTTATACAGAAAGTCCCATGCATTGGGGTATAAAATATGAACCCGTTTCAATTGCTTATTATTCATTTATTTACCAAACGCATATTCAATCCTATGGATGCATTATACATCCTACTTATCCTTTTATAGGAGCTTCACCTGACGGAATTAATACATTAGAAACATCTCCTTGCTACGGCCGAATGTTAGAAATTAAAAATCCGTATACTCGCGAAATCACAGGAAATCCTAAAGAAGAATATTGGATTCAGTGCCAAGTTCAAATGGAAGTTTGCAATTTAGATGCATGCGATTTCCTTGAAACAAAATTTACAGAATATCCATCTGTAGAAGAGTTTAACACAGATGGTACTTTTCAACTTACTACAGATGGAAAGTATAAAGGTATTATTCTACATTTTGAAGTCAACAATGAATATCATTATGAATATGCACCTTTTCAGTGCACGCTAGAAGAATATAATAATTGGGAAGAATCAATCATGATGCAACATCCAGTTTTTATAAAAACAATTTATTGGAAATTAGATGATGAACATTGTACAACTATTACACGAAATAAAGAATGGTTTCAATGGTTTTTACCTAAAATTATAGAAATACAAACCATTATTGAAAATGAAAAATCAACTGAACTATGGAGAACTAGATTACCTCAAAAAAAGTGTAAAATTACTATTTAAATGTGTTCCATTGCAGCCAATAGAATGTGTTCTTGTTGTGTTATTTTTTGAAAAACAATGCACTCATCCACTTTTAATTTGAAAAAAACGTTGACTCCATTTTTACATGTAATAATAGAACCATTTTCTTCAATATCTATACGAACAATAAATCCGCCATTTGTAAACGATTGGTTAGATAAATTAATCCAACGAATATATCTACCAATTTGAAATTCGTGTAATTCATCTACATGTCTGTAGTCTTTTAACTTTTTTTTTAACGAAAGTAATTTCATTTCTAAAAGAATAGAATGTTTTCTATCTTCTATTTTTTTATAACTTAGTGAAAGAATGGATTGATTGTATTCATTTTGAATTGCATTTGTAAATAACGTAGAGATAGTTTCATGATTTGTCATACTATTCTAGATATGAAATTATTAAATAGATTATTGAATTGCAAATCCAGGAGAATACCATAATTTATTGTTGTAATAAAGTTGCAAACAACCACCAGCAAGTATAGTAATAATACCATCATTTGCATTTTGCCCAGCATAGATTGTTGTTCCTTCCGTATTGGTAATAATAACTGTATTGGAAGATGCATTAATTATAGTTACAAAATCACCTGCATTTACATAAGTAGCATTCGGCAAAATTAAAGAAGGTGAATAAGCAGTAGATGCAGATGGAAATATAATAACCGTTCCTTTTATTAATCGTGTATATCTAACATTTGTATTCCAGTAAGTTACACCTAAATCACCACCAATACTAATATTAATTGTAGGAGGTAATGCATAACAAATAATTTCATTAGAGGTTGTATTGTAGTACATTTGATTAAATGTAGAAGGAGTAACATTTCCGCCAGAACCGGTAGATGTAAAATTTCGTAAAGGAACATAAAAACTTGTAGTTGTTCCTTGTCCTATTCTTGCAGCAGCAGAATCACCTGCAACACCAGTAGATGCAATAAGAATATTATTAGATTCAGCACCACTGTAAGCGGATCCTGTATTATGACCGATAGCAACATTGTTAGAACCAGTATTTAATAATTGTAATGTTTGGTATCCTAATGTTGTATTATTATTTCCTGATGTATTTTGATTTAAGGAACTGTATCCAATAGCAGTATTATTAGATGTAAATGTACTTACTAATGTATTACTACCTACAACAGTATTAAATGACCCATTTGTGTTTGTATTTAATGCATTATATCCAACAGCCGTATTGTAACTAGATCTAGTATTGGATAATGAATTTGATCCAACTGAAGTATTAAAATTACCAGTAGAATTAATATTCAATACGTTGTAACCGATAGATGTATTATCCGTGCCGGTGGTAATGACACCAAGAGAATTGCTTCCAAAAGCACTATTATTTGTACCGGTAGTAGTACGTCCTAAAGTATTATTTCCAAAACCAGTATTATAAGAAGTAGAAGTATCTCCGCTTGCATAAGTACCCGATCCGGCAGTAGTATTTGAATTACTACCACCAAATATATTTACACCACTTCCTCCACCAGATCCGCCTCCAGCGGGACCTTGATTTCCTTGAGCCCCCTGTATACCTTGTGGGCCCTGTGCACCAGATCCTCCGCCACCTGAACCACTACCGGCAGGTCCTTGATTACCTTGTGCTCCTTGGATTCCTTGAATACCGTCATTGCCTCTTGGACCCTGCGATCCTTGAGCACCTTGATTACCACCAGAACCACCTCCTGAAGTACCAGCAGGACCTTGAGGGCCTTGCACACCATCATATCCACGGGGTCCTTGAGGACCGGGTGGACCGTCTTGTCCGTCTGTACCATCTTTTCCATCAGCACCATTAAATCCGTTCCAACCATTATCTCCATTATAAGCACTCATATACTATAATACTATTTTTAGATTTTTATTTTAATCTTAATAATTATAATACCAAGTATTATTTGGTAAAAATGTAAATTTAAAATTACCTGTAGAATTTGTTCCAACTGCACCTATATTTTTAAGAGTGTAACCTGATGGCACCAAAAACACTGTTTGTTGATTTGGAAACCAAGTACCCGATGGGGGTGCTTCAAATGTTACATTTAGTTCCGTTCCAATATGAGAAGCTTTTGGTAATCCAATAAGTGTAGTTTGAGTACCGCCATCATTTGATTGAAATACAATAACATGTATTTGTTTTGTATTCAAATTAGAAATATCACCTGTATCAATTGGTAAAGTTGTTGTGTAACTAGCACCGCTTGCAATAATATTAGTGTTCCCAAAAATACTACATCTATTATATGTAACAGGAAATATAGAAACAGGTGGCCATTTAGTAAATATAGGTGGTGAAAAATATAAATTTTGTGTAAAAACATTATATAAAATTGGGGTGCAAGATGAATAATATGAAGAATATGGTGAAACAAGACTAGAAGTTGGACCAATATTACCTGTAAACCCTATTCCTGTTTGTCCAATTAAATTATTTAAATAAATATTATCTGAAACACTTGTACTTAATGATAAAAAAGTATTGCCTGTATGTCCTGTATTACCAATGCGAATTGTATTGTTATCACCTGTTTGACCTAAATTGCCAATTAAAATATTATTTGATTCACTTCCAGTATATCCTACTCCAGCATCATTTCCAATAGCTATATTTGAATTTCCAGATAAAAGACTTCGCATTGCACCATTTCCAATAGACACATTGGATGATCCATTATTTCTCAATAAGGAAGAATTGCCAACAGCAACATTTCCTGTTCCTCCTGTATTACCATAAAATAGAGTAGGGTTTGCTCCTCCC
>Ga0209550_10001350_pt1 | contig 23522 bp, 20 predicted proteins | sample LauGreSuBDMM15SN_2_FD_187567 | JGI IMG/M metagenome (GOLD analysis project Ga0209550, IMG submission 187567) | Freshwater lake microbial communities from Lake Michigan, USA - Su13.BD.MM15.SN (SPAdes) (version 5) | ecosystem: Environmental > Aquatic > Freshwater > Lake | place: Lake Michigan... | reverse complement strand
CTTGTATAATACGTGTTAAGTGATTATGGCGTGATGCATTACTGTTCATAATACTGCTAAAAATATTTGCATATTTACTATTATTTTTAACTTTTCGGAATGGTAACATTCAATAGTATATATACTACTAAATATTATTGTAAATAAAAAATATTTAATGTTTGACCGTATGGATTTTTAATCCATATGGTCAGCATGATGCTAAATGTATGGACTATGATGCCCCGGGGCATCAGTCCACCTAACCAGACATTAATCCATACGGTCAGACATTATTGCAAGTAATCGTAATGTTTGACACGATAAACAATTTAAACCTAAGAGAATGTACTATATACAACATAATAAAAAAATATATAATCTATAAACTATAATATGAATGAACCAAGTGATGAGCAACAACTAGTTATTACACATCTAAAAAATAATAAAAATGTCATTGTAGACGCTATAGCTGGGTCCGGTAAAAGCACCACTATTTTATCAGTTGCAAAAGCATTTGTCGGTATCAATATACTACAAATGACTTATAATTCCATGTTACGGCTTGAAATAAAAGAAAAAACAAAGGTTCTCCAAATAGAGAACATTGAAGTCCATACATTCCACAGTTTAGCGAAAAAATATTATATGCTTTCTGCACACACAGACACTGCTATTCGGTATATTCTATTCAACCATATCAAACCTCGTATAAGTATACCCATTTTTAAATTAATTGTATTGGATGAAACCCAAGATATGTCCTTTCTTTACTATCAATTAATGCTAAAGTTCTCCAAAGATATGGGGTCGAACTTTCAATTACTTATTTTAGGAGATTATAAGCAAGGTCTCTATGAGTTTAAGGGCGCCGATACACGTTTTCTTACTATGGCCGACCAAATATGGAATATTCACCCCCAACTTATCAATACAGAGTTTGTAAGATGCAATCTCAAAATGTCTTATCGTATTACAAAACAAATGGCGCACTTTGTAAACAATGTTATGTTAGGCGAAGAACGCATGTTCTCTTGTAAAGATGGAGAACAAGTCTATTATTATAGACAAAGTAGAAGAAATACCGAAATATTTGTTATTGCGCAAATTAAAAAATTACTAGAAATGGGTGCCAAACCATCCGACTTTTTCGTTTTATGTGCATCTGTCAAGGGGCATAATAGTTATATACGAAAAATGGAGAACGCACTCGTCGAACATGATATTCCCTGCCATGTCCCCATGCTCGAAACCGAGAACGTCGACGAAAAAGTCATCGAAGGAAAGGTCGTGTTCTCCACTTTTCATTCTGTAAAAGGACGCCAGAGAAAATATGTATTCATTGTAGGATTTGATAATAGCTATTACTTCAAAGCAAAAAATGCATCCAAAGAAATATGCCCCAATACTCTGTATGTAGGTGCTACCAGAGCGACTAACTGCCTTTATCTCCTTGAAAAAAATGATTTCGACACGGATAGACCACTGGAGTTTCTAAAGATGTCGCATCATCAAATGAAAATACAGCCATATATTGCATTTAAAGGAATACCTCAATCTCTCTTCTACGAAAGAAATCTAGAATATGAACAAAAAGCACTCATTCCCAGGTTCAATATTACTCCTACTAATCTCATTACATTTGTTCCAGAAAATGTAATAGAAGAGATTAGTCCACTTATTGACCGCATTTTTATTCGCCAAACGGGAGAACCTACTGAAGCAGACGAAATCGAATTGCCTACTGTATGTAGAACAAAAAACGGATTTTATGAAGACGTGAGTGATATAAATGGCATTGCCGTTCCCTGTATTTATTATCATCATATACAAAAAAGATGGAAAACCGGAGAACATGAACCCAATATTCTGAAAAAAATGATAGAAAACAATATGTCGGATAGCAAAGACCACGAACACCGATATTTGAAAGAAATCATACAAAATATGCCAGAAAAATGCACAAAAATAAGCGACTATTTATATGCATCCAATATTTATATCGCTACGCAAGAACGCCTGTATTTCAAATTAAAACAAATTGAACCAGATGAATATACATGGATTACGCGAGAAAACGCCATCAAATGCATCAAGCGACTAGATGCGCATATTGTGGAAGAATGCAAGCGAAAACGACCCATTTTTGAACAAGTTCTCATTGATTATTCTATGGATAAAGAACACGAAGATATTGATGCTATTTTGGCACCCCATTTTAATAATGGAACTATATTCAGGTTCTCCGCCAGAGTGGATTTAGTTACCGAACTTACTCTATGGGAACTGAAATGCACCAGCAAAATCACTATAGACCATCTATTGCAAGTAGTTATTTATGCCTGGTTATGGAAAATATTAGTAAATGATGACCGTAATATACGTATTCTTAATATTAAAACGGGCGAAGTTCTCCAATTACAGGCTACGATGGATGAATTGACATTCATTGTTGTGTCTCTTTTGAAAGGAAAATATTGTGAGCCTATTGTTAAATCCGACGAAGAGTTCGTGCAAGATTGCCGCAATATGTTTACATATACACAATAAATCCACCATAAAGGTTTGTAAAGATTTAGACAGGACGAATGTTGCGTATGTTTTTACGTATTCATATGTTATGAATAATATATGAATATTCTATTTTTAAATCATTCCAAAACGAATTGCGGAGTATACCAGTACGGAAAACGCATTTTTGATATTATTAATGACTGGTCGTATGGATTAAAAATCCATACAGACCAGCATCATGCTAGCTGTATGGAACGTGATGCCCCTGGGCATCACACCACACAGCTAAGCATCAAGCGCGCCCACACTATCAACTATATTTATAGAGAACTAGATAGCTACGATGAGTATATTCGCATCTTGCAAGAGAACCCAACTATAATAATGATTATTTATAATTATCATGTTCTCACTATGCCATGGTTGAACCATACAACTATTCAAAAAAATGTGAAAAATATCAGTATAGCACACGAAAGCAGTGATGATATCTTCGATATAAAACTAAGTATTGACCCAAATGGGGTAAACGGTCTACCTAGACCGATTTTTGAAAATATAGAAAATACTATACAATCGTGGGTTCCATCTACGAATACTATCCGGGATTTTATAGAACACAAGGGAGAACATATACCCATATTTGGCTCATTTGGTTTCGGATTTGATTGCAAAGGGTTTCCTAAAATAGTAGAACTTATCAATTCTACCTACGACGAAGCAATTATTAAGTTTGTTATACCACTTGCACATTTTAGGGGAGATACAGACCCCTCACTTGAAACCACTCTAATTGCTCAAAAATGCATAGATAAAATTACGAAACCTAATATAACATTGCTAATAACCCACGAGTTTTTTACGAATGAAGACCTCCTATGTTTTTTAAACTCTAATACTATGAATATCTTTTTATACGATACTATGCAAGGAAGAGGAATATCCAGTGTCATTGACTATGCTATTTCCGTAAAAACACCCCTTGGTATATCCGATAGTTATATGTTTCGCCATATCTACTCGGATGCGATTTGTCTCTATAAAACAAGCATCCAAGACTGTATGCTCTACTCAACTGAATATTGCAATACTTATAGAAACACGTATAGCAATCAAAATCTTATTACCACTATGAAAAATATCATAGTAACTCATTTTCCTATTTGCAGTCAATCTTATCAAGATTATTTCGTTTTGTCCGTATTAAAACACAAACAAAACGGTTATTTCGTTGAAATCGGTACAAATCATCCCAGTGAAAATAACAACACATGTATTTTACATAAACATTACAATTACAAAGGATTGATGGTAGAGTATGTGCGCGATTTTGAACATCTATATAGAGAACAACGCCCATCATGTAACTATATAATAGGTGATGCTAGAAATATTCCATATAAACAGTTTCTTGATGAGAACCAATATCCCAAAAATATAGACTATTTACAGATTGATTTAGATGTAGACAATAAATCAACGCTGGATACTCTGGAACTATTTGATAATACGGTATTTGATACATACAAGTTTGCTACGGTTACATTTGAGCACGATATCTATAGGGGTGATTATTTCAATACACGACAAAAATCAAGAGAAATCTTTTTGCGGAGAGGATATATACTACTATTTGCAAATGTTTCCGTTTTTTGGCAAGGTGCCGATTGTCCATATGAAGATTGGTATGTCCATCCTGAATTGGTTGATATGGAATATATCAAAGAAATCATATCCGGCAATTATGTAAATTATACTAGTGAACAAATCAAACAAATACTCGACCAATTACACTCCAAATAGAGAACTTCATAATGTCGGGTCATCAGTCCACACACACATATATACAATAAATTGCTTACTTTTGAGAAATATATATTTTATCTTGCAAATGTAAAAACTTTGTATTTATAAAAGTGGGGTCTGATGTATTGGGATGATTTATTTTCAGAAAGTTTTGACTAACCATATAATTTGTTATATTATCTATATTACAATCATGTGCACCGAAATACTGGTTTCCGTCAGGTTCTGCAGTAACATATACCACCTTTTCTGATAAATAAGTACTCGCACCTTTCAATATATTTAAATCTGAACCCTGTGCATCAATTTTAATATAGTCAATGTATTCAAATCTGTCCCAAGGAAAAGTATCAAAAAACGTTTTTAAACTGTAAACTGGTACTTTTATTACTTTTGCAATTGGACCTAGATACTGTTGGTCATGTGAATATAAACTAGATGTACCGCAATCTTTCGAGTTTACATAGAAATCTAATTCTTCCATATTTTCAACATTACTCAATGCTACATTGAATATACACATTCTCCCAGAATCGATATGTTTTTTATCTAACGGTTTACCTGCCCAAGCATGAGATGGGTCTCGTAGTGAAATATTACCGTTTAATAAACAATTATATGACTCCGGATTTGGTTCAAATCCAAATACCATAACGTCATTTTCGGTATCAAGCCAATTTGATGATTGATTTGCGCCATATGACAAACCTATATCTATTTTAACATGACTACAATCTAAAGGAATACTATAATTATTCATATTTATTAATATATAAAATTGTTTTATATAGTTATTAGTAATATTCATTAGTAAACATAGAATATAAAACATACAGCTATATAATTATATATCCGTATGGAGCCAAACGAATATATGCATGATGCTATATGTATGGAACGCAATGTCCAAGGGCATCACACCACACATCTAGACATTAAAGAATGTATTACATATATTGCCGGAGGATTTTTGGGTGACTTTATTCATCAAATGTCGGTTATTAAAGAGAAATACATCCTTACTGGTAAAAAAGGTATTCTATATATTTCCGATAGAGACGTGCATTTTAGGTTAGGGGTAGAAACCACCTATCAACATACATACCAACTAGTTATGCAACAAGACTATATTCATGACTATAAAATATATGCCGGAGAACACTACGACATAAATCTGACCAGTTGGAGAACAAAACAGCCCCTCTATACCAATAATTGGGCCGTTGTTTTCGGAAATGAATATGGCGTAGAATGGGGAAAACATCAGTGGTTATGTGTACCGAAAGACACAAAATGGGCCGACAAAATACTCATAAATGAAACCACCATCCGGTTCTCTAATATTGATTACAAGTCTCTATATGAAACATATGGAGACCGGCTTATATTTATTGGGTTCACACAAACCAATTACCATGATTATGAGGCATTTGTGCAAAAAACCGGGTTACAAATTGAATACTATGACCCTATAACCATATATGATATGACCGTTGCTATATATTCCTGCGATCGTTTTATTGGCGCTGCATCCGCACCTATGGCAATAGCATTTGCATTGAAAGTACCTGTTCTATTAGGTCGCATGAATGATGGCGGAGAATATAGAATGTTTTGCGATTTTCCCGATTATTTAAATAATATAGTACTTAATGTCTGACCGTATGGATTATCCAAGACGATAAAGGCGGATGCCAAAATGGTATGTGATATACTATTCCACGTGATAATAACCCCGCTACATAAGAAAACGAACTCTTTGCTTGAACCAATACATCACTCGTTACCAACCCCAGAAATGTCGACTTTACATCTTCGTTCAAGTGCAATACTACGTTTTGGCTATTAAAACATGCAAAATCGGCCTCTTCTCCTTCGGAATATATATGGAATAATAAATCCTTATCGCCATATTGTTCCGATAAATAGGCAATTTTTTCCAAATAATACTCATTCGGCGTATATCGTCCCTCATTATAGTTATGGGAAACATCTCCCCTGCGAATATGCAGTGCTATATTAAACTTACCTGTATTGTAATGACAATGTATAATGTTCTCCCAAAATAAAGTTTTATAGGATGTCATTGATGTATCTGACATGGCATTGTCGACATTTGAATCAAAATAATCCCGGCATTCTTTATTGGTTATACAGAGAACTTCTGTAATAGGAAATGTTATTTCATCTATCGTTTTAAAAATATGTGTACACATCAATTCTTCGAGTTGCTTAATATAAAATGTATCGTTAGAATAATTATGTTCAATTGTTTTTATAGGTGTGTGTATATACACACCTTTGTTTGCATATGCATAATATATCATATGTATCAGTGTTTGAAATTGAGCGCCAAATCCGTCTATTCGTTGTTCTGAAGTAAAATACATCATACGTCGTATATGTGTATAGGTATAATTATATAATGTATTTGGGTTTAAATCTATTTCAATAAGTTTATTAATGACTGGTTGGGTGGACTGATGCCCCAGGGCATCATAGTCCATACAACCAGCATCATGCTGGTCGTAAGGATTTTCAATCCACCCGACCAGACAGACAGTAATGTCTTACTATATAGACATATGGTATATCATACACCCTATGGGGCATCATAGTAATCAACATTATAGTCAGACAATAAATAACAGATATATATATTCGTTATATTTATATCATATTGACATCTATAAATATAAAAGGTTCTCCATGTAATACACATTATGCTGAAAATAATCCACGGTGAAGGGTTTTTTAGTTGTTCTTCGGTTATTCTTAGTGATATAATACTCTATTATAATAGGAATGGTCGATTACCGGACGGTGTTGATTCATCCGATTTATTTAAAATGTATAAGCCCGGGGGAGAACAACGCGATATAACATATGATTATTTTGACCATTATAATAAACATCCCATTCAAATTGAATATACCGGCCATATACATTATGATTGGGGATGGCAATTCTGGTATTATTCCCTATTAGACCTTACTATGATTACCCCATTTATACGTAAATATTTTACGCCCACGGAAGAAATACTCGGGATTATTTCTAAAATGGAAGAAAAATATGGATTAATGGAGAACTATGATAATATATGTGTACTATTTCATAGAGGAAATGATAAAAAACGTGAGACTGCACTGTGTTCATACAGTGATATGCTTGCAAAATCTAAGGAAATAGTCGAAAAAAATCCGGGGGTAAAGTTTCTCATTCAAAGTGATGAAACCGAGTTTATAGAAATGTTCTCAGAAATATATACAAATCATATTATATTCAAGGATGAAACCAGACATATGAGAACATGCGATAATACAGTAGATAAGGTGTTTCCAGAAAACAACTACAAGTTCTCCAAATATTTTCTGGCTATTGTGATTATTATGTCCAAATGCAAATATGTCGTATGTGGCTCCGGAAATATATCTATGTGGATTGTATTTTATAGAGAACATCTACATGACTTTCATCAATATTTTAATGGGCAGTGGGTGTAATAGCCCATATATGATGTTGTTATATGAATAGAATGTGTTAATGTATGGTCATGTGGATTTCCAATCCACATGGTCAGCATCATGCTGGTTGTATGGAATGTGATGCCCCTGGGCATCAGTCCACGCGACCAGACAATAAAAATATATAGTAATATGAGTATATGGGGGTTTTTGTGTTTTCTGTTTTTTTCAAAATAAAATAGGGTTCCTCCAAAAAAATGGACATGCCCAACTATGTCCATTTTTCTCTTAGGGCCTTAGACTTTGTAAAAAAATATGTATTGTGACTGACATGGTAACAAACCCGAAAAAATACGTTTTAAAATGACTGCATAAAAAATATTTATATTTTGCGGTAAACCATTTAGGCGCTTTTCTTGTTATCATATATATGATAACGGAAGATAACAAAAAAGCGCGCAAAAGCGCGCCTTTTTATAAATGCGAAAAATGTTACCTAATATGCAGCAAGAAAACTGATTATGATAGACATTTACTCACTCGGAAACATCGAATGATAACAAATGATAACGAAAAAGCGCGCGAAAGCGCGTCTTTTTACAAATGCGAAAAATGTGACGTAATATGCAGCAAGCAATCCGAATATGATAGACATTTATTGACACAAAAGCATCAGAGGATAGCGAATGATAACGAAAAAATGCCAAAAAATGCCAAAAAATGCCAAAGCAAATTATCGTGTCATTGTGGAAAAATATATCAATTTATGTCAGGACTGTGTAGACATAAGGCAACTTGTAAAGTCCCAGAACCAGCGCAGCAAACTAGCGTTGAAATATCTATGAATGCATTAACAAATGCAGTGGTTTCGCCATATGAGAATACGCATATAATTATTCCACCATACAATCCACATCCAGATATACAACCATCTGAATCAACCAGATTAATACTGGAACTAATGCGCGATAATCAAGAGTTCAAAAACTTATTGATAGAACAAAACAAAGTAATGTTGGAGCTGGTACAAAAAACCCAGTCGACAAACACATACAACAATAATACCAATAACCATAACAATTCCCATAACAAACAGTTTAATATACAGTTTTTCTTGAATGAACAATGTAAAAATGCAATCAATTTATCGGATTTTGTGGAAAACTTGCAGCTCAATTTCGATGATTTGGAGAACGTAGCCGATAGGGGATATGTGGAAGGTATTACACAAATATTTATGAATGGGTTGAAAGAACTCGATATATATACCCGACCAGTTCATTGTACAGACGTAAAAAGAAAAACCGTTCACGTACGTGAAAATGACATATGGATAAGGGATACTTCAGACCAGGCAAAAATAAAATCAGCCATACGCCGTATTGCATTCAGGAATATACAACAAATAAGTAAATGGAATACCGAACATCCCGACCACCGCATATTGGATTCCAATGATTACAATCGGTCATTTCAAATTATGAAACAATCACTTGGTAATACATGTCCAGGCGGGGTGGAAAAAAACAATGAAAAAATCGCCAAAGAATTGTTGAAAACCGTATATGTGGATAAACAACAACCTAATATGGTATGTGAATAAGTATTTCATTTTTATAATATAAAATAAATATGAAATAAATCGGTATTTATCCATACATGGCACGCATCTCACTGTATGTCATACCCCTTCCCGTTTTTTCTTTGAACTCATTCGCACCAGATATCATTATAGCCGATAATTCATTTGTAAACGCTTTTGCATTTTCTGCAGTATTCGTAGTTTTGCAAGGCTGTTGCAATAATTCTCTTACTTTATGTTCTGTTTTTAATTCAATATTTCGCATAATAGCATCTAGATTAGGGTCTCCAGACAACCTAATATTATTAGTAGTAGTATCAGTATTAGTAGTAATAGAGGAACTCATTTGTATTCTCTATATAGTATAATGATATACTATATAGACTGTATTATTTATATTGTTTTATATTTAGTTTATACATTAGCATGCAGACAATACCAACCCTGAGCGGGTTGTAATTCCGGAAGCACAGGCGTATTTATTGGTAATTTTTTTAGTACTGCAAGTAGATGAACTGCGAGATGTTTGGGAACGCGTAACGGGCGAGGTAGGTCTTGCACAAGTTGGTTTACTTGTCGACTTTGCTTGTAATAGAGATTTCGTTTGACTGCGAGTTTGCATTTTGGTATATATGTGTAGCTATCTTTAATTTGTTTCGGCCTAATTATTATTATTGGTATTGTTATCTACTACTGCGTCAATGTGTTTATACAATATCTGATAAAATTGTTCATATGTCATATTCGACAAAAGCCGTTCCTTGGACATCGTTACAGAACACCCTCCGGTTTCAATCATAGATATATCGAACCTGCGTATACCCTTACGAAAACAATAGCGTAAAATATATTCCAAGTTCTCCAAGTTGGAAGAAGAAACATGTAAATGCAGAGAAATCTGAGACAACGGAACCCCGAAAAAATGGATGGTTTCAATAATATACTCAAAATCTTGATAGGGCAATGTTCCACATGTATCAGATAAACATAATTCATCGAATAAATAGGTATGGTGGTAATGGAGTATTTCACTGATTATAAAATCGTTGTCTATCTTTCCGGAAATAGGACATTCATTAATACACGATATATATAATTTTTTCATATAGTTCTCCGAAGAAGGTTGATTATGTAGTATTTCACGTAATTGGGAGAACTCGTGTTTGATTTGTTCAAGAGTTCTATTGGTATTTTTCAACTGAAAAGTAGGAGAAGCCGATGTAATAAAAGAAAAATGCGTAATTCCGTAAAGAATGGCGGTTTGCAATTTGGTAATCGAAGGAATGAGAACATATGTTTGGGTAGTTGTGTCATAATTGCGTTCTATTTCTGATATAGCATAATCGTAAAGTTCTCTGGTATCTGACATAATGGGTAGTATTTTATAAGAACAGAGAGAACCTATTTCTATAGATTGGGGTTTATACTGGGTATAAATAGTAAAAAAGGTTTCGCGCTTTTTAACCGAAGGCCATGTGGATGGATTAGCACCTTGTATACCATCGCGCAGCGAAACATCAAACAAAATAGGGGATATTTTATTGTACAGTTCTCTGTGTTTGGTAGATTTAGTAATAATCTTTTGGATAAAATGAGAACACGATTGCATAGTTATATGTATATAGTTGTATATAGATATATACTGTTATTTTTATATTGATGTATTATTTATATGGAAAATAATAAACAAGTAATAGATTATAATGTATTGTCGTATGGACTGATGCCCAGGGGGCATCATGGTCCATACAACTAGCATCATGCTGGCCGTATGGATTTTCAATCAATACGGTTATACAATAAAATATACACGTATATTATAGTATGACTGATACAAAAACTAACAATATTAGTGTGACTGATACAAATAAAAATAAATATATAGGTACAGTAAGCGGCATAATAAGTGATATTTATACTGATGAAACAAATATCAAAAAGGTATGTTTATTCATTGATGGCAAGACATTATGCGTTAATGCGGGAAAAGTTACTTTTTCAGAAAAAACTCCAGCCCAGACCAGACCAGTCCAGTCCAGTGGAGGACGCCGAAAGTCTCGCCGTAATAGAAAACCGACAAAAAATACCAAAAAATCAAAAATTACGAATAAAAATAGAAAGCAAAAATAATAGATACATATCCAAAACAGTAGACATACTGTTTATTTGTAAAAGTAAATAAACAGTACAAACTAGTATAAAAGCATAAAAGCACCCTAGAATGTTTACTACAATATCATCATTTAACGAAATTGAAATAAAACCCGACGAAACATATTTAGTCATATGTGATATAGATGGGACTGTATTACATTTTCCTAATTGTGATAGATTTTGCAGAGAATTGCTGAATGATTTTTATCTGAGTAATGGAAATTATGCAACAGATTTAGAACAAATGAAATCTATATATAGAAGAATGAGAGCACCTACACATACGGACAAAGAAGGGTTTGATAGTATGTGCAAAACCCTAGAGAAAACGAATAGCAAAATACTTTTTTTGACAGCCAGAGGCTCTAATAGCTATAAATTGACAAAAACGCACCTAAAACAAGTGGGTATTTTACCGGATGAGTTTGATATTCACTATACAAGTACTCTAATTAGTAAAGGAGAGTACATAAAAACACACATTGATTTATCTAATTGGGAAAATGTAATATTTATAGACGATTTTGAGACGAATATTCGGTCAGTATCTGACATATATCCTCAAATAGTTTGTTACAAGTTTGCGGTCTAGGCATCATGCTGGTCGTACGGATTTGTAATCCACCCAACCAGTCATTAAAAACAATATACATCTCTACATATAGTGCTAGGTAGGGTATAATCTACTAAATAAATGGTGACAAAACGTTCACACTCACACAGGTCATATATGATATTGGTATTTTTAAACATTGATTTTATGATACTTAAAATATCCGATGGAGTTTCGAATGAAATAGTATCATATTGTATTGCAAGGTAGTTAATTTCCGCCGTTTTGAGTGAAAGACATTCCTCATTTGGAATAACAATTTTGCAATGTGATTCCGAATAACTCTTTTGTTCGACTAGCGCGGAACTATATAACTTATTAAATGCGGTTTTTAATCGGAACCGTATTTGGTTGTACTCAAAAATATTGTTTGCGATATGTGCAAATTCTGCGTCTATAGGCGTCATACACTTTATTTTATCGGTCATCTTCCATATTTCGTCATTTATATGCAATAGTAATCTATAAAAAAAGGGGGATGATTGGATATATGTAAAACAGTTCTCCGTTAAACTATCTATTTCTTTCTGTATATCGTTTAGTTTTTCTGAATTGGTTATATATTTTCGTTTCAATTCTAAAATGCTATATTTATCTATTGCCTCTCCTATAGAAACTTCAAGTAACATTGCAAGAATATATTGTAAAGATATACTAGTGCAAATATTTAAGTGATTTGTTTCGCTATAAATAAACAGTTTGGTAATAAACATAATAAAAAGACGGAATTATGGTAATACTATATAATGTTGACAAATGACCAATTGGAATGTAGAATATGTAAGTGTAATGAATTGACCGATATAATCAATTTGGGAGACCAATATATCACATCTAGGTTCCCCAAATATGGCGATTGGTCTACACCGAAAACGCCCATTACGTTGTGTAAATGCGCAAACTGCAGTCTTGTGCAACTGAAACAGACCGTGGTTTCTTCTGAATTGTATGAGTATGAATATGGATATAGAAGTGGTATTAGCAATACTATGCGGGCGCATTTGAAAGCATATCAAGAAGAAATACTTTCTATTGTTCAATTGAATGACGGCGATGCCGTAGTGGATATAGGAAGTAATGATTCTACTATGTTACAGTTGTATTCCAATAAAATAAAGAGAATTGGCGTAGACCCCACCGGGAAACAGTTCCGCCATTTTTACGGGGAAGTGGAATTGATACCCACCTATTTTACATTGAACAATTTCAGGGCGGTATATCCGGAATTAAAGTGCAAAATGGTCTCTTCTATTTCCATGTTTTACGATTTACCTGACCCGGTGCAATTTGCCCAAGATATCTATGAGATTTTAGATGAAGACGGAATATGGACATGTGAACAAAGTTATATGCCAACCATGATTAAGACGAATAGTATTGATACTATATGTCACGAACATTTGGAATATTACGCACTGCATCAAATCAAAATAATTGCCGACAAAGCAAATCTTAATATCATCGATGTGAAGTTCAATGATTGTAATGGCGGAAGTTTCCGAGTGTATTTTGCGAAAAAGTCGTCCGCGATATATGTGGAAAACGTGGACGTGATTAACCAAATATTGGCGGAAGAAAATGAATTGGGTATTCACAACACCTCACTATATAGCGATTTTATGAAAAATTGCGAAACCCAAGTACACAAACTAAAAACATTCGTGAATAGTATCAATGGTATTGGTAAACAAATGTGGATTTATGGCGCATCTACGAAAGGAAACTGTCTACTGCAATATGCGAATATAACTGAGTCAGATATGAAATACGCAGTGGAACGAAATCCTAGCAAGATTGGTAAAATGACCTGTAGTGGAAGTGAGATTATCGGCGAGGATGAGATGAGACAAAGTCCTCCAGAATATTTGTTGGTATTACCATGGCATTTTAGAACGGAGATTATAGAGAGAGAACGTGCCTATTTGGAAAACGGAGGACAGCTTGTTTTTCCTTTCCCGGAGTTTGAAATAGTGAGTTATAAACCAAAGATTGTTATTACCGGACTAGATGGTATGATTGGAAAATATGTGAAAGAAGAATTGGGTAATGATTACGTTATTTATGGTATTGGTCATACTGAACCTGCGCAGGGAGAAAAGAAGGACAGCTTTTTTTTTTTGAATTAACGGATTACGCGAAATTGGAACAGGTTTTATCTATGATCCAACCGACTATGGTGATCCATTTGGCTGGAATATCGAGTGCACAATATTCGTTTGTGCATCCTATAGAAGCATTAAATATAAATGGAATGGTAGTAGCCAATTTGTGCGAAATGATACATCGAAATAAATGGAATATGAAATTATTTAATTCAACTAGCAGTGAAATGTATAAAGGTCATGTGAATTATCAGGTGAAAGAAGGCGATAATGACCATAACATGTTCTATAGTCATCCTTATGCTATTGCAAAAACGATGGGACATAACATGGTTCAGTTTTATAGAGATACCTATGGACTACCTTTTACAAACGGCATTTTCTTCACAATCGAATCGCCCAGAAAAAGACCGGAGTTTTTATTGAATAAAGTAGCCATTCATGCAACCCAATGGATGCGTACAAAAACCCCATTAACACTAGGTAATTTGGATTCCTATAGAAATATATTACATGCCAAGGATGCCGCAACTGCTATACGAAAAATAATGGAACAACCAAAAGGTGATACCTATGTGATTTGTAACACCGAAAGTGCACTTATATCGGCACTCGTATTTCGATTATATCAGTTATCCGGTATACAAATTGACTCAAAAGAAGACGGATTGTATCAAGTGGGTACAAACTTACCGGTTGCATTTATTGAACAAACCGGAAAAGGATTAGATGTACAACCGATTGATATTCGCGGAGAACCCACGAAATTGAAAAATATAGGTTGGAGCCCAACGTTTACTATTGATGATATTTTACGGGATATTATTATAGCTTGTACCACTACTGCAAAAACAAACTATCGAAATGATGAATACGCACCATGAATGCTAATATGTCACTGTCAATCGTTATAGCAGGTGACCACTCATTTTTATTGGCTTTATTGTGATTAGAAACAATATAGTTATAATACTCCTCTGCATTTTTTAGAGAACTTGCTAAATAGTCATTGCAATGGACCATAGACCATTTAGGTGGAGTAAATGGATAATCAGGTGTCCAATCTAACCGCAATTCTAATGTAATATAAGACGGTAAATATTCATTTATCATATGATTTATTTCCATTGGCAAATCTGCAATATTATTGGTTATTAAATCAAACATATTTATTTTATTTATATAATGAATATGTACGCGACAATGGTCAGGATAAGCGGTTAACCCGATACTATATTCACCGCCCTTTATATTATTCAATCCGATTATGCGCTGAAAATCGTGTATAGTTATTTGTGTTTCGGGTATTTTATTTGTTTTTTTTAACGCAGTAAATCTTCGATGGAAATAATTGTTCATATTGAGTGATGTAATATGATGTGGGAATATATGGATATATGGTTAGGGTTTATCTTATTTATGGTTAGTATATTTTGTTGTCTGGTCGTGCGGACTATGATGCTCCCGGGTATTAGTCCAATCAACCAGACATTAAATTGAGAACCTCCGGATACTTGGTATTCATCAATTCAATAAGTGTATCTGCCTTGACTATTTTTTCGCGTTTCAATAATTCAGAGGCTTCATATACAAATGCCTTGGCGTTTTTCAAAATAAACTCGGAATATACATATGCATCATTAATCAGCGTCGCAACCTCCGTATCAATTAATTCCTTGTATTTTTCACTCATATTCGGGTAGATAATATTTTTACCCATGCCGTAATATACCACCATTTTTTCGGCCAATTTGAGCGCTTCTTCAAAATCATTTATAGCACCAGTAGTAACAGAAACATCATAGAAAACTTCTTCCGCAATGCGACCTGCCAATAAAATCATTAGATGCTCAAAAAGAGCTTCTCGCGTGAGAATGGACGAAGCCGATGCCTCAAATACAGTATACCCCGGCGATTTCGGAGCGGATAAGTTGATTATTACCTTCGTCATTTTGGAATGGTGTTTTGATAATAACCCCACAACTGCGTGTCCCATTTCATGTATAGCGATCATATCGATAATATTAGATGTAAATTGGTGTTCCGAGGGCTGCCATCCAACTAAAATACGGTTCATGACCGTTTCTATGTCATGAGAAGTAAAAAACTTTTTATCGTTTTTAAGCGCATTTAACATGGCTTCATTTGCCAAGTTCTCTATTTGTGCACAGGACAACCCTTCGGTTAACTCAACTAAATCATCAATATGAACAGTGGCATCGCACGGCTTGCCTTTTAAGTGAATATGTAATATAGCGTCGCGGGTTTTTCGGTCAGGATTGGCAATATAAACACGTTTGTCAATTCGCCCGGGGCGCAAAAGCGCCGGGTCCAATAAGTCCGCGCGATTTGTAGCGCCAATGACGAAAATCCCGGTGGTGTTTTTAAATCCATCCATTTGCACCAAGAGTTCATTTAGTGTACTATCCCGTTCAGAAGAAGATGATTCACCATCAGAGGACCTGCGTCGCCCGAGGGCATCTATTTCATCAATGAAAATGATACACGGGATGTTGTTTTTCGCCAAAGAGAAAAGTTCTCGGATGCGCGCCGGGCCAACACCCACATATTTCTCTTGGAACTCGGACCCAGAAACCGAAATAAATGCGGTCTGGGCTTCGCCTGCCAAAGATTTCGCGAGCAATGTTTTGCCATTACCTGGAGGACCTTCGAATATCAATCCGCGTGGAATACGGACGTTATATCCATCATATTTTGTATGGTTTTTTAGTAAATCAATACATTGGTATAACTCCGACTTTATAGCACCATATCCGCCTACATCGGAAAATGTAACGCCGGATTTTTTCACTACTTCAAAGTTCTCCGATTTTGTATCGCCAGATGCAGAACGTCCCATTCGAGAATAGCCATAATGACGTACGGGACGACTTATTTCTGTAGGTGAACCAAAATCATTATCTTGCAAGTCCTCGTCTTTTTCTCCATCTTTATTGAAATCAAACATTCCGGGATTAAAAATAATATGTAGTCCACCAACGTTGGCTGTACTACTATGGTTCGAAGTGCCATTCAATATACTCAGTAAATCATCCAAGTTGGAGTATTCATTCGTATGGTTGCTTTCTTCAAACATGGCGTTCTCTCTTTCCGTAATATTCTTTGAATTGAGTTTCTTCAAATAGTGTTCTTTTCCATATCGCGATAATCCATATTGTCTATTGTATGTGCGCAAGCAAAAAGACTTTCGAGAACGTACATTCAATGGTAATGTATATGCATTAGAGTATAAAAATGAACAAATAGTTGTAATATATACAATATAATACAAATGCATTATAATATAACATACTTATGCAACTCTTCTATATCCTTTCTAATAGAAGATCTTTTAATGACTGGCCGTATAGATTGAAAATCCATACGGACCAGCATGATGCTAGATGTATGGAACGTGATGCCCATGGGCATCACATCACACGGTGAGACATTAAATATTACTATTACAAATGATACCAATACCTATATGACCTATCCGGTTGCGTTTTTTTCACAATAATAATACAATTACGAGAAAATGTAATACTGCCAATCATATTGTGATGCATAACCCGGTTTTTTCGGTTACCAGCAAATTCCGAATTGACAGTATCTGCAATCTCTTTGAATATTTCTATAATGGAATTGGGGTGTTTATAGCCATAACGGGTTTCATATCCATAAAGCCCGTTTTTAGTCCAATAAGAGGTTTCAATATCTTCTATAATATAAATGCCGCCCTCTACCAAAGTAGGAAATAGAGCGTTGAATGACAATAATTGGTGTTCTGGTATATGAGAACCGTCGTCATTTATAAAAAACAACCCTTGAGAGTTACGAATACTGTAGCGTATCGCTTGCAAATCATGTGGATTACTCTGGTCTCCCTTGAAAACAGAATAGCGTTCTCCGGAATACTCTTTATCTATATCCATGCCATAAATATGTGCATTTGGAAATAGTTCCAACCACATATTAAGTGAATTGCCGTTTTGTATACCGATTTCTAACATAGCCCCGGGTGCATTATAAAATTGTTTCAAGAAGAAATCATATATATCGTGGTATTCGTGATGAAACACCTTGTCCGTATTGTATTTTGTGCCAAGCTCATATAGTCTATTTCTCGAAATATCTCCCATATAGGTATATACATAGTGATAGTATAATGGTTTTTATTTTGTTTATATAACAAAATACAAATTGTGTATTTAATGTCTGGTAGGGTGGACTATGATGTCCAGGGGCATCAGCCGACACGACCAGACGACAAGGTACTGGTAGAGCAGTCTACCCGATGTCCCAAGTAAACCAAATGGTCATCCGCATTGGTTTTAGCAAGTGGGTATTGGTCAGCACAACTAGCATCTTCACAATTAATGTCTAGATGTGTGGTGTGATGCCCAGGGGCATCACGTTCTATATATCTAGCATCATGCTGGTTCGTATGGATTTTTAACCCATACGACCAGTCATTAAGTACACTGCATATGCGCAAGTCACCGGTATCATTTTCAAATACTTCTCTGCAAGAATGGTAATATCCAAACTCAATTGGTGGTAAATGTGGAACTACGTCTTTGTCGTGGGTAAATCGCCAGTAATTGGATATAACACTATTTGTAAATGCGGCGTAGTGGGCTTCGCCTACCCGGGGCTGGCCGAAATTGTATATTTCCACCGTTATATTGGCTTTGGCGAGTTCCATGGCCAATAATTGACAAGTCGATGCACCGTATGAATGGCCCGTAAGAATGACGGTATAAAATGGGAACCTTTTCTGTAAAATCGCCACAGTCGAAATAGTCTTATTTATAATTCCTTGTATAGAGCGATAGAACCCATAATGGACTTTGCAATTACATTCTGGATAAGTCGTATAATCAACCAGTTTTATTTCGGCATCATCCAGCCAGTTCATTGCACTGGAAGACCCGCGCAAAGCTACATAGATACTTTTGGTAGAAGGTAAATAGCCGATATATCCCTGTAAATCGGCGGCAATATCGTAAAGTGTGTCTTCGTAGACAAACCCGGTGGCCGACCCGGATAAAACCATTGATTTATAGTGGTCTTTACCGCAATATGCCGCACCAGAAAGATATACACTTATAGTTGCCTGATTTAAATCATATGCAGATATATTATATGTTCCATAAAATAATCCGAATAATAGAAGGAGAACAAACATTTTATATGTGTAAATAAATATATGTAAATACATAGATTGTGTTTATATATTTTATGGAAAATAATGACTAAATGTGTAGTGATATGCCCACGGGGCATCAGTCCACCCAACCAGACATTAATAGAGGTGGGGAGGTAAATACATTATCTGCAATTATATAAATACATTTTTCATATAAATATATACCTATGACATTGGTCAAAAAAATAAATATGTATATCCCTAAATCGGAGAACCTACCTAGTGGGTTCTCCGAATTGTCCCCAGAAGATACTATTATTGTATTGAAAGGCGGGTATCGCGCGTTTATAAATGCCAAAGAATATATGCGATTATTATCCGATGAAGAATTATATGGAACCATACGCAAAGAAATGGAAGATACGTTTGAAGAAGAAATGAGAACATGTAAAGAACGAATGGAAAAAGCGGAAAAAGATTTGGCCGTTCAGAAAGAATTATACAAACATTCTATTACACAAGGCGAAGAAAATGGCGAAAAACTAGTGGCAAAACGGGTCGAAACATATGAGCGACTGCAATCGGCATACAAAGAAGAACGCGAACATATGCAAAACCGTATTATTTCACTGGAAACGCAAGTAGCTGCTGCCAATGCGCGAACACGGGAAGAAGCAATGAAAATAGTAAACCAAGAATTGGAGAACCTGAAACATATTTTGTCAGAAAAAGACAAACAAACTGCCAATATAAAATGTTCTCTGGATAAGGCAGTTGAGAAAATAGATAGTATGACACAAAAGAAAACGACGGTTAGTCTGGGGAAAATCGGCGAAAAGCATTTTGACGAAATAGCGCGGGCAGCATTTCGCGATTTTGATGGATTTGAAATAGAGGATATGCACTCCGTTGGTGGACAAGGCGATTTTCATCTGAAGTTCCGCGGATTTACTGTGTTGACTGATTCCAAATTGTATTCCAATAAAGTCAATAGCACATCGCGCGATAAAATCAAGCGGGATTTGAAACGCAATGACCATATCCAGTTTGCATGGTTAGTATCCCTAGATACGACGATTGACAAGTTCGACAAAGCCCCATTTATGTTTGAATGGTTAACTGAACGTAAATGTGTGTGTTATATCAATGAATTGCTTAAATACGAAGAACCTAGCGAAATGTTGCGCGCAGTGTGGCATTGTTGTAATACATTACATAGTATTATGACAACTGAGGAGGGTGCGGGAGGAGAAAAAGAACTTACGCGATTGAGAGAACATGAACTGAAAATAAAAGAAATTGCACAAAGAATGGTGAAAAATAATCGGGAAAGGGAAACTATCATGGGACAATTGCGCAGTAATTTTGATAAAAATGATGAATGTATTAGAGAAATATTGAATGAAGAAACAAACAAAATGGTGGTGGACTATTATGGTATTGTTAGTAAATGGTGGTCAACTTATATGACGGAGAGCGAGGGGGGAAGTGTTACATCGAGTACATTATGGGGACATTTCTGTAAAGCAAATGAAGAAATAGTTGGAATTATGGACTGTACAGTCTTCAAAGATATACTTATGACATTGTTATCTGAGAAAAATATGGTGAAACCGAAAACAAAAACGGGGGCATTGAAAATACTTCATTATGTGTATACGCCTATACCCGCACCTATAAAAAATAAACATGTCAAATAGTGAATATATCTAGCATGATGCTGACCATATGGATTTTTAATCCATACGGTCAGACATTAAGCAGGGTACCCGCCACCATCTATATAATATCTGGTACCATCATAAGTAACATATAAAACCATATATTGCGGGTTTGTTACACCCAAACCACCACTCGTAGTGATTGAAATACTATTTGCAAAAGAAAATCTATAGTTTGTATTTGCCGTCGGATTAAGTACTAGTGAAGCAGTTACAGTACCAGTGTTACATTGTACCGGTAGTATTAAAGTATATTTACCTCCTGTAACAGCATTGCTGAAATCTAAAGTGGTAATTGTAAATTGTAAATTAGTCGAGGTACTAGTACTTGTTATTATGTTGCTGGTAGCCATGCCCATAAAAGCATTGTTAAAATTAACGATTAGTGTCCTATCTGGAGGAGAAACATTCCCACCTTGAATATCTGTTATAGTAGGTGGTATATTTAGCGAATAATAGGTTAACTCGCTGGTTGTAGTGTTGTAGCCTATAGCCGTACTTTGAGAAACATTTCGTATAGGAGCAATATATGTCGCATTAGCAGTGCCGCCTGGTAATGCATTTCCGGAAGCATTTAAAACGACACTATTTGCCGCCTGGTTTGTCTGGCCAGCACTGGTTCCGATAGCTACTGAGTTGGTTCCTTGATTATATGCACCGGCCGAAACACCTATAGCAATAGCACCAGCAGCTTGATTAGTAACACCCGCATTATTGCCTAGTGATAAATTAGTATTTCCGGTTATTGTCCAGGTATTAAATGAAGTATCCCAATGAATTGTTTCACCATAAATGGAACCAGAAGTCAACCCTGGTCCAGTAGGACCGGTATAACCAGTTGCGCCAGTAGGACCAGTTGCACCAGTAGGACCAGTTGCACCAGTAGGACCAGTTGCACCAGTAGGACCAGTTGCACCTGTAGGGCCAGTTTGACCAGTTACACCAGTATAACCAGTATAACCAGTGGCACCAGGAATACCTACACTGGTATGTATATGTGAATACGTATTAGATGACTGAAAATATACGTTAGCAGTATGACTAGCAGAGTTGCGGTTGTGGCCAGTTATAAGAACAACCAAATGTGTAAAAGAACTAACGTCTACAGTTGATTCAAATATCATAGAACTGGTTATTATCTGACTAGTAGTGTAATCATACATATATGCAATATCACTTCCATTTGCAACTAAATTGGTAAGAGTAGCCCCATTCCATCCAAATAACCACCATCTTATGCCGATATTATTGCTATCTTTATTGGCATCTGCTCTTCCATATATGTTCATATCCCATATACCGGCAGGTATGGTGTTAAACATTAAATAAGGAGATAATGCGCTCATGCTAATAGCAAATTGTGATACAATGGATGCAGTTGTATTCGCTGGTGTTGTAAAAGTAATAGTTTCTTGTGTTTTTGTTAAATCTGGGGTAACACTCAATAATGCATTTGTAGTGTTAGGTGGATTAGGTGGGGTAGAAATAGTTCCACCGTTAGGACTATATACATAACTTGTAGCATCTACTATAGTGGTTGATGTAGCTGCAGATAAAACGGTTGTGCTGAAATTAGTAGGAAGACCTGTGTTCGGGTTTTGATAATTCAAATATAAAATAGTTCCACCTGATGAAAACCCAGCAGGTCCTTCTATTCCTCGTGGACCAGTATATCCGGTTGGACCAGTAGGACCGGTTGCACCGGTTTCTCCAGTAGGCCCAGTAAATCCAGTGGGCCCAGTTGCGCCAGTTTCTCCAGTAGGTCCAGTTGCACCAGTAGGACCAGTTTCTCCAGTAGGTCCAGTTGCACCAGTAGGACCAGTTTCTCCAGTAGGCCCAGTAAATCCAGTAGGACCAGTTGCACCAGTAGGACCAGTTGCACCGGTTTCTCCAGTAGGCCCGGTTGCACCGGTTGGTCCTGTTTCTCCAGTAGCACCGGTTTCTCCAGTAGGACCGGTTGCGCCAGTTTCTCCAGTAGGACCAGTAAATCCAGTGGGTCCGGTAAATCCAGTGGGTCCGGTAAATCCAGTGGGTCCTGTTTCTCCAGTAGCACCAGTTTCTCCAGTAGGACCAGTTGCGCCAGTTTCTCCAGTAGCACCAGTTTCTCCAGTAGGCCCAGTAAATCCAGTAGGACCAGTTGCACCAGTAGGCCCAGTAAATCCAGTAGGACCAGTTGCACCAGTAGGCCCAGTTTCTCCAGTGGGTCCAGTTTCTCCAGTAGGACCAGTAAATCCAGTAGGACCAGTAAATCCAGTGGGTCCAGTAGGACCAGTTTCTCCAGTAGGACCAGTTGCGCCAGTTTCTCCAGTAGGTCCAGTTGCGCCAGTTTCTCCAGTTGCGCCAGTTTCTCCAGTGGGACCAGTTTCTCCCGTTGGACCGGTTGCACCGGTTGGTCCAGTAAACCCAGTAGGACCAGTTTCTCCTGTAGG
>Ga0209550_10001348_pt1 | contig 23538 bp, 20 predicted proteins | sample LauGreSuBDMM15SN_2_FD_187567 | JGI IMG/M metagenome (GOLD analysis project Ga0209550, IMG submission 187567) | Freshwater lake microbial communities from Lake Michigan, USA - Su13.BD.MM15.SN (SPAdes) (version 5) | ecosystem: Environmental > Aquatic > Freshwater > Lake | place: Lake Michigan... | reverse complement strand
CACGACACCCCCGGGGCTTTACGGCGACCCTGCAAAATACGTCGCCATCAATCCGCTCGGCCCGAAAGACACGCTCCATTCCCTCAACCTTCAAAGCCCGGGCCTGCGTCTGCTGCCGCTATCACGCCCCCAACCGGTTGAGCTCCGCAGCTGGCTTCTGGTCATGGCAGCAATCGGATTTGCCATCGACTCGCTGGCCGTCCTCCTCCTCTCCGGCTACCGCCTTGGTCGCCGGCCGATCACACTCTGCCTGCTCGCCGCCTGTCTCGGCGCAACCTCTCTCGCCCTGCCTGATCATGCCCGTGCCGAAACAGCCACTCTCAGCCCGAAGGATACCGAAGGCGCGTTGAAAACCCGCCTCGCTTACATTGTGACGGGCGATGCCGCGATTGACGAAATCAGCCGGGCCGGCCTTCAAGGCCTCTCCGACTTCGTGCGCGACAAGACATCATTCGAACCTGCCGAACCCATAGGTGTCGATCTCCTGCGCGATGAACTGGCCGTCTATCCCCTGCTCTACTGGCCGATCATCGCAACCCGCCCCCCGCCCGATGACGCGGCCATGCGCCGCCTCGGCAATTTCATGCAAGGCGGCGGCATCGTGATTTTCGACACACGGGACGCTGCCAACTCGAAGACCGGTCTCGACACCACACCCGAGACGCGCGCATTGCGGATGATCCTCGCCGGCATGTCCGTCCCCGATCTCGAACCCCTCCCGCCCGATCACGTTCTGACAAAGGCCTTCTATCTGATCGACCGGATTCCCGGGCGCTATGCCACCGGCACAACATGGATCGAAGCGACAGCCCCCGTCACGTCCGGCACACAGGAACCGGCGCAACCCGTCCGCGCCGGAGACAGCGTCTCGCCCGTCCTGATCACAGGCAATGACCTTGCCGCCGCATGGGCGACCGACAGGCGCGGCGAACCGCTATTTCCCCTCGACCAATCCATGCCGCGTCAGCGCGACATGGCCTTCCGCGCCGGCGTCAACATCGTCATGTACGCCCTCACCGGAAACTACAAAGCCGATCAGGTTCACGTTCCCGCTCTGCTCGAACGGTTGGGGAACTAGACCATGACACTCGAATGGGCACCCCTGATCCCGCTACCCCTGCTGGCGCTCCTCGCGCTCGTTCTCATCGCAACCGGCCTCGCAACACTGCTCGGACGCAAGGGAAGCGTCCTGCTCCGCCTTCTCGCCGGCACACTCTTGATCCTCGCCCTCGCCAACCCCTCCATCGTCCGCGAGGAGCGCGAAAAGCTCAAAGACGTCGCCGTTCTCCTCATCGACAGAAGCGGCTCGCAATCCCTCTCGGTGCGCGAGACCCAGACAAATCTCGCTCTGGCCGAAGTCAAAAAAAATCTTGCTACCCTGCCAAATCTCGACGTCCGTATTGTCGAGACAACCCCTGCGGGCGAGAACGGAACCCGCTTGTTCGCAGCGCTCGAAAGCGCCCTGTCCGATGTCCCGCCAGAGCGGATTGCCGGAGCGATCCTCGTTACCGATGGAATCATCCACGATATCCCCAACACCTTGAATGCGCTCGGTTTCCGCGCCCCGCTCCATACCTTGATCACGGGACTTCCCGTCGAGCGCGACCGGCGCATCGAACTCCTCGATGCCCCCCGCTTCGGCATTGTCGGGAAGCAACAAACCGTCCGCCTGCGCGTCACCGACAACACCGGCAACGAACCCGTTTTGGTGAAATTGCGGCGCGATGGCAAACCCGCGGGTGAAGGCCGCGTTCAACCCGGCCAGACGCTCTCGCTCCCGGTCCAGATCACCCATAGCGGCGCCAATGTCATCGAACTCGAAGCGGAAGAAGCCCCCGGCGAGCTGACCGGCATCAACAACAAGGCAACCATCATCATTGACGGCGTTCGTGACAAGATGCGCGTCCTCCTCGTTTCCGGCGAACCCAATCCGGGCGAACGGACATGGCGCAACACGCTGAAATCGGATGCCAGTGTCGAACTGATCCACTTCACCATTCTACGCCCGCCCGAGAAACAGGATGGCACGCCCGTCAGCGAACTCTCGCTGATTGCCTTCCCGACCCGTGAACTCTTCGAAACCAAGATCGACGACTTCGATCTGATCATTTTTGACCGCTATACACAGCAATCCATCTTGCCCTTGGCCTATCTGCAAAACATCGTCCGCTACGTTCGAAACGGCGGTGCCCTCTTCGTCTCCGCCGGCCCTGAATTCGCCGGCCCCGACGGTCTGGCAGGAACGCCGCTGCAGGCAATCCTTCCCGCAACACCCGATGGGCAAATGGCTGAAAAGCCGTTCCGCCCTCAAATCACCGAAATCGGTGCCAAACACCCTGTCACCCAAACTCTGCCCGGATCCGGCTCCCCGCCGGAATGGGGCGAATGGACCCGCCAGATACTCTCACAGTCAACGCAGGGTTCCGTGGTCATGTCCGGCGACAACGCCCAACCGCTTCTCGTCCTCAATCGCGAAGGGAAAGGCCGCGTCGCCCTGCTCTTGTCCGATCACGCATGGCTATGGGCGCGCAACTTCCGCGGCGGCGGCCCCTATCTCGATCTCCTGCGGAATACCGTTCACTGGCTCATGAAAGAGCCACAACTCGAAGAAGAGGCCCTGCGCGCCAGCGCCAAACCCGGCACCCTCGTCATTGAGCGTCGCACAATGGCCGACAATGTCGGCGCATTGTCCCTCACTTCCCCCTCGGGTGCCAAACAATCCGTCACGCTGGAACAGGTCGGCCCCGGACTCTGGCGTCGTGAAATCCCGATCAGCGAACTCGGTCTCTACCGCGTGGATGATGGAGCCCTCACAGGCTTTGCAAGCGTCGGCCCCGCCAACCCGCTCGAGTTTCAGGACGTCCTGTCCTCAACCAATCCGATGTCAACCCTGTCGGCGGCGAGCGGCGGCTCCATCCGCCGGATTGCCCCCGCCACGTTATCGGGCTCGGCCGTCACCGTCACTCTTCCGTCCATCATCCGCACAACGGGCACAGGCCCCTTGAGCGGGAGCGATTTCATCGCCCTGCGCGACACCCAATCTTCCGTCGTTCGAGGCACCGCGCTCTGGCCCCTCTTGCTCGGACTGGCAGGACTGACCCTCCTGCTTGCAGGTCTTCTCGGCCCCTGGCTTGTTGAGAGTCGGCTCGGTCGCGGACGACGCCTCTAGGCCGTCTCAACGTCCTTCGTGCCAAGCACCATTCCGGTTACGCCGTCAAACGCCCCGTCGACCAGTTCGAGCACGAGCAAACGGTCCGGATCAACCGGACCCGGCAACTCGATCCGCCCACGCGGCACCTTCTTGAATCCGGCCCGCCCGTAATAGGGCTCGTCACCGACGAGAATGACCAATCGGTGTCCCAGCTCCCTTGCCGCATCCGCCGCCTTCTGAATCAAACTCATCCCGATCCCGATACTGGAGAACGCCGGCTCGACCGTGAGCGGCCCGAGCAACAGCGCGGGCGTCGCTCCGATCCGGATCGGCGTCAACCGGATAGAGCCGACGATCAACGTGCCGACCAAAGCGGTAAATGACAGCGCGGCGATGGGGTCGATCCCCTCGCGCAAGCGATAGGCCGTCTTGGCAAACCGCCCGGGCCCGAACGCCCGTTCATGCAGTCGGTCAATCGTGTCGGCATCGGCAGCAGTTTCGTGGCGGATCACGAGGGGGATATCGGTCATTGGAGGGCTCTCTGTCGCGTCACATTGGTGACGGGGGATGACATGATCATGAACATCGGCAGCACGCCGACAGCGATCGGGCGCACAGCACCCGAAATAGTCCGATCATCGTCGCAGAAGAACCATCATCCGTCGCACCTCGTTCAAACCGTCTTAGCGGTGCGATTGAGTACCAAAAAAATTGGCGCTCGTCCATGCCCCAAACCGTTGGAAACATCGTGTCCAATTCAACCCTGCGGTAATACCATGGAAATTGAACCGGCTCTTCCGCTCGTTGATCCAAAATCGACTGGAACAACGCCCTCCAACACGGACATGAATTGGACATCCGGCTCCCGGCAATCTATGTCCCCTGTCGGACCATGTTCAAGATCGCCCGGAGCTCGCAATGCCAATCAAAATAACGTCAATCGAGATCACCCAGCACAGGCTCAAACTCGACCCGCCCTTCCACGCAAGTTGGGATACACAGCCCCGCCGCCACTTCGACGCCTGCATCGTCCGCGTCCACACCGACGCCGGATTGACCGGAATAGCATCAGGCGATTTTATGGTTGGATTTCAAGGACATGAGCATCTTTTTATCGGGCAGGATCCGCTCGCAATCGAACGCCATTGGCGCGTTCTGAACAACATCCAGTTCCATTACGGCCGCTGCTGGCCGCTTGATCTGGCGCTCTGGGACCTCGCCGGCAAGATCACCGGACAGCCCGTCTGGAAGCTTCTGGGCGGCCTCTCGAATAAGGTCCGCGCCTATGCCTCCTCCGGCACATTGCGCGCCCCCGCCGAGCTCGCCGACGCCGCCGAGCGCTATCTTGCCGAGGGCTTCCAAGCCCTCAAGATCCGCTTCCACCGCGGCGATTATCGCTCTGATATCAAAGCCTTAGAAGCAGTCCGCGCCCGCGTTGGAGACCGCCTCGATCTCATGGTCGACTGCAATCAGGGCTGGCGAATGTCCTGGGATACCTACGCCCCCTGGTCGCTGAAGGATGCCATTCCGGTCGCCCGCGAACTCGAACGCCTCGGCGTCTATTGGATGGAGGAACCGCTCCACCGCTCCGACCGCGAAGGCATGCGCCGTCTACGCGAAATGGTCGATATCCGCATCGCCGGCGGCGAAATGACCCGGGAAATGTACGAATTCCGCGATTTAATCCGCGATGGTTGCCTCGATGTCGTCCAGCCCGACGCCGCCCTTGTCGGCGGGATCACTGGCCTCCGCCGGATCGCCGCAATGGCTCAGGAGAACAATGTCGTCTTCACGCCCCACACCTGGACCAACGGCATGGGAGTGGTCGCCAATGTCCATCTGACAGCGGGCGTTGCGGACGCTCCCTTCATTGAAATTCCTTATGATCCACCGGAATGGAGCCGCGAGCGCCGCGACTACATGATGGCCAAACCACTCACCGTCGACAAAGACGGCTGGGTAGTCCTCGGCGATGAACCCGGCCTCGGCTACGAACTCGATGAGGAACGCCTCAAGGCTACCCGAACCGCTTGATTCTGCTAGGAATTTTAAGTCCTAGAAAGAGATCAGAAATCCGTCGGCGCGCCACCTTCTGCCTTCCGGCGCGCCACAAAGGCTTCCATCTCGGCAAGAATGGCAGGGTCCATCGGCGGCTTCTCGTAAGACGCAAGCTTTTCCTTGAAAAGCCTGTTGGCCTTGTAATAAGCCGTTGGAGAACCTGCTTCTTCCCAAGATTCATAGTTCCGCCAATCCGAAATCATCGGCGAGAAAAATGCCGTCCGATACCGCGATTGCGTATGCTCGCACCCGAAAAAGTGCCCCCCGGGGCCGACTTCCCGCATCGCGTCAAGCGCAAAATCATCATCGGTAAACCCGAGTGGCTTCAGAAATTCTGTAACCATTCCAAGGAGATCGGCATCAATCACCATCTTCTCGAACGAGGCATGCAATCCGCCTTCCATCCATCCGGCAGCATGCATGATCAAATTGGCCCCGCCCATGATCGAACCCCAGAGCGAGAAGACGCTCTCATAAGCCGATTGCGCGTCAATCGTATTGGCAGCGCAGGCATTCGATGAGCGGTAAGGCAATTTATAGCGCCGCGCCATTTGCCCGCCCAACAGCGCCGCCTTCATGTATTCCGGCGTCCCGAACGCAGGAGCCCCCGACTTCATATCCACATTCGAGGTAAAACCGCCATAAACGAACGGAGAACCGGGATTAACCGACTGGGCAAACACAAGACCCGCCAAGGCTTCGGCATTCTGCTGTGCGACAGCACCGGCAATCGTCACAGGTGCCATAGCTCCTGCCAACGTAAATGGTGTCAAAACAACAGGTTGGTTCCGCCGCGCCATCTGGATAATCCCTTCCAGCATCGGATTATCCAACCGCAAGGGCGACGATGAGTTGATAATTGTAAAAACCGACGGCTCACGCTCCAGCGTCGCATGGTCAATGCCCCGCGCAATTCGAACCAGCTCAATCGCGTCCAGATTACGCTCGGTCCCCAAACTATACGCATGAATAGCCTTGTCAGAGAGCGTCAACATGTCGAAAAGAGCATCAAGATGCCGAATTGATGCATGAATATCCGCCGGTTCGACCGGATAACCACCCCAAAGATGCACAGCATCAAGCGACTGGCCCAGTTTTAACAAATTCTGATAATCGACCCGATTTCCAGGGCGACGCCCCCCATCCCGATCAGCAGCATTCGGAGCGCTCGCGACCGAGCAGAAAGCAATCGCATTTCCGCCAATTTCCAAGTTATTTTCTGGGTTTCTGGCGTGAAGTGTAAAAGTTTCCGGTGCGAGCCCAATCTTCGACTCCACCAATGCCCTCGGAAAACGAACCCGCTCGGAAGTTGGGTCAACAAGAGCCCCCGCCTCCGCAAGAATCTCGCGGGCACCTGCGTGCAAGAAATCCATTCCAATTTCTTCGAGGATCGTCAGCGACGCTTGATGCAACCGCTCTACCTGATCAGCCGTTGCAACTTCCATCGGTTTGAACGTCATCCGCGGCTGTGGCGCGCGCGGCGGTTTCCCCGCACGCTCGGCACGGCTCATCCTGCGGCGTTCGCGCCCATCTCCAACAATCGCATCCATTGATCTACCCCTCGAACCAAAACCCAACTCGCGGCTACTGTACTAATCTCACTTCGCAAAAGGTCAAAGCACGATCGTCACACGGCCACAGATGATTTTTAATTTATTGAACCCGCAGCGCCGTCTGTCCGACGTTCCCGCCTCAAATTGCGTCGGCTAGGCGTAGCCAACGTGTTGTCGGTAATCATGACGTGCTGTCCCAAAAGTGGGTATGCCAGCGTGCTATTCGGCAGCCCCATGGCGTGAATATGTTCCATCTGGAAATCCGGATCAAGCACGGTTTCAACTGCACGAGCCTTTCGGGTCAAGCCTTCAACGGCATAACGTTTTGATTTACTAAGCAAAATCATCAAGGCTCCGGTCAATGATGCATTTTCAACGGAGATAACGTTTTCGAGATCACAATCGGGAAATAAGCCAACAACGGCAGCCCTCATCGGATCAATGAGACATCCGGGACTACCCGATAAATACACGCGCTTTAACGTCGAAACATCAATCTGCTTCATCAAAATTCTGATCGCCGCCTGCACGCCAGCCTTTGCAAGCTGTAACGCGCGGATGTCGTGCTGCGTCATCGCGATACGCGGCTGCGTCTCATGGATCAAATATGTAAATGAGCGGTATTCTTCTCGAATTCGAGGCGTTTTTGCTGCAACATCCGAATTTATCGTGCCATCTCGACCAATGATACCGGAAAGGCGAAGTTCAGCCAACGCATCAATGAGACCTGAACGGCATAATCCGGGAACATCAGCCATATCAACCGCTGTGTGAAAACCCGGGTCATCTGACCACAATTCGCACCCGACAACGCGATAACGAGGTTCAAACGTATTTTTATCAATTCGTAATTCGCGGATCGCTCCGGGTCCGGCATGGCAGCCTGCCTCGATTTGCAAGCCTTCCAAAACAGTTCCTGAGGGTGGCGCCGCAGCTACGACCTGCCCCGCATTCGACAGCAGCACCTCAACCGTCGTTCCTATATCAATGACAAGTGTGCCCTCCTCCGGGCTTTCTTGGCCAAGGGCAATAGCCGCCGACGCCAAATCAGAACCAACATGACCCCCGATAAGAGGAATGCCATAAATCAGAGATCCTGGAGCCGCCTCAAGCCCCAAATCCCGCGCGCTCCAGTAACCCGCTTCCGACTGGGCAACAGCAAAAGGTGCACCGCCCAATTCGCAGGGATCAATACCCAACAAGAGGTGATGCATAACCGGATTTGCTGCAAAGGCCAGATCGACAACATGAGCACGCGAAAAGTCCGCGCCTTTAACCAGTTTGCCGAGCATGTCATTTAGACACTGGCGAATGATTAGTGTCATTCCTTCAACAGCATCAACGCCGGTCATTCCATGCGCAACACGACTAATCGGATCAGCCCCGAATCGGATTTGAGGGTTGATTACGCTCTCGGAGCGGAGAATCTCGGATGTCTCCAAATCGACTAAAGTTGCACAAAGTATCGTTGTACCGACATCAAATGCCACGCCGAGAAGTCGTGTTGGTTCGGAAGAATAAACCGCAACAATTGATCGCCCCATATGAACCGCAACACGCACGGTCCACTGCGATTGTCGGAGCGTTTTTTGTAAACCCCGAAGAACGGAAAGTCCGATTTCAACGCCAAACAGCCCATGTTGCTCCGCAAGAGCGGTCACAAAACGACGCGCATCGCTCGAAGGATCGTGAATATCTGGTTCAGCGACTTTAACAACGTAAACCCGAACAGGCGAATCCAACAGATCACTTTTAGGCAACATATCCAATATCAATGCCGCCGACGAGACGCACGGCGGGCGGCTTCATCGCCTTGATTTTTTGATGGAGGTGCTTGCAACGGACCAAGTTCATCAACGACCTTCGCCTCATCAGGCAATACTGCGCGTTCATGTGTGCTAACGGCTTGGCGCATCGCTGCTAGATGCTGAAACTCGGTTCCACAGCATCCACCAACGATCTTCGCCCCTGAATCAATCGCCAAGCAGGCATAATTTGCCATCAATTCCGGGGTTCCGGAATAATGGATGTGCTCTCCAACAAAATGGGGAATTCCCGCATTTGCTTTCGCAATAATTGGAATCCCCGCGGCAGCGGCATTCATGCCCAAAATGCTCATCACGAGATCTGAGGCTCCGACACCGCAGTTTGCTCCGATCGCAACAGGAGGTGGCTGCAACTCGGACGCGAATTTGACCAGTGCTTCAGGCGTAATCCCCATCATTGTTCGTCCTGCCGTGTCAAAACTGGCCGTGAAAGTATAAGGAATTCCAACCTTCGCCGCGGCCCTCGCCGCTGCTCGGATTTCTTCGATCGAGGACATTGTCTCAATCCAGGCGACGTCGGCGCCGCCTTCCTTAAGACCTTCCATTTGATCAACAAAAACCTCTACGGCTTCATCTTCCGTCAGAGGACCAAGTGGAGCAAATAGATCCCCCGTAGGCCCAACGGATCCAGCCACGACGACTTGGCGTCCCGCCTTGTCCGCAACGGATCGTGCCAGTTGTGCAGCTAGTCGATTGATCTCACGTGCTTTATCTTGCATCCCATGCAACATTAAACGCCGCGCGTTCCCGCCAAAGCTGTTTGTTAGAATGATATCGGCGCCCGCATCCACAAATCCCTGATGCAGTGCTTTTACTCTTTCGGGATAGTCAAAATTCCACATTTCTGGCGCATCGCCCGATGTGAGCCCCATCGCAAAAAGGTTTGTTCCGGTAGCACCATCAGCAAGCAAAACTTTTCCCGAGGCGAGGAGCGAAGCAAGCATAGTCGATTTCCCTTTAAATGAATGCGTATCTGACAAAATTTGTGATCCAAGAATACCGCGAATGGACAATGAAATCCAATGCAATCATGCCTCAGCAAGTTAGATTTCGGTATGTGCCCGTTAAAAGAGCAAAGATTTCCACGTGGAATGCTAGCATCTCGCCTAAATCACAGCAGATACACCGAAACCTTTGCCTTATCGTCATTTTTTAGGTACTTTATACAGTCTCAGGAGTATAATCTCGTCATGAACGAAAATAATATCGAACAGCCCGTTGAGAGTTCAAAACTTCCCGCAGGGCATGATCTGAAGGCTGCTATTCAGAAGGCACGAATAGAGGATGCCGAACGATCCGACCTTGCTGCTGATCTGAGGGCTGCTGAGTTTTCGCGTCTTGAAATGCTTTACAAACTCCTGGTTCCCGTTTTTTCTCAACTTCCAAAAGAAGCGGATATGTTTAACCACGGCCTCGTGCCTGGAGAAAGACCGCGGATTTATATCGACATGGTTGCTTTCATAGAAATGAGCCGCGACCGCAGAACATATCGTTTTCTTCTTGACACGTTATCTGGTCGCCAATTGCTCGGGGAAAACGACGACGCGGCGGTAATGGCCGAAGCAATAACAAATTATATCGGACGGAGAATTGTCGAGCGGGATAAAGCGCTAGCAAGTCACCTGAAATTCGAAACGGTCCGCGGCAATAGATCAATTGAGCATTCGACTTCTACTGCTGAACAAATAACGCGAGTTGGTTCCGATCGAAAAAGACAAAAAAGCGGTAATTTGGCAACAACCTTCATCCTAGGTCTTCTTATCGGTGCTGTTCTCATGCTGATTTATCTCATGCTTCAAGCCCACGGGGATTTACCGTGGCCAAGCCCACTCGATTTTCTGGAAAGATTATAAGTTTTATAGGGAAATTGGATTGATAAAACCTATCTCGTCATTATCGAGTAATCCACGCGCATGCGCGGAAATGGAGATACCAGTATCCTTCATTTCAAAATCGAAAATATGATACCCGGCCCGATGAGTTTTACTACCTCGAATAGCCGAGATAGATGGCACTCCAACGACCGGTACGCATGTTCCGCGCGGCCCGTCGAGATGGGTCGTTGATACTGCGTGATTGTGACCATGAAGAACCAATTCTGCCCCAAACTGCGCAATAATGTCCTCAAAGGCTGCCGCATCGGTTAATTGACGACCAAGTGTTGCCCCGCCTCGGTAAGGCGGGTGATGGATCATGACAACCCGCGCAAGTTTTTGATTTCCGAGGAAGTCGAGGACCTCTGAAAATCGTCGCCTTTGCGCAGCTCCTAACGTCCCCGTCGCCAGCAATGCAAAAGTCGGAAGCGCTGAAGAAAGACCAATCAACGCAACCGGCCCCTTGAGCCTGATGTATGGAAATCCTTCATAGCGGCCCGACTCAGACTGCATCCAAGGTCCCAGAAACCGGTCAATGGACACCTGAGAAGAGCGTACATAAGCATCATGGTTACCGGGAACCAAACTGACATGCTCGGGCGAACCAACCTCGGACAGAAAACGAGCGGCAGGCTCGAACTCGGAGTGGAGACCAATATTTACGAGATCGCCGGTACACGCGATATGATCTGGATGCTGCGCATGGATATCGGCAATCATACGCGACAATAGGGGCATATCGTGGGCGAGCATCCGGCTACGTCGCCAGTTAAGATAGCCCACCATCCTCTTGCTTGCCAGATCGCGGAAGCTTACGGAGGGAAGCGGACCAATATGGGGGTCGGAAAAATGTGCAAGACGAAACATTACACTTTCTTTGCCGATACCCAATGCCTGGGTCAAGCACTACCGATTAAAATCCCGGTTATGAAAACGAGCACGCCGCCAGCAACTACTTGAAATACAGCCTGAAGAAAGGGCTTATGTATGTATTTTGTTCGAATCTAAGCAATCGCCCACAGCTCGAAAAGAACGATGACCGATGCGATCGCGGTTGCGACCAAAAAAGCGTGGGGTACAGACTCAGGAACAAGATAGGGCAATGTCTAACAAATCCTGCCAATCGTAGTCATAAATCCGCAAATTCTACCTCTTATCCAAGGCGAGCCTCTGCCTGTTAGTGATCCATCATCAGAGAGGACCTCTGCAAAATCAATACTAATATTGCACCAATTGATGCAGCAAGCCCAATAAGAAACGTCGGCCAGTTACCATGGGTGGCAAAAACGGGCGCAAGCGTTGAAACCGAGCCGTCCATTAGTCCAGCAAGACCAGGTTGTACCTATTGCAAAACAAACATCCGTTTTTTGGTTGCCGCTTCCTCGTCCGCTTCCTTACCCTCGTTTGTTGCAGATATGAGTTCCCCCGCTTTCTTCCCGTGGCGTCGTTCAATCTCGGCAAGTTGGAGCAGCAGCTCCCACATATTCACATCAAGAACGCGATCCGCGGCCTTTTCATAGAAATTGGCAGCCTGCATCTCTATAATTTCTGCTTCCTGCCGCATCCGATCAACCCCCAGATTTTTAGTTAGCCATATGGGACGTCGATTGAGAAACGCCTTCACGTCCTCGCGCCTGATTGGAGAGAGATCGAAACCAAACTTTTTCTCCTAGAGGCCAAAAAGCATTGGCCTGTGTTCTCGCTCCTCCTCGGCCATTGCATCAAAAACTTTTGCCGAATGCGGGAATTACGGACGTAATTGATCTGCAAAACTCTGATAGGTTCGAGACTCTTCTTCGCTTGCAATTGCAAGTGTGATGAGATCGCGTTCGGAAATTTCAGAAAAAGTAATTTGGGCCATAATGCGAAACCTACTGTTCAGATAAATAAACCATAGTTTTGAGTAGTTCTAAACTGATATTTTGATATGACTATCCGGGTCGCGAAACACGAGACAAAAATTGCTTATTTTCAGTTCATAAAAAGGCTGGCCAACCTTTCAAGCCTTGCGGTGTCGTATCATCTCGTTCAATCATTACGTTGAAGCGAAATGAAGTGTTTCCGTTAGCAGGGTTCTAGATGAAATATTCGATCTTCAGTCTCATCCATCAAGCTTTCCGGCAACAACAAGATTGGAAGCCAGCGTGGCGGGAGCCCGAGCCTAAGCGCGAATACGACATCATCATTATCGGTGGCGGGGGGCACGGTTTGGCTACAGCTTACTACCTCGCCAAAGAGCACGGATTGAGGAACATTGCCGTTGTTGAAAAGGGGTATATTGGCGGTGGTTCTGTCGGTCGAAATACCACGATTGTTAGATCAAATTATCAAGAACCTGGCAATATCCCGTTTTATGAATGGTCTCTCAAGCTTTGGGAGGGATTAGAACAAGACTTCAACTACAATGCGATGATGAGCCAACGCGGCGTGCTCAACCTTTATCACTCAGACAGCCAGCGTGATGAGTACGCACGCAGGGGCAATGCCATGATGATGCATGGGGTGAAAGCGGATTTACTTGACCGCGATGGTGTTAGGGCTCTGGTCCCTTTCCTCGATTTCGAAAATGGCCGATTTCCAATACAAGGTGGCTTACTCCAAAAGCGAGGGGGTACGGCTCGACACGATGCTGTTGCTTGGGGCTTCGCGCGAGGAGCAGATTCGCGTGGCGTCGACATATTGCAGAATACTGAAGTAAAGCAAATTCGTGTTGAAAATGGCCGTACCATTGGTGTTGAAACCAATCGCGGGTTCATAGGCGCAAAGAAAATTGGATTAGCCGCCGCGGGCAATACGACACGCGTTGCAGAAACGGCAGGGCTACGACTACCGATTGAGAGCTACGTCCTTCAAGCATTCGTCACGGAGGCAATCAAACCCCTAATCCCCTGTGTTGTCACTTTTGGAGGAGGGCATTTTTATATCAGCCAGTCTGATAAAGGGGGGCTTGTCTTCGGAGCCTCACTTGATGGCTATACATCCTATGCAGCACGCGGCAATTTACCGGGAGTAGAGGACACAATTGAGGAAGCGATGGCAATCATGCCGGGCATCAGTCGCGTTCGGCTTCTACGTCATTGGGGAGGCATTATGGACATGTCGATGGACGGATCCCCCATCATTGACAAGACGCACATTGACGGTCTCTACCTCAATTGCGGATGGTGTTATGGCGGCTTCAAGGCGACCCCGGGATCGGGTTGGTGTTTTGCTCATTTGATCGCAACGAATGAGACCCACCCGAACGCAAAAGCACTCAGACTTGATCGCTTCGCCACAGGCCATGTTATTGATGAATCGGGCACTGGTGCCCAACCTAACCTGCATTAGGGGGCAACTACTATGCGGATCAAGTGCCCCTATTGCGGCGAGCGCGACTCTCAGGAATTTTCCTTTCTCGGTCAGGCGGATCTGGTCCGTCCAGATCCAGACGGCACAGATGCTCAACAAGCATTTCACGATTACGTTCACATTCGTCCAAATCCCGCCGGTGTAAACCGAGAATTATGGCTTCACGCGCATGGCTGCCGATCTTGGATCATCGTCGAACGAAATACACTGACTCATGCCATTAGCAGCGTTGAATATGCGTCGCCACGTTTTCGGGAGAAGGCGCAATGAGCCAACCCAAATCAAATCGATTATCGACAGGTGGTATAATTGACCGAAACCACCCTCTCTCCTTCACCTTTGATGGCAGGAAGATGCAGGGTTTCAAGGGTGATACACTTGCATCAGCCCTGATCGCGAACGGAATACGGATCGTAGGTCGCTCTTTCAAATATCATCGCCCTCGCGGTATTCTCGGTTCCGGTTCCGAGGAACCAAATGCACTTGTTGAACTTCGAAGTGGCGCTCGTCGGGAACCGAACACGCGCGCGACAGTTGCGGAACTTTATGAAGGACTTGAAGCACGAAGCCAGAATCGATGGCCTTCGCTTGCGTTCGACGTCATGGAAATTAACTCACTTTTCAGCCCGCTGTTCGGTGCCGGCTTTTATTATAAAACCTTTATGTGGCCGAAATCATTTTGGGAAAGTGTCTACGAGCCAGCGATCAGACGTGCGGCAGGTTTGGGGCGTGCACCCGAAGGATTAGATCCTGATCATTACGAAAAGGCATTTGCCCATTGCGATATTCTGATCATTGGTGGGGGGCCTGCCGGACTTTCGGCAGCGTTAGCCGCTGGCCGTTCGGGCGCGCGGGTCATCTTATGCGATGAAGGGCCTGTTCTCGGCGGTCGACTCTTGTCAGAACGCCGTTTCATCAATGATTTTCCTGCCATTGAATGGGTTCGTTCGGTTGAAGCAGAACTATCATCAATGACAAATGTGACGCTTATGCGGCGTTCAACGGTTTTTGGCGTGTATGACCATGGCGTTTACGGTGTTATTGAGAGCGTAAACGACCATGTAGCCGAGCCTCCACCATATCAGCCACGTCAACGATCATGGCGTGTAATCGCCAAAAGAGCCGTACTCGCAGCGGGGTCAATTGAACGTCCCATGTTATTCGGCAATAATGATCGACCGGGCGTGATGCTCGGATCGGCAGTCCGAACATATGTCAATCGTTTCGCAGCCTCGCCCGGTCATCGTACCGTGGTGTTTACATCTTCAGATGACGGCCTTTCGACGGCTAGGGACCTTGAAGCTGCAGGTCTTAGCGTAGAGGCAGTTATTGACAGTAGACCTGGTCATAACAGCCAGACAATGAATGGTGCTCCCATTTTTTCTGGAAGCCAGATCATCCGAACCTTTGGGTCGCGGGGCGTCCAAGCGGTTGAGGTTATGGACTCCTATGGCAATATTCGTTTGATCGATTGCGACTCAGTTGCCATGTCAAACGGCTGGAATCCTGCGGTACATCTCACATGCCACCTTGGTGGCAGGCCTCTATGGAGTGATAAAAAGAACGCATTTGTTCCGGGCACACTCCCGGTTGGTCTCTCAGTTGCGGGTGCTGCTCAAGGCAACTTTACATTGAGTGAAGCACTTGACGATGGGTTTAGACTTGGGACGCATGCTGCAGTCGAAATCGGCTTTAAAATGTCTGAACCGTCTTTACCTGGGACTGATCAGGAGGGCACTTCGCATGCACCCCTATGGCGCTGCATCAAGGGAAAAGGCAAACGCTTTGTAGATTTCCAACATGACGTGACTGACACTGACATCGAACTTGCAAATCAAGAAGGATTTCGTTCTGTTGAGCACATGAAACGTTACACAACGTTGGGCATGGCAACGGATCAAGGAAAGACGTCAAATATTGCAGGATTGGCAATATTGGCCGAAGTGTCCGGCCGAAGCATGGACGAAGTTGGAACGACAATTTTTCGCCCGCCCTTCACACCCGTGGCATTAGGCTCACTTGCAGGCCATCACCGGGGACGTGAATTCAGACCAACCCGCTATACTCCCTCACATAAATGGGCGAGTGAACAGGGTGCAGTTTTTATGGAAACCGGCCTCTGGATGCGCGCGCAGTATTTCCCGACAAAAGAAACGCCGGATTGGTTTTCGGCAATGTGCCAAGAAGTTACTACGACGCGCGAACGCGTCGGTGTTTGCGATGTATCAACTCTCGGGAAAATCGATATTCGAGGAAAGGATTCGGCAGCTTTTCTTGATCGCATTTACACTGGAACCTTCTCAACGCTGCCTATTGGCCGAGTGCGGTACGGTTTGATGATGCGGGAGGATGGTTTTGTGTTCGATGATGGAACCACGGCCCGGCTTGGAGAACATCATTATCTCATGACAACAACTACCGCTGGCGCAGGAAAGGTCATGGCGCATCTCGAGTTCTGCCACCAAGTTCTTTGGCCAGAGTTGGACGTCGCTTTCGTGTCAGTTACCGAGCAATGGGCTCAATTTTCAATCGCAGGCCCATATTCCCGCGACTTATTGAGAAAACTTGTTGATCCAAACTTTGACATTTCGAATGACGCCTTTCCCTATATGGCCGCCGCGACGGTCTCGATCTGCGGCGGAATTACTGCTCGTCTATTCCGAATATCATTCTCGGGTGAGATGGCCTTCGAGATAGGTGTCCCTAATCGCTATGGCGACGCCATGATCCGCGCAATTATGGCTGCGGGAGAAGAGTTTGGTATTGCGCCCTATGGTCTTGAAGCTCTTAGCGCCATGCGTATCGAAAAGGGGCATGTCGCGGGCCTCGAGCTTAACGGCCAGACAACGCCACGCGATCTTGGCCTAGAAAAAATGGTTGCATCAAAAAAAGACTGTATTGGAAAAGAAATGTCCCGGCGACCTGCGATGCTCGAGCCGGATCGACCTATATTTGTTGGATTTAGGCCGTTGGATCCAGCGACAAAACTAACGGGAGGCGCGCATTTCCTTGATATCGGCAGTGAGCCATCGCTTGCAGCAGATCTTGGCCATATGACGTCTGTGACATTTTCTCCAACCCTGAATAGCTGGATCGGTCTCGGTTTCATTAAAAGTGGACGTGAGCGGATAGGTCAACGGGTTCGCGCTGTCGATTTTGTACGAAACTCCGACACATTGGTCGAAATATGTGACCCAATATTCTTTGATCGCGAAGGAGAACGGCTCCGTGCATGACAGCATCTTAACACCCCAAACGGCTCTAATGGGTTTGATTAATGCCGGACGTTATGGTCGGCAAGAAGGCGATGTCGGCATCAGAATTTCCGAGGTAAAAAACTTCTCACTCGCAAATATAACGGCGTTCAAAAATTGTCGAGAACCACTCGAAAAAGTAATCGACGAGTATTTAGGGCTTGATCTTCCAATTGGGCCGCAAAGAATTGAAAAAAATGGTTATGCGCTAATTGGACACGGTCCAGATCAATGGCTTGCTATTGGCTACGAAGAAAACTCAGCTGGTATCTTTGATAAACTCGAAAAAGCTTCCCGTGATTACGCGGCGATTGTAGATCAATCCGATGCACGGGCCATCATCCGACTTTCTGGACCGGACGCACGGAAGGCACTGGCGAAAGGAGTTTCTATAGACCTAGATCCGAGCGTCTTTCATACAAATTGCACGGCAACAACATTTGCGGCTGGCCTTTGGATCAATTTATGGCAAATTAATGATAGCCCCGCATATGAAATTTCTGTATTTAGGGGGTTTGGAGCGTCCTTAGTGTCGTGGATCAAAAGTTCCGCAGAGGAATTTGGTTACATTAACCAATAAAATAGCAAATTTTTAAAATTTTTATATTTAAATTGATTCAAAAGAAATTATTTGCAAGACTTGACTGTAAGAGATTCAAATTTTTGTTTTAGTGAGTGAAATATCAAGCGAATGGCATTTGGACAAGCTCGATGTATGATGCGAATATTTTCATAGATAGAAACGCGGATCGCTTTCATACGATTATTGACCGCTTCGATAACCTTCAGAAAGCGGAAGATATTCGGACGGTATTGCATGAGGCTGCTACAGCGTACGGATTGGAGCATATTGCTTACGCTGGGTTCAATATCCCTAACCAAAAGCGTCAAACTCCTTACCTTTCGGTTACCTATACCGATGAGTGGGTCAAACATTATACTGATCGGTCATACATTGAAATCGATCCTGTTATCTCTCAAGGAATGCGATCAATTTTGCCGATTGATTGGAACGATGTTGATAGGACATCGAAAACCATTCGACAAATGTTTGACGAAGCCGAGCAAGCGGGTGTTGGCCGTCAGGGTATTTCGATTCCAGTACGGGGGCGCAATGGAGACAGAGCAATTTGTTGCCTGACCGCGAACATGAGAGATCATGAATGGAAGCTTCTTAAACGCCATTTTATGCGCGATTTTCAAGCATTATCGGTATACATTCACTATAGCGTCGTGAAATCAACAAATACTGATATGAAAGAGGTACCCCTCTCCAAGCGGGAATCACAATGTCTTTACTGGGCTGCATGTGGCAAAACAGCCGACGAAATAGCAATTATTCTAGGTCTCACGCGTCGAGGTGTACGATTTCATCTATCGAATTCGTTGATCAAGCTGGATGCTGTCAACATTGCCCAAGCTACCAGCAAAGCTATTGCGATGGAATTAATTAACCCACCAGAATAACCTGATTTTTGACGTAAAGATACCGTCACATTGAACGGGTTTTTGAAATAAAAATTTAATTTATGTTTTACCTCTCGTACATTTCAGGAGGTAACCATGATCACCTTAATCAACGGTTCAGAGCGTAATGAGTTCTCTTTCATCGTAAATGAGATGCATAAAATTCGAGCACAGGTTTTTCGCGACCGGTTAATGTGGGATGTTTCTGTTGAGAACGGATTAGAGCGCGATGAATTTGATGACGAAAATCCACTCTATTTAGTCTCTGTGGACGAAAATAGCGGAATAGTCCAGGGCTCCCTGCGATTACTTCCCACAACTGGCCCCAACATGTTGCGTGATGTTTTCCCAATCTTGCTGGAGGATGGAAACGTTGTTGAAAGCGCAAATATTTGGGAAGTTTCACGGTTTGCCATTGCGCAGCACGCGGAATTGCCATCAGCGGGGCGAAAACTCAGCTATGTGACGGGCGAACTACTGGCAGGAATCGTAGAAGTTGGCCTGACATCTGGGCTTTCAGAAGTAGTCGCTGTTTTTGATTCACGGATGATTCGCATATTGAGAAGTGGTGGCTACCCGCCAGAGATCATTGGAGGCCCAAAAAAGATTGGCGTTTGCATGACTTATGCAGGCCTCTTTGAAATAAGTGAGGAAAAACTCAAAGATATTCGCGAGGCTTGCGGCATTAAGCATTCAGTTCTCGATCCTCAAAGTACGAAACGTCTCTTCGCCGCGTGAGATAGGGAAACAAGTTAAATCAACAACATTGCCCTCCGGAGGACAAAAACTGCGGAGGGCACGATTGACAAGCCAATCCTGATTCTGTCTTATACAACCAGTCATTTGCAGATGTGCAACAGATTGCTGTGCTCCGGCGGGAGTAGTTTCAAGGTTAGCCTGTTTTAGTCAGAAAATTTTCTGGCCCAAATAGATCCTAAAGGCCCCGCCAATGAACCTCCTTAATAACTTCTTTCGTTTTTCTATCGGTTTTTTCTTGCTTTCGACGATGTCGTTCGCTGCCTCTGCGGAATCTGAGCGCAGAGTAAATGTGTTTGCAGCCGCAAGTCTGAAACCGGTCCTTGACCAACTTGCTGCTGATTTTAGCCGAGAGAATGGCAATACAATTTCGATGACTTATGCGGGAAGCAATGTCCTCGCACGCCAGATTGAGGAAGGAGCGCCCGCTGATATATTTATATCCGCTGATCAGGAATGGATGGATAGCCTCGAGTCAAAGACGCTAATATTAACGGAAACTCGCTTTGATTTTACGGCCAATCGACTGGTCCTGATCACCCAGGCCGAAAATAGCTTGAATTTGAAGATTGAAGTCGGTTTTGCACTTTCCGACGCTTTAGATTCTGGGCGGATTGCTATGGCGGATGTCCGCGCCGTCCCCGCAGGTAGGTATGCAAAGGCGGCGCTCACAACCCTCGGCGTTTGGGATCAGGTTGCGGATAAGACTGCCCAAACAGAAAACGTTCGTGCGACACTCGCATTTGTGGCGCGCGGAGAGGCTACATTTGGCATCGTCTATCAAACGGACGCAATAAGCGAAGCAAAGGTCCGCGTTTTGGATGTTTTTCCAGCAATTACTCACGCGCCAATCATCTACCCTGCTGCATTGATCAAAGGGTCGACTGCTCCTGCAGGTCCTGCGTTTCTTTCCTTCTTGCGCTCCGCAACCGCTCTGAAGTATTTAGAGTCCTTTGGCTTCGTCAAGCCTAACTAGATGATTTACATGTCACTTACTCCGTCCGAAATTGACGCACTCTTGATCAGTCTTCGAGCGAGTTTTTTTGCAACTTTATTTGGTCTTCCATTTGCAATTCTAATCGCCTATGTCCTCGCACGTTTTCGCTTTCCGGGGCATGGATTGCTCAACGTCGTCGTCCATTTACCACTCGTTTTGCCGCCCGTTGTAACGGGTTATCTCCTGCTTCTAACGCTTGGCCGCAAGGCCCCACTTGGCGCCGCCTTGGAGACGTGTTGCGGCATCGTGTTTAGCTTTCGATGGACAGGTGCTGCGCTTGCTGCCGGGATCATGGCATTTCCTCTTATTGTCCGCGCTGTTCGATTATCGATCGAGGCTGTCGATACGCGACTGGAACAATCCGCTCTTACGCTTGGTGCTCATCCGGTATGGGTATTTTTGACCATCACACTCCCGCTGGCTTTGCCCGGCATCGTCGCGGGAGCTATTCTAGGATTTGCCAAAGCACTTGGTGAATTTGGTGCAACTATTACCTTCGTCTCAAATATTCCGGGCGAAACCCAGACGCTCCCCTCGGCGATCTATTCCTATACGCAGATCCCAAATGGTGATGGCCCGGCGCTTCGCCTTGTTATCATTGCCATCGTTATTTCTATGGCTGCGCTGTTCGCGTCAGAAGCAATGGCCCGCCGGGTCAAGACGAGGACAATCTCATGAAGGGTCTTGAGATTGCCGTAACGCACACGATTGGCAGTTTCTCTCTCTCGCTAGAGTTTCGATCATCTGCACATCTCCTCGCCGTTGGCGGCCCTTCCGGCTCCGGCAAGACAACCCTTGTCAATATGATTTCAGGCCTCATTACACCCCACAGCGGCATGATCCGAATAAACGGAGCCAAGGTGTTTGATAGCGATAAAAAAATCAACATTCCCGTTCACAAACGAAGAATTGGTTATGTGTTTCAGGATGGACGCCTCTTTCCACACCTCAATGTTCGCAGTAATCTTCTCTATGGAAAGTGGTTTACGAGGAAAGACTCTGCCATCGAATTTGAAACTGTTGTGAAATTCCTTGGACTTGAGAGCTTACTCTCCCGCGGTACTGCCCAGCTTTCAGGCGGAGAACGCCAACGCGTCGCAATTGGGCGCGCGCTCCTGTCAGCCCCTGAATTGTTGTTAATGGACGAACCGCTCGCCTCTCTCGATCAGGCTAGAAAAAATGATATTCTACCCTATATTGAGCGCCTTCGAGATGAGATAAAAATCCCGATAGTTTATGTCAGCCACAACGCGCAAGAAATTCATCGCTTAGCTGATGAAATTCTGATGCTTAAGGATGGTACTGTCGAAAGTATTTCGGCAAATGACAAATCTTAATTGATAATTATGTTTATTAATTACTCTTCATTCAAATTAATTTATAAAACTAGCGATCAAATTTTAATTCTCTAAGGACATACAACTAAGAACACTATCGAAGGCCCTGCTTGGAAATTTTCGGGTGGGCAAGCGCTCAGTCTTCTCAGAAAATTGATAGCGTTTGAAACTAGACATTAAATCGCACATCTCTCGATCGTGTGCAGAAAACATCGCGAAAGCAGGGCGCCGATGAACCCGACCAACATTGAAACGGCAGACGCGTATGTGGGCTGCCTTGGTCTCGATTTTGGAACAACAAACTCTGTAGCGGCAATCGTTAAGCCCGATGGGAGCGTCAGGACCGCACAATTTGTCAATCAGGGCACCACGGAGCCAGTGTGCCGATCCGTCATGAGTTTTTTCAAATCGGAAGGGGTTAGCAGCGTTGAAGTCGGTCCTTGGGCCATGGAACGCTACCTCGCCGACCCATCGGACTGCCGCTTTCTTCAATCATTCAAGACGTTCGCCGCCAGCCCGTCATTCCACTCCACCATTATTCACGGACGCTCCTGGCGCTATGAAGATTTGATGGCTGCATTTTTGGAGAGGATGCTGGCCAATTGCGAACCGGTGCTCACGAAGGCTCCGGGACGTCTCGTGATCGGACGGCCTGTCACATATGCCGGACATGCGCCCGATGCAACTTTGGCACAGACCAGATATTTGGCTGCACTGGCTCAATGCGGGTTTAAGGATGTCCATTTTGTCTATGAACCTGTTGCAGCGGCATTCTATTTTGCCCAACAACTCGAGCGTGACGCCACAATCTTGGTTGCGGATTTCGGAGGAGGTACAAGCGACTTCTCCGTGGTCCGTTTCTCGCTGGGCAAAGACGGGTTGAGAGGCATTCCAATGGCGCGCACAGGTGTTGGGCTCGCGGGCGACCGGTTTGACTACCGTATTATTGATAATGTCATCTCCCCGCTTCTAGGGAAAGGTAGCCACTACAAGAGCTTCGACAAGATGCTCGATGTTCCTATTCATTACTTCGCGAGTTTTGCCACGTGGAATCAACTCGCCATCATGAAGTCAGGAGCTACCCTTCGAGAATTGCGCAAACTCGCCAAAATGAGTGATGCACCAAATGCGCTGGAAATGCTCATCACGATCATCGAAGAAGATCTCGGATACACACTCTACAAGGCGGTATCACAAGCCAAGCTAGCCCTCTCCAATCAGGAACAGGCTCGCCTATCTTTCAACGGTGCTGGAATTATAATCGACGAAACCATCGAGCGTGAGGCATTCGAACGCTGGATTGAGCCCGACCTGGAAAGAATTGATCAGGCAGTAGATGCTGCCCTCGCGCAGGCTGGTCTCGCAATACGGGATATCGATAAAGTTTTTCTCACCGGTGGAACTTCGTTCGTGCCTTCAGTAAGGGCGCGCTTTAAACGTTTCGGCGAAGAACGGATAGAGACAGGCGATCAACTGCTTTCCATTGCCTCAGGTCTTGCACTAATCGGTAATGATGATGATATCCAACGGTGGACCGTGCACGAAAATTAATCGGCCATTTGCATTTTCGATTCGTTTGATCAGAATTTAGAAAAATGGCCCGATCAAATGGTAGCGGAGGGAGGCTACAGTTTATACAGCACGTTCTGGATCGCGCTATCCTAAAATTGATTTCATAACGTGTAATTAATTGAAATATATAAATAAATTCAATCAGTCTGAATGCAAAATATGTGATTGGAGGGGCCTTCACCCCCGAGAGTTCTGGCTGCCTTGCCCGATCTGTCGTTCAGGACGTGTCAAGTTTCACTCGTATTCGCCATCAGCACTGCGGCCGACGCTACGTACGAAGAGTGTCGGCTTCACTTTTGCCGCTGTCCAGGTCGCGACCGTCACAGCCATGGCCGCGATCAA
>Ga0209550_10001347_pt1 | contig 23540 bp, 23 predicted proteins | sample LauGreSuBDMM15SN_2_FD_187567 | JGI IMG/M metagenome (GOLD analysis project Ga0209550, IMG submission 187567) | Freshwater lake microbial communities from Lake Michigan, USA - Su13.BD.MM15.SN (SPAdes) (version 5) | ecosystem: Environmental > Aquatic > Freshwater > Lake | place: Lake Michigan... | reverse complement strand
GGCGCGGCCTAGAAATCAAGCCGTTCAGCCCTGCGGCGCAGCTTTCACAAAACCGCCGCCTTGGTGAATCACCGCGGGGTCTGCGCGGTCCAGCACCGGCTGGCGCTCTTCCACCGCGGCGCGAAACACGTCTGAGCTGTCTTGAGGCTTAAAACCAATGTGCTTGGCCAAGCTGTTGTCGTACCAGGAGGCCTGGTTGTCAGAGGTGCCGTAGATGATGCTGTGGCCCACCACGGGGGCGGTCAGCGCGGCCATCACCAGGCGTTCGAGGTCGTCGTAGCTCAGCCAGGTGGCCAGCATGCGCCTGTCGCGCGGTTCGGGAAAAGACGAGCCAATGCGGATGCTCACGGTCTCTATGCCCCAGCGGTCCCAGTAGAGCTGGGCCACGTCTTCGCCAAAGGCTTTGGACAGGCCGTAAAAACCATCAGGCCGCGGGGGCGACTTGGCGTTGACCACCTCGTCTTGGCGGTAAAAGCCCATCACATGGTTGGAGCTGGCAAAGACCACGCGCTTGACACTGTGCTTGCGCGCGGCCTCGTAGAGGTTGACCACGCCGGCGATGTTGGCCGCCAAAATGGGCGCCCAGGGCTGCTCGGTGGAGACGCCGCCCATGTGAACAATGGCGTCCACGCCTTGCACCAGCGCCATCACGGCGTCCTCGTCTTGAAGCGGGCACAGCTGAATGTCTTCACCCGCTTGCGCCTGGGGCGGCTTGAGGGCCTGGATGTCACTCAGGCGCAGCTCGTCGCAATAGCTTTTCAGGCGTGCTCGCAACTCGCAGCCCAGGCCACCGGCGGCGCCCGTGAGCAAGAGGCGGGAAAAACGCAAGGGGGTGGCGGGGCTCGCAAGCATGGGTGGCAATCGGATGGAATTTAAGCTTTAAAGCGTGCAGCCAGCTGGGTGACGCCGTCGCGCAGCACGTTCTGGTCGGCGCCCACGGCCACGAACAGCCCGCCTATGTCCAGATAGTGCTGGGTCAGCGCGTCGCCGCCCACCAAAATGCCCGGGGCCTTGCCGCAGGCCAGGATGCGCTTGAAGCCGTCTTCCACCACCTTGACCACCTCGGGGTGCGAGGGCTGGCCCAGGTAGCCCATGTCGGCCGAAAGATCGCCCGGGCCAATGAAGATGCCGTCCACGCCGTCTATGCTGGCAATGGCTTCCAAGTGCTTGAGGCCTTCCAGCGTTTCAATTTGGATCAGCAGACAAATTTCGTCGCCGCAGCGCTTGGCGTAGTCCTTGATGCGGCCGTAGCCGCTGGCCCGGGGCGAGCCTGCAAAGCCGCGCACGCCGTGGGGCGGGTAGCGGGTGTAGGCCACGGCGTTGCGGGCTTCTTCTTCGTTTTGCACATAGGGCACGATCAGGGTTTGCGCGCCCAAGTCCAGCAGGCGCTTGAAGGTCACCATGTCGTTCCAGGGCGGGCGCACTGCCGGCATGGTGGGGCTGTCTTTGAGCGCTTGGAGTTGCGTCAAGATGGTGTCCAGCTCGTTGGGCGAATGCTCCATGTCCAGCACCAGCCAGTCGAGGCCGCACTGGCCCAAAATTTCAGTGCTGATGTGGCTGCACAGGTGCGACCACAGGCCGATTTGCGGTTTGCCCGCTTGGAGGGCGCGTTTGAAGTGGTTGATGGGCAGGTCCATGGGGAGTCTCCTTGAGGTCAGGCGCCGGGTTGCTGAATCAGCACGGCGCGAAAGTCGTTGATGTTGGTGAGGGTGGGGCCGGTGACGATGGCGTCGCCCAGGGCGCCAAAAAAGCCGTGGCCGTCGTTGTTGTCCAGGCAGGCTGCAGCTTGCAGGCCCAGGGTGCGCGCGCGCTGCAGGCTGTCGGGTGCCAAGTGGGCGCCTGCAATGTCCTCCATGCCGTCTACGCCGTCGGTGTCGCCGGCCAGTGCCCACACGCCGGCTTGGCCTTTGAGCGCCAAGCCCAGGGCCAGCAAAAATTCCACGTTGCGCCCGCCCCGGCCCTTGCCGCGCACGGTCACCGTGGTCTCTCCCCCCGACAGCAGCACGCAGGGCGCGGGCACGGGCTGCTTGTGGCTGGCCACCTGCAGCGCGATGCCGGCCATCACGCGGCCCACTTCGCGGGCTTCGCCTTCAATGCTGTCGCCCAAGATGCACACGCCGTAACCGGCGGCGCGGGCCAGCTGGGCGGCCGCTTCCAGGCCGATTTGCGGCGAGCTGATCAGCCGCGTTTCGCAGCGGGACAGGCGCGCATCGCCAGGCTTTAAGGTTTCGCCTTCGCCGCTCTCGAGCAGGGCGCTGGCGGCGGCCGGCACCTCAATTCGGTAGCGTGCCAAGATGGCCAGCGCGTCGGCGCAGGTGCTGGCATCGGCCACCGTGGGGCCAGAGGCAATGTCGGGCAGCTGGTCGCCCGGCACGTCAGATATCAAGAGCGTGAGCACCCGGGCGGGTTGGCACAGCGCGGCCAGCCGCCCGCCCTTGAGCGTGGAGAGGTGGCGCCTGACGCAGTTCATCTCGCCAATGGAGGCGCCGCTTTGCAGCAGCTGGGTGTTGATGTCTTGCTTGTCGGCCAGCGTCAAGCCAGCGGCGGGGGCTGGCAAGAGCGCCGAGCCGCCGCCAGAGATCAGGCACAGCACCAGGTCGTCTTCGCTCAGGCCTTGCACCAAGGCTTGGATGCGCTGGGCCGCGTGCAAGCCCGCCGCGTCGGGCACGGGGTGAGCGGCCTCTGTGATTTCAATGCGCTCACAAGCCACGCTGTAGCCGTAGCGCGTGACCACCAGGCCCTTGAGCGGTCCAGGCCAATGGTCTTCTACGGCCCGCGCCATGGCGGCCGAGGCTTTGCCCGCGCCTATGACCACCAGCCGGCCTTTGACGCTGGCGGGGTCGGGCAGGTGCGCTGGCACCACCTGGGCCGGCTGGGCCGAGGCGATGGCGGCGTCAAAGAGGGCGCGCAGCAGGTCGCGGGGGCTCATGCCGGCATCCCAAGACGGTCGTGTCCTTGCAGGAGCCGGCCTGCCGGCGATTCTTGGCGCGAGCTCATCCCTGTTGGCCGCCACCCATGTCCGGCAGGCCCGTGCCTCAACCCTTGCAGACAAGGCATGCTCAGCCCGGCGCCACTTGAAAGTTGCCTGCGATCTCCAGCGCGCGCACCAAGCTGGAGTGGTCGAGCTGGCCGCCGCCGTGGGCCGCGCAGCTGTTCATCATTTGCAAGGCGCTGGCCGTGTGCGGCAGCGACAAGCCCAGCGCGTGGGCGCCATCGAGCGCGAGCTTGAGGTCTTTTTGGTGCAGCTCAATGCGAAAGCCCGGGTTGAAGCTGCGCTTGATCATGCGCTCGCCATGCACCTCCAAAATGCGGCTGGCGGCAAAGCCGCCCATCAGCGCCTGGCGGACCTTGGCCGGATCGGCGCCAGCTTTGGCGGCAAACAGCAGGGCCTCGCCCACGGCCTCGATGTTGAGCGCCACGATGATTTGGTTGGCCACCTTGCAGGTTTGCCCGTCGCCCACGCCGCCCACCAAAGTGATGTTCTTGCCCATCAGATCGAACAAAGGCTTGACGCGCGCGAAAGAGGCATCGGTGGAGCCCACCATGATGGTCAGGCTGGCGGCTTTGGCGCCCACTTCGCCGCCAGAGACCGGCGCGTCCAGGTAGTCGCAGCCCAGGGCTTGAACCTGCGCGGCAAATTGCTTGGTGGCGATCGGCGAGATGGAACTCATGTCCACCAACGTTTTCCCGGCCGTCAAGCCCCGGGCCACGCCGTGCTCGCCAAACAACACCTCTTGCACATGCGGGGTGTCGGGCACCATGGTGAAGATGATGTCGGCCTGCTGCGCCACCTCGGTGGCCGTGTGGCAGGCTTGGGCGCCTGCATCGCGCAGGGCTTGGGGCACGCCGCTGCGCGACTGGGCAAACAGTTCGTGGCCTGCGGCCAGCAGGTGGCCAGCCATGGGCAGGCCCATGATGCCCAGGCCTATAAATCCGAGTTTCACGTGTGTGTCCTTGAGAGTGAATGCCCAGGCGTTTACCGCAGCATGCAGGGCATCTTAGGGTTGAATTTCCAGCCGGGGATGAGGTACTGCATGGCCATGGCGTCGTTGCGTGCGCTCAAGCCCTGCTGCAAGTAAAGCGCGTGGGCTTTCATGACCGCGTCCATGTCCAGTTCCACCCCGAGGCCGGGTTTGTCGGGGACCTGCACCTGGCCGCCGCGAATTTGCAGCGGCTCGCGGGTCAGGTGCTGGCCGTCTTGCCAGATCCAGTGCGTGTCTATGGCCGTGACCCGGCCGGGCGCGGCCGCCGCGCAGTGCGTGAACATGGCCAGCGAGACGTCAAAGTGGTTGTTGGAATGAGAGCCCCAGGTCAGCCCGTGCATTTGGCACAACTGCGCCACCCGCACCGAGCCTTGCAGGGTCCAAAAATGCGGGTCGGCCAGCGGGATGTCCACCGACTGCAGCGCGATGCTGTGCGCCATTTCGCGCCAGTCGGTGGCCACCATGTTGGTGGCTGTCGGCAGGCCCGTGGCGCGGCGAAATTCAGCCATCACCTCGCGGCCAGAGTACACGCCTTCGGCGCCGCAGGGGTCTTCGGCATAGGCCACGGTCTGGCGGTGGTCCCGCATCAGGCGAACCGCGTCTTTGAGCAGCCAGCCGCCGTTGGGGTCCAGCGTGATGCGGGCCTGGGGAAATCGCTCGTGCAGCGCCACCACGGCCTCCATTTCGTCTTCACCGCGCAGCACGCCGCCTTTGAGCTTGAAGTCCTCAAAGCCGTAGCGCGCTTGCGCGGCCTCGGCCAGGCGCACCACGGCTTGGGTGTCCATGGCCGCTTCGTGTCGCAGGCGCAGCCAGTCGTCGCCTGCGCCCGGCTCTTGGCGGTAGGCCAAGTCCGTTTTGTGGCGGTCGCCCACATAAAACAGGTAGCCCAGCATCTGCACCTTGTCCCTCTGTTGGCCCTCGCCGAGCAGGGCGCACAAAGGCACGTCGAGGTGCTGGCCCAGCAGGTCCAGCAGTGCGCATTCCACGGCCGTCACCGCGTGGATGGCCACGCGCAGGTCAAAGGTCTGCTGGCCACGCCCGCCACTGTCTCGGTCGGCAAAGCGCTGGCGCATGGCGTTCAGCAGCGCGTTGTAGTGGCCTATGGGCTGACCTTCGATCAGCGCGCGGGCGTCTTCCAGGGTTTGGCGAATGTTCTCGCCGCCAGGCACCTCACCCACGCCGGTGTGGCCGGCCGAGTCGGTGATGAGCACCAGGTTGCGGGTGAAAAAGGGGCCGTGCGCGCCGCTCAGGTTGAGCAGCATGCCGTCGTGGCCGGCCACCGGGATGACCTGCATGCGGCGAACGAGGGGGGCAGACGGGCTCATGGAAAACTTAGAGGGTGGCTATAAACGTAAGACATCGTACAACCTGGTGGGTCACTTGTCAGTGGGGACAAACCCGGCTGGCTGGCCTCAGGCCTGGGGCTCAAGGGCGTGCGGTGTCACCGCGTTTGAGCCGATCCCGGCTGTTGGACAGGTGGGTGCGCATGGCCGCGCGGGCGGCTTCCACGTCCTGGGCGGCCACGGCGTTGTAGATGCTTTCATGCTCTTGGTTGACGCGGCGCAAATAGCTTTGCCGCTCAGGGTCCGAGGGCAAGAGGGTGCTCATGCGTGCGCGTGGAATCACGCCCGCGCCCAGCGAGTGCATCAGGTCCCCAAAGTGGTGGTTTTGGCTGGCCCGGGCTATGGCTTGGTGGAATTGCTGGTCGGCGGTCACGGCGTCGGTGCCTGCTTCCAGCGCCGCGTCAAAGGCCAGCAAGGCGGCGTGCATCTCGGTCAAGTTGTCATCATTGCGGCGAATGGCGGCCAGGGCGGCGGCTTCGGTTTCGACGCTGATGCGAAATTCCAGCAGGTCTATCACCTCGCGCAGCGTGCCCATGTGTTCAGGGCTGATGCGAAAGGAGGGGTGCTGGCTTTTAGGCCGCACAAAGGTGCCCACGCCGTGGCGCGTGTCCACCCAACCCGAGGCTTGCAGGCGCGAGATCGCTTCGCGCACTACGGTCCGGCTGACGCCAAAGTCCTGCATGATGGCCGCCTCAGTGGGCAGCTTGTCGCCCGCCTGTAGCCGCCCGCTGCGGATTTGCTCGGTCATGGCGTTGACCAGTTGCACGGCCAGGCCGCCGGGCTTGCGCAATGAAGTGGTCTTTGAATCCATGGGAAATCCCTAGCCGTGTGCCGTGAAATTGTGGTTGATAATGAGCCTTCAATTGTACGACAACTGATGACTCGATGGCTGGCGAGTTCTTGGTTTTCCATGCACAAGGCTGCGCCAGTCCTTTTTTTAACCCCCTCACAGGAGACATCCATGCCCCTTCGTCGTCACTTACTGGCCACTGCGGCCTCCGCCGTGCTGGCCTTGTCGGTCAGCACCCCAGCCCTGGCGCAAACCGTGCTCAAGGCCTCGGATGTGCATCCGGCGGGCTACCCCAATGTGGTGGCCATCGAAAATCTGGGTAAAAAACTGGAGGCCTCCAGTGCAGGCCGCTACAAGCTGCAAATGTTCCCGGGCGGCGTGCTGGGCTCTGAAAAAGAGGTGGTGGAGCAAACGCAAATTGGCGCCATCCAGATTGCCCGCATTTCCCTGGGCATTCTTGGCCCCGTGGTGCCTGATGTGAATGTGTTCAACATGCCTTTTGTGTTCCGCGACGAGGCGCACATGCGCGCCGTCATTGACGGGCCGGTGGGCAAGGAAATTTTGGACAAGATCACCAACAGCCCGGCCCGTCTGGTGGCCTTGGGTTGGATGGACAGCGGCTCGCGCAGCCTCTACACCAAAAAAGAAATCAAGACCCCGGCCGACCTCAAGGGCTTGAAAATTCGCGTCATGGGCAATCCCTTGTTCGTTGACACCATGAACGCCATGGGCGGCAACGGCATCACCATGGGCCACAACGACACCTACAGTGCCTTGCAAACAGGTGTGGTGGACGGCGCTGAAAACAACCCGCCCACCTTGTTCACGGCCAACCACTATTCCACGGGCATGAAGTTCTACACCCAGACCACCCATCTGATCATTCCCGAAATTTTCGTGATGTCCAAGGTCGCCTGGGACAAGATGAGCCGCGACGACCAGGCCAACATGACGAAATTTGCCCGTGAAGCGCAAATGGAGCAGCGTGCCCTGTGGGACAAGAGCGTGGCCGAGTACAGCACCAAGCTGCAAGCGGCGGGCGTGCAGTTCAAGAGCGTGGATAAAAAGCCCTTTTATGACGCGACTGCCCCTGTGCGCGCCAAGTACGGCAGCCAGTACGCCGAACTGATCAAGCGCATCGAGGCGGTCAAGTAAGTGGCCGCCGTCCAGCGAGGCTGCATGCCCTTCTGGACGGGGTCCTTCAATCAGTCTGCCTGCAAGGCCGCAAGGCCTTGCGTGCTTTTGTGCTTCAACCCATTCATTTGTCCCCACCATGCCAGCCCTTTTTGACCGCTTGTATTTGCTCTGCATCTGGGTTTCAGGCCTGGCAATTGTGGTCATGAGCCTCATCATTCCCTGGGGGGTGTTCACACGTTATGTGCTGGGCACGGGTTCGAGCTGGCCCGAGCCTGTGGCCGTGCTGCTGATGGTGACCTTCACATTTTTGGGGGCTGCGGCCAGCTACCGCGCAGGTGCGCACATCGCTGTGGGCATGCTCACCGACCGCCTGCCCGCGCCGCTGCAAAAAACCTGCGCCGCCTTGGTGCATTTGTGCATGGTGGGCATTTGTGTGTTTGTCATGGTGTGGGGCAGCAAGCTGGTGCTGGGCACCATGGGGCAGACGCTGGGCGATCTGCCCTGGATGGCGGTAGGTTGGACCTACTTGCCACTGCCTTTGGGTTCTTTCATGACTTTGCTGTTTGTGCTGGAGCTGCTGATTTGGGGGCCGGCGCATCAACGTGCGGTGGTGACCTTCGACCACGAAGGCCCGGCTTCGGTGGAGGCCGTCTGACCATGGATGCGCTGGTTCTGATTGGCAGTTTCGTGGCCCTCATGCTGCTGGGCATGCCCGTGGCCTTTGCGCTGGGTCTGGCGGCCTTGATCGGCGCCCTTTGGATAGACCTGCCGCTGGACGCGGTGATGATTCAAATGGCCAGCGGCGTGAACAAGTTTTCCCTCTTGGCCATTCCCTGCTTTGTGCTGGCCGGTGCCATCATGGCCGAGGGCGGCATGTCCCGGCGCTTGGTGGCATTCGCAAGCGTGCTCATTGGTTTTGTACGGGGCGGCCTGTCGCTGGTCAATATCCTGGCTTCGACTTTTTTTGGCGCCATCTCTGGCTCGTCGGTGGCCGACACCGCCTCGATTGGTTCGGTGTTGATTCCCGAGATGGAGAAAAAGGGCTATCCCCGACCGTTTTCCACCGCAGTGACGGTGAGCGGCTCGGTGCAGGCCATTTTGATTCCGCCCAGCCACAATGCGGTCATCTACTCGATGGCCGCGGGTGGTTCGGTGTCGGTGGCGGCGCTGTTCATGGCCGGGGTGTTCCCGGGCCTGCTGCTGGGCCTGAGCCTGGCGATTTACTGCCTGTATGTGGCCCGCCGCGAAAACTACCCCAAGGGCGAGGTCATTCCCTTGAAGCAGGCGCTGAAAATCTGCGCCGAGGCCCTGTGGGGGCTGGCCACCATGGGCATCATTTTGGGCGGCATCCTCAGCGGGGTGTTCACGGCCACCGAGTCGGCATCCATCGCGGTGGTGTGGGCCTTTTTTGTGACCATGTTCATTTACCGCGACTACAAGTGGCGGGATTTGCCCAAGCTGATGCACCGCACGGTCAAGACCGTGACCATTGTCATGATCCTGATTGGCTTTGCAGCCAGCTTTGGCTACATCATGACCTTGATGCAAATCCCGCTGAAGATCACCGCCGTGTTCACGGCGCTCAGCACCGAGCCCTGGGTGATCCTGGCCTGCATCAACCTCATGCTGCTGGTGCTGGGCACCTTGATGGACATGGCGCCGCTCATCCTTATCCTCACGCCCATCTTGCTTCCTGTCATCAAGACCATAGGCGTGGACCCGGTGCACTTTGGCATGATCATGATGGTCAACCTGGGCATAGGCCTGATCACGCCGCCGGTGGGGGCGGTGCTGTTTGTCGGCAGTGCCGTGGCCAAGCTCAAGATTGAGCAGGTCGTCACGGCCATGAAGCCCTTTTTTGTGGTCTTGCTGCTGGTGCTCATGCTGGTCACCTACGTGCCGCAAATATCGCTGTGGCTGCCGCGCACCATGGGACTGTGAGAGCGCATGAGTCTGCCCATGGTGCTGGTCACACACCCGCGCGATCGCTTGCAGACTTACTTTGGCGAGCAGGCGCTTTCCCGGCTCGCGCAGGTGGCCAGCGTCAAGCTCAACCCGCACGCGCACGACTGGTCGGGGCCTGAGCTGGTGGCGGCGGCCCAGGGCTGCGATGTGCTGATCGCTTACCGTCAGACGCCGCTGGATGCTGATTTTTTTGGGGCTGTGCCGCAGCTGCTGGCCGCTTTGCGTTGCGCGGTGGACATCCGCACCATTGACGTGGCGGCAGCCAGCCGTGAAGGCGTGCTGGTCAGCCGCGCCAGCCCTGGCTTTGGCCCAGCCGTGGCCGAATGGGTGATGGGCGTGATGATTGACCTGGCCCGCCACATCACCGATGCCAGCACCGCTTACCGGCAGGGCTTGCTGGTGGAGCCGCGCATGGGGCGAGAGTTGCGCGGTGCCTGCGTGGGCATCATTGGCTATGGCGAGATTGGCCGCCGCCTGGCCCGCCTGGCCCAAGCCTTTGGCATGCGGGTCTGTGTCCACGACCCCCATGTGCAGCCTCCAGACCCGTCGCTTGACGCCTTGGCCCTGCCCGACTTGCTGGCCCAGGCCGACCATGTGGTTTGTCTGGCGCCTGCCTTGCCCGAGACCGACAAGCTTATCAATGCCCAGGCCCTGGCCTGCATGAAGCGCACGGCGTATTTCATCAACGCCTCGCGTGGCCAGTTGGTGGACGAAGCGGCCTTGCTGCAGGCCCTGGACCAGGGTGCGATTGCTGGCGCTGCGCTCGATGTGGGCATGGCCGCCGACCAAATGCCCTCTCCCGCCCTGGCCCGCCATCCCCGGGTGATTGCCACGCCCCATGTGGGCGGCCTCACGCCCGAGGCCATTGCGCATCAGGCGCTGGAAACGGTGGCGCAGGCCACGGCGGTCTTGCAAGGCCGCATTCCGCCGGGCGCGGTCAATGCCGAGCAGGCCAGCCGAATTTTCAGGCGTTTTGCATTGTGAGCCGGCTCACCTTGGCCGTGCCGCCCGGCGCCTGTGATTGCCACATTCATGCCTATGACGCGGCCTATCCCCTGGCGCCCACTGCCACGTTCAAGCCGCCGCATGCACCCTTGAGTGATTACCTTCCCATTTTGCAGGCCCTGGGCCTGTCTCGGGTGGTGGTGGTGCAGCCGACGGGCTACGGCTTTGACAACCGCTGCACGCAAGCGGCGGTGGCCGCGCTGGCGGGTCGCGCGCGCGGCGTGGCCATGCTGCCTGCCACGGTGAGCGAGGCTCAGTTGCAGCGCTTACACGCCGCCGGATTCAGGGGTGTGCGCACCATGATGTTGGCCGGCGGCCTGATGACTTGGGACGATTTGCCCACCCTGGCGGACAAAGTCAGGCCCTTGGGCTGGCACTTGAATGTGCAGTTCGACGGCCGCGAATTCGAGCAGCGGCTGCCCGTGCTGCTGGGCCTGAAAGTGCCGCTGGTGATTGACCATCAAGGCAAATTCTTGGTTCCACCCACCCCGCAAGAGCCGGCTTTTCAAGCGCTGTGCCGATTGCTGGAGGCCGGCGGCACGTGGGTCAAGCTGTCGGCACCCTACGAGACCTCGCGCACGGGAGCGCCACACTACGAGGACGTGGCGGCGCTGAGCCGCCACCTCGCAGCGCATTACCCTGAGCGCTGCCTGTGGGGCAGCAATTGGCCCCACCCCAACCAACACCCTGCACCCTCTAGCGCAGCCCTGCTCAGCTTGTTGCCCAGCTGGCTGGCCCGGGCCGGTGACCTGCAGCGCATCTTGGTGGACAACCCAGCCGCGCTTTACGGGTTTGAGGCCTGAAGCCAGCTTTTTTCACCTCTTAACCATGCCCTATGTTTATGTCTCCAATGCCGACAGCGGCGACATCACGGTCCTGCACCTGGCCGCCGGTGGTGAGCTGAGGCTGCAAAGCCGCCTGGAACTGGGCGGCAGACTCATGCCCATGGCGCGCCATCCATCGCGGCCCCTGTTGGTGGTGGCCAGGCGCAGCGCGCCCATGGCCGCACTCAGCTTGGCCGTGGACCCGGCCACTGGCGAGGTGCATCTCCTGGCCGAAGCGCCGCTGCCCGCCAGCATGGCTTACCTGAGCATGGACGCCAGCGGGCGCTGGCTGCTGGCCGCGTCCTATCCGGACCACCTGCTGACGGTCAGCCCTTTGCACCAGGATGGCCGCGTGGGCGACGTGGCCCAGACGCTGCCCACCGGTCCCCATGCCCACGCCATCGTGGTTGCGCCGTCCCACCGGCATGTGCTGGCCACCTCCTTGGGGGGCGGGCTTCTCATGGTTTTTGACTGGGATGCAGGCACCGGCAGGCTCAGCCCCGCACAGCATTGGCATGCACGCCCCGGCGCAGGCCCTCGCCACCTTCGCTTTGACCGGCATGGCCGCTTTGTGTACCTGCTCAATGAACTCGACGCCAGCCTGGATGTGCTGAGTTGGAACCCGGCACAAGGCCGCCTGAGCCACCTGCAAACGGTGAGCAGCTTGCCGCCAGGTTTCACAGGCCAGCCTTGGGCTGCTGACCTGCACCTCACGCCCGATGGTCGGCAGCTCTACAGCAGCGAACGCAGCTCCAGCACCCTGGCGCATTTTGCGGTGGACCCGATCACCGGCCTGCTCAGTGTCCAAGGCCACACCAAGGCGGAGGCGCAGCCCCGTGGCTTTGCCATCGACCCTGCGGGCCGGCAGCTGTTGGTGGTCGGCGAGCTTTCGCACCACCTCAGCCGCCTGTCCATTGACCCAGACAGCGGACAATTGAAATTTGAACAACGCATCCAGGTGGGGCAAGGTCCCAACTGGGTGGAAATCTTGCCATGACCACCGCTCTTGTGTCAGTGCCACCATCACCCGCACCTTGTGTGCTTCGCATCCACGCCCAAGACAATGTGGCCATTGTCGCCAACGACGGCGGCCTGCCTGCGGGCACGTTGCTGCCCGAGGGGGCGCCTGGTGCGGGTGTGGTCTTGCAAGGCAAAGTGCCGCAAGGCCACAAGTTGGCCCTGGTCAACATTGCCGCTGGCCAGCCCGTGCTGCGCTACAACGTGCCCATAGGCTACGCCCTGCAAGCCATAGCCGCTGGAAGTTGGGTGCACGAGCGCCTGCTGCAAATGCCCGCCGCCCGCGAGCTTGAAGGCCTGCCCATGGCCACCGTTCAGCCGCCGCCCCTGGCCCCGTTGCAGGGCTACACCTTTGAAGGCTTTCGCAACGCCGACGGCTCAGTGGGCACGCGCAACATCTTGGCCATCACCACCACGGTGCAGTGCGTGGCCGGCGTGGTGGCGCAGGCGGTGGCCCGCATCAAGGCCGAGCTGCTGCCGCAGTTTCCCCACGTCGACGATGTGATTGGCCTGGAGCACAGCTATGGCTGCGGCGTGGCCATTGACGCGCCTGACGCCATCATTCCCATTCGCACGCTCAGGCACATCAGCCTGAACCCCAACTTTGGCGGCGAGCTCATGGTGGTCAGCTTGGGCTGTGAAAAGCTGCAGCCCGAGCGCTTGTTGCCGCCGGGCAGCATCCCCGTGGCCGACGGACGCAACGCAGAGTTGCACACGGTGTGCCTGCAAGACGCGCAGCATGTGGGCTTTATGTCCATGCTGGACCACATTGTGCAAAGTGCCAGGCCCCACCTGGAGCGCCTGAACGCGCGCAGGCGCGAAACCGTGCCCGCCAGCGCCTTGGTGGTGGGCGTTCAGTGCGGCGGCAGCGACGCGTTCTCAGGCGTCACCGCCAACCCGGCGGTGGGCTTTGCCGCCGACCTCTTGGTGCGTGCGGGCGCCACCGTGATGTTCTCGGAAAACACCGAGGTGCGCGACGCGGTCGAGCAGCTCACCAGCCGCGCCGCCTCCCCCGAGCTGGCGCAGTCCATCGTGCGCGAGCTGGCCTGGTACGACCAGTACCTTGAGCGCGGCCGGGTGGACCGCAGCGCCAACACCACGCCGGGCAACAAGGCCGGTGGCTTGTCCAACATCGTGGAAAAGGCCATGGGCTCTGTCGTTAAAAGCGGCTCCTCGCCGATTGCCCATGTGCTGGCGCCCGGAGAGAAATTGCGGGCAGACCAAAAAGGCTTGGTGTTTGCGGCCACCCCGGCCAGCGACTTTATTTGCGGCACGCTGCAGCTGGCCGCAGGCATGAATGTGCATGTCTTCACCACGGGCCGTGGCACGCCTTACGGCTTGGCCGAATGCCCGGTGATCAAGGTCGCCACGCGCAGCGAGCTGGCCCGCCGCTGGCACGACCTGATGGACGTCAACGCCGGCCGCATTGCCGACGGCCAAGCCAGCGTGGAGGAGCTGGGCTGGGAGCTGTTTCTATGCCTGTTGGAGGTGGCCAGCGGCAAAAAGACCTGGGCCGAGCACTGGAAACTGCACAACGCGCTGGTGCTGTTCAACCCCGCGCCCATCACCTGATGCAGTTGGACGCAGCGCGCTTTTCGGGCCAGGTGGCGCACCGCGCGGTAGGGCTGTACGTGATTCAAAGCCAGGGCTTGCAGGTGGCCATTTGCAACCATGGCGCACGCATCGTGCAGCTCATCACCCCCGACCGCCAGGGCGAGCCCCAAGACGTGGTGCTGGGCTTTGACAGCCTGCCGCAAATGCTCATCGGCCTGCCGTCCATGGGCGCCTTCATTGGCCGCTTTGCCAACCGCATCGCGGGGGCTCGGTTTTGGGTGGGCGATCGCGAGCACCGCTTGCCCGCCAACGACGGTGCGCATTGCTTGCACGGCGGGCCCGCAGGCAGCCGGGTTCAGGTGTTTGAGGTGCTGGCCCACACGACCAGCCAGCTCAGCTTGGGCTGGACTTTTCAAGAAGCCGATGATGGCTTTCCGGGGGACGTGCGGCTGGAGCTGCAGTACCGCGTGGAGGGCGGCACTTTGTTCATTGACCACACGGCCCGTGTCTCGCGTGCGGCCACGCCCTTGAACTTCACCAGCCACGCTTTTTTCAACCTTGAAGGGCAGGGCGGCCAGGACGTGCTGGACCATGCCCTGCAACTGTCTGCCGACCGCTGTGTGCCCGTGGACAGCGGCCGCATTCCAACCGGTCAGATGCTGCAGGTAGAAGGCACCGCCTTTGACTTTGGCCGCCCCCGCCGCTTGCGCGAGGCCCTGGCGCAAGGCCATGCCCAGCTGTGCTTGGCCGGTCCTTCGGGATTTGACCATTGCATGGTCGATGGCCTGAGCATCTGGCGCTGCCAAGCGCGCGTCCATGCTGCGCGCACGGGCATTGCCATGGAGGTGTGGTCTGACGCGCCCGGCCTTCAGCTCTACAGCGCCGCCCCCATGGATGGCAGCTTGCCCCGCCACGCGGGCAAAGGCGGCCGCGCTTACGGCCCCTCGGCCGGTCTGTGCCTGGAGCCCCAGGGCTTGCCGGATGCGCCCAACCAGCCCCACTTTCCCCGTGCGGTGTTCGAGCCCGGCGAGGTGGTGCATGGCCGCATGGCGTACCGATTCAGCGCTGCGCCGTCCACTGCCGGGCCTGAACACCTGCCCGCTTTGTAGGCGCTTGCCTGCAAGCGATTCTTGCGCGTCAACGGGTATCACCTCCGGCGAAAAATCGCTGGCAGGCCAGCTCCCACAAGGAGTACTGCAGCATGTCTTTGTAGGAGCTTGCCTGCAAGCAATTCGTGCCAGACAACGGCCATCTCTTCAAGCGAGAAATCGCGGCGAGGCCCACTCCTGCCCATCACCCAAAGGCCAAGCCTTGCGGCGAAAGATGCTGCACCAACTGCTCCAAAGCATGTTTTACCGTGGCCTGCCTGACCGCCGCACGGTCACCCGCAAACACCTGTCGCTCTGACCACAGTCCTTGGGGCGTGGCCCAGGCCAGCCACACCGTGCCCACGGGTTTGCTGGCACTGCCGCCACCAGGGCCGGCCACGCCGGTGACCGCCACGGCCACTTGTGCCCGTGAGCGCGCCAAGGCGCCTGTGACCATGGCGCGTGCCACGGCCTCGCTGACGGCGCCCTGCTGCGCAATCAACTCGGCGGGAACGCCCAGCAAATCGGTTTTGGCCTCGTTGGAGTAGGTGACTAAGCCGCGCTCAAACCAGGCGCTGGAGCCGGCCAGGTCGGTGCAGGCCGCGGCGATCAACCCGCCCGTGCAGCTCTCGGCCGTGGCCATCATCCAGTGGCGTGCCAGAAGCTGCTGAGCCAAGAGGGGCAAAGTGGTGTTCATGAGCGAATAAAAACCCAAAAAGCCAACACCAGCAAGGTGCAAAAAGCGGCCAACACATCGTCGAACATGATGCCAAAGCCGCCGCGTGCGCCAAAGCCCTTGAAATGCCGGTCGGCCCAGGCCATGGGGCCAGGCTTGGCGGCGTCAAAAAAACGAAACAGCGCAAAGGCCGCCACCTGCATGCCCAAGCCTGCAGGCAGCACCACCCAGAGCACCAGCCAAAAGGCCACCACCTCGTCCCAAACGATGTGGCCCGAATCGGCCACACCCATGTGCTCGGCGGTGACTGTGCAGGCCCACCAGCCTACCAGCGCCGACAGGGCAATCACCAGGCCCAGGCCGGTCTCTGTCAGCCAGATTTGCATGAGCAAAAAAGCCAGCCAGGCCCAAAGCGTGCCCACAGTGCCTGGCGCCAGCCGGCCCAAGCCAGAGCCAAAGCCCAGGGCAATCAGGTGTGCGGGGTGGGCCAGCATGAAGCGCAAGCTCGGGCGAATCACAGGCGCAGGCCGCACTGGAGGGTCAGTGGAAAGAGGCATCATGGGTGGGCAAAGTGATCGTAAGAGGCCACAGTCAAGGGCAGCGGCTGTTGCTGGGCATCCACCAGGCGCAGGCCGTGCTCGGCCTCGATGCGGCCTATGCGCGTGACGGGGGTTTGCGTGAGGCGAGCCGCTTGCAGCACGGCCTCGTGCGCCTCGGGCGGGGCAGTAAAGCACAGCTCGTAGTCGTCGCCCCCGGCCAGCACGTGGGCGAGCGCTGTGCTGCCCACGGCGGGCCAGTCGGGGTGGTGCTGGGCGGTCAGTAAGCGGGCAGCGAGTTTGGCTTGCACGGTGGCGCCCATGCCTGAGGCTTTGAGCACATGGCGCAAGTCGCCCACCAGCCCGTCGCTCAGGTCAATGGCCGCATGCGCGATGCCGCGCAAGGCCAGCCCCAGCGCCACTCTGGGCGTGGGCCGCTCCAGGCGCTGCCTGGTTTGCTCCAGCAAGGCCGCAGACACAGGCAGGCGGCCCAGCAGGCCTTGCAGCGCCAGGTGCGCGTCACCCAGGCTGCCGCTCACCCACAGCTCGTCACCGGGCTGAGCCTGGCTGCGCAGCAGCGGCTGGCCTTCGGTTTCGCCAAGGACCGTGATACAGATGTTCAGTGGCCCTTGCGTGGTGTCCCCGCCTATGAGCTCGCAGTTGTGCGCGTCGGCCAGTGCCCACAGGCCGCGCGAGAAGTCGGCCAGCCAGGGCTCGTCCACCTGCGGCAAAGAAAGCGCCAGGGTGAAGGCCAGCGGCCGCGCGCCGCAAGCGGCCAAATCGCTCAGGTTCACGGCCAAGGCTTTGTGGCCCAGGCTTTCGGGCTTTACATCGGCAAAAAAGTGCCGGCCTGCCACCAGCACGTCGCTGGAAATCGCCAGCTGCGTGCCGGGCCGGGGCTGCAGCAGCGCGCAATCGTCGCCCACGCCCAGCAGAGCGCGCTGGGCTGGGCGCGTGAAATAGCGCGCGATCAGGTCGAACTCGCCCATGCCTGCGGGCCTCAGTGCAGCAAGCGCGGAGGTGCTGCACCGTGCGAGGCTTCCAGCACAAAAAGCGCAATGGGGGCCTCGAAGCGGCTGCCGTCTTCGGCCACGCAAAAGTAGCTGCCGTGCATGGTGCCACTGGCCGTGCGCAAGCGGCAGGCGCTGGTGTATTGGAAGGACTCGCCTGGGCGCAGCAAGGGTTGCTGGCCGACCACGCCCAGGCCCTTGACCTCTTCATTCATGCCGTTGGCATCCACAATGACCCAATGCCGCGAGATCAACTGCGCAGCCACCTCGCCGGTGTTGGTGACCGTGACGGTGTAGGCAAAGGCAAACACGCCCTCGTGCGGCATGGATTGGGCGGGCAGGAAGCGGGGCTCCACTTCACATTTGAATGCATATTTAGACATGTGACGCATGTTAACGAAGGCCGAGCAGCCTGCTTTTTTGCAGGTCTGCCAGCCCACCAAACTGCCACAATCGCGGCATCGTTCATCACACCTTCACCACCATGACCTACCGCATTGCCCCGTCGATTCTTTCAGCCGACTTTGCCCGTCTGGGCGAGGAGGTGCGCCAGGTGATCGCGGCCGGTGCGGACTGGATTCACTTTGACGTGATGGACAACCATTACGTGCCCAACCTGACTTTTGGCCCCATGATTTGCAGCGCGCTCAAGCCGCATGCCCTCACACCTGCGGGCCAGCCCGTGCCCATTGATGTGCACCTGATGGTGCAGCCGGTGGATGCGCTGGCGGCCTCTTTTGCCAAGGCCGGGGCCGACCTCATCAGCTTTCACCCTGATGCCAGCGGCCATGTGCACCGCAGCGTGCAGGCCATCAAAGCGGCGGGCTGCCTGGCGGGCCTGAGTTTTAATCCGGCCGAGCCGCTGGATGTGCTGGACTGGGTAATTGAAGACATTGACCTGATTCTCATCATGAGCGTCAACCCAGGCTTCGGCGGGCAGAGCTTTATTGACTCGGCCTTGCGCAAAATCGAGCAGGCCAAAAAACGCATTGAAGCCTCGGGCAAAGACATTCGCCTGGAGGTTGACGGCGGCATCAAGGCCGACAACATCGCCCGCGTGGCTTCTGCGGGTGCCGACACCTTTGTGGCTGGCAGCGCCATCTTTGGCCAACCCGATTACGCGGATGTGATCTCAGCCATGCGCGGGCAATTGGCGGCGGTCTGAAGCTCAAGCTAGGGGGTTTTGCATGCGCTATGGCGCAGTTGGCATCTGCGGGCCATGGTCGGCGTCAAGCAGGGGAAGTTTTGTATGCGCTGGTCAAGTCAGCTGACATCGATTGTTAAATTTTGCTAAATTAAGTGTTATTTAACCAGTATTAGTCAATATTCATGAAAACCTTTGACGTCTCAGCCTAGTATTGTGACTTAACGGATCAGCCATGTGTTGCACGGGTCGACACTGGGTTTTCGGTCCGAATTTAGCCCAACGGAGCCGATCATGCGAATAGCAGTACTTGAAGACGACGACACCCAGCGCGAATGGATGAATTCATTTCTGATGGCATTGGGTCATGTGTGCCATCCCTATGCCGAGGGTCAAAGCCTGATGCGCGATTTGCGCCGTGAAAGTTTTGACCTCATCGTGATGGACTGGAATTTGCCTGACCTGTCGGGTCTGGACGTGGTGCGCTGGGTCCGAGCCAACCTCAGCTCGCGTGTGCCGGTGCTGTTTGTGACCAGCCACATTGACGAGGGCGACTTGGTCGAGGCTTTAAAGGCCGGCGCCGACGATTACATGACCAAGCCAGTGCGCGTGCCCGAGTTGATGGCGCGCCTGCACGCCCTCTTGCGCCGCTCCTACCCGCAGCAAGCCGGTGAGACCTTGGTGGTGGGCGACTATGCCTTTGACCAAAATGCCAAAACCTTGACCATGGGCGGGGTGGCGGTGGACCTCAAACACCGCGAGTACGAACTGGCCTATTTGCTTTTCTCTCGCATTGGCGAGTTGCTCTCGCGCAAATACTTGCAAGAAAGTGTGTGGGGCGGGCAGGCCGATGTGGTCTCGCGAACGCTGGACACCCATGTCTCGCGCTTGCGCGTGAAACTGGATCTCAAGCCAGAAAACGGATTCAGGCTGAGCTCGGTGTACAGCCTGGGTTACCGGCTCGAATCCCTGAGCGGCCAGCTAGCGCAGGTCCATCCCATGCCCGTGGCCAGCGCCGCGCCGCAAGAAGCCTCGCGCCCTGTTCTGCAGACTTCCTGAATCCCTTCAAGCACTTTGATCGGCGTGCACTGGGCGCCGATTGGCAATCTCCCAAGGCCTGGGCCGTGGGCGGGTTGCTCAACCACGATCGAAGTTTGCAGCCGGCCAACTCGGATGGCCGTGTCTCCTGTGGGCTTTGATACACTCAATTCATGTTTATTCACCGCATCTTCTTATCAGGTTCGAGTGACCGGGGAGCTTGGCCCTGGCGGCGCTGCTGCGCCGCGCAACTGACTGCGTGAATGACACCGGCCTGCTCAGGCTGGACGAGTGCACGATCTTTTTGCAGCGCGCCTTTGCTTTGATGCGCTGAAGCTTTTTTGCTTTCAGCCGCCCGGCCTGCACCAGGCCCCCGCGTTGATACAGCCGCTTGATGCTTGCGGCTTGCCTGAATAAGATCATGATCTCTGAACTTGAATTTAAAAGCCTGGCCAGCCAAGGCTACAACCGCATTCCCTTGTTGGTCGAAGCCTTTGCCGACCTGGAAACCCCCCTGTCGCTGTACCTCAAGCTGGCCTTCAGCAAAGACGGTGGCCAGCACAGTTTTTTGCTGGAGTCCGTGGTCGGCGGCGAGCGCTTTGGCCGCTACAGCTTCATTGGTTTGCCTGCGCGCACTTTCATTCGAGCCAGTGGCTTTGGCGCGCAGCAACTCACCGAGGTGGTGACCGACGGCCAGGTGGTCGAGAGCTCCCGAGACAACCCCTTGGACTTTATTGCAGCCTACCAGCAGCGCTTCAAGGTGGCTTTGCGCCCAGGCATGCCTCGTTTTTGCGGCGGCTTGGCAGGCTACTTTGGCTATGACACGGTGCGCTACATCGAAAAAAAGCTCGCCGCGTCGTGCCCGCCAGACACCTTGGGATGCCCTGACATCGTGCTGCTGCAGTGCGAGGAGCTCGCCGTCATTGACAACCTGTCGGGCAAGCTTTACCTCATGGTCTATGCCGACCCGGCGCAGCCCGAGGCCTACGCCAATGCCAAAAAGCGTTTGCGCGGCCTCAAGGACCAACTGCAGTATTCGGTCAGCGCGCCACTGGTGCGACCTTCCCAGGGCTACCCGGCGGAGCGGGAGTTTGCCAAGGCCGACTACCTGCGCGCGGTGGAGCGTGCCCAGGAATTGATTGAAGCCGGTGACTTCATGCAGGTGCAAGTGGGCCAGCGCATCAAAAAACGCTACACCGAGTCGCCGCTGTCGCTCTACCGCGCGCTGCGCTCGCTCAACCCAAGCCCTTACATGTACTACTACCACTTTGGAGATTTCCACGTGGTGGGCGCCAGCCCAGAAATCCTGGTGCGCCAAGAAAGCACGGAAGAGGGCACCAAAATCACCATCCGGCCCTTGGCGGGCACCAGGCCCAGAGGAGCGACCCCTGACAAAGACAAGCTGGCCGAGCAGGAGTTGCTGGCCGACCCCAAAGAGCGCGCCGAGCATGTGATGCTGATCGACTTGGCGCGCAACGACATCGGCCGTGTGGCCCAGGTCGGCTCGGTCAAGGTCACCGAGGCCTTTGCTGTGGAGCGCTACAGCCATGTGATGCACATCGTCAGCAACGTTGAAGGCGTGCTCAAGCCGGGCATGAGCAACATGGACGTGCTCAAAGCCACCTTTCCGGCCGGCACACTCACGGGTGCGCCCAAGGTGCACGCCATGGAGCTGATTGACCAGCTCGAGCCCAGCAAGCGCGGCCTTTATGGCGGCGCCTGTGGCTACCTCAGTTACGCCGGTGACATGGACGTGGCCATTGCCATACGCACGGGCATCATCAAAGACCAAGTGCTTTATGTGCAAGCCGCCGCAGGGGTGGTGGCCGACTCGGTGCCTGAGCTGGAGTGGAAGGAAACCGAGGCCAAGGCCCGAGCCTTGTTGCGCGCCAGCGAGTTGGTCGAGGAGGGTCTGGAATGAGCACCCCTGTCCACAAGGCCCGCATGAAAGTGCTGATGGTCGACAACTACGACAGTTTTACCTACAACATCGTGCAGTACTTTGGCGAGTTGGGCGCGCAGGTGCAGGTGGTGCGCAACGACGAGCTGAGTGTGGCCGAGCTCGCAAGCTTGGACTTTGAGCACCTGGTCATCTCCCCAGGCCCTTGCTCGCCAGCCGAGGCGGGCATCTCGGTGGAGGCCATTCGGCACTTTGCGGGCAAGCGGCCTATTTTGGGCGTGTGCCTGGGCCACCAGTCCATAGGTGCGGCCTTTGGCGGCAAAATCATTCGCGCCCAGCAGCTCATGCACGGCAAGACCAGCGAGATACACACCACGCAAGAGGGCGTGTTTGCGCAGCTGCCCGAGCGCTTCACGGTCAACCGCTACCACTCCCTGGCCATTGAGCGCAGCACTTGCCCAGCCGAGCTGTTGGTCACCGCCTGGACCGACGACGGCGAGATCATGGGCGTGCGCCACCAAAGCCTGCCCATCCAGGGCCTACAGTTCCACCCTGAGTCCATCTTGACCGAGCACGGCCACGCCATGCTGGCCAACTTTTTAAAGTCATGACCTCCGCAGAACTCCAGGCTCAGCGCGTGATCGACTTGCGCAGCGACACCGTCACGCGGCCCACGCCAGCCATGCGCGAGGCCATGCATGTCGCACCGGTGGGCGACGATGTGTTCGGCGACGACCCCACGGTGCTGGCCTTGCAAGTGCGCATCGCTGCGCTCACCGGCAAAGAGACTGCGCTTTTCATGCCCTCGGGCACGCAGAGCAATTTGTGCGCGCTCATGGCCCACTGCGGCAGGGGCGACGAGTACTTGGTGGGCCAGCTGGCCCACACCTACCGCTATGAGGGCGGCGGAGCGGCCGTGTTGGGCAGCATTCAACCTCAGCCCTTGGCGCAGGACGCCCTGGGCCGCATGCAGCTCGACGAGATGGCCGCCGCCATCAAGCCCGACGACTGCCATTTCGCCCGCACCCGCTTGCTGGCCCTGGAGAACACCTGGAACGGCCACCCCATGCCGCTGGACTATTTGGAGCGGGCCACCGCGCTGGCGCGCAGCCGGGGCCTGGCCACACACCTTGATGGCGCACGGCTGTTCAACGCCGCCGTGCACGAGGCCCGCAAGGGCGGCGACACCACCGAAGAGCGCTTGCTGGCGATCACGGCGCCGTTTGACAGCGTGTCGGTGTGCTTCAGCAAGGGCCTGGGCGCGCCCGTGGGCTCGGCCCTGTGTGGCTCCCGCGAGACCATCGCCAAAGCCCACCGGGTCCGAAAAATGCTGGGTGGGGGCTTGCGTCAGTCGGGTCTGCTGGCTGCAGCTGCGCTGCATGCGCTGGACCACCATGTGGAGCGTCTGGACCAAGACCATGCCCTGGCGGCGCGTCTGGCCCAGGGTTTGAGCGGCATCCCAGGCCTGGTGGTGCGTACGGCGCAGACCAACATCGTCTTTGTGGACGTGGACCAAGGCAGGGGGCCGGCCTTGTTGGAGTTTTTGCGCGCCCACGGCGTGCTGGCCACGGGCTTGATCGGTTTGCGCTTTGTCACCCATCTGGATGTAGATGCCTCAGGCATAGACCATGTCACGGCCTGCGTGCGCCGCTTCTTTGAGCAAGTCCCCCTTTTACCGGCCAGCGCGCTTGGCAACGGGCCTTATTGAGCGCTGGCGCCAGGCACTGTGTGGCAAGCATGACCGACTGCCCACGCGTTGCAGGTCTGTGGTCTGCAGCACACTTGCTCCTCATTGCTCAGAGCCTGCCCCCCGCTCTGCCCGACAATCCTCTTTGCTGATTTAAAAATGACTGTCATGCATCACATCCACACCATCACCCCGCAAGAAGCGCTGCAACGCACCATTGAGCACCGCGAAATTTTTAACGACGAAATGCTGCACCTCATGCGCTTGATCATGAGCGGCGAGATGTCGCCGGTGATGATGGCCGCGTTCATCACCGGTTTGCGGGTGAAAAAAGAAACCATTGGCGAGATCACGGCGGCCGCGCAGGTCATGCGTGAGTTCTCCACCAAGGTGCATGTGCGCGACAGCCGGCACTTGGTGGACATCGTGGGCACAGGCGGCGATGGTTCGCACACCTTCAATATTTCGACCTGCTCCATGTTTGTGGCGGCGGCTGCCGGGGCCAAGGTCAGCAAGCACGGCGGGCGCAGCGTGAGCAGCAAGTCGGGCAGCGCCGACGTGCTCGAAGCGCTGGGCGTGAACATTCACCTGCCGCCTGAAGCGATTGCACGCTGCATTGAAGAGGTGGGCCTGGGCTTTATGTTCGCACCCAACCACCACCCTGCCATGAAAAACGTGGCCCCTGTGCGCAAGGAGTTGGGGGTGCGCACCCTGTTCAATATTTTAGGGCCCCTTACCAACCCAGCCAGCGCCCCTAACATCTTGATGGGCGTCTTCCACTCCGACCTGGTGGGCATACAAGTGCGGGCTCTGCAGCGCCTGGGCGCCGAGCACGCGCTGGTG
>Ga0209550_10001346_pt1 | contig 23543 bp, 19 predicted proteins | sample LauGreSuBDMM15SN_2_FD_187567 | JGI IMG/M metagenome (GOLD analysis project Ga0209550, IMG submission 187567) | Freshwater lake microbial communities from Lake Michigan, USA - Su13.BD.MM15.SN (SPAdes) (version 5) | ecosystem: Environmental > Aquatic > Freshwater > Lake | place: Lake Michigan... | reverse complement strand
AGCGTATCCCCGCAGGGGATATAACGTGACCTATTTTGACACAGTCGAGACTTACTTAAATTTATTCAATTTTTATAGATTAATTTACTTCAACAACAACCGCCCCGCCTTGTCCGCCACCGATACATAGCGTTGCTAAACCACGATTTTTACCACGACGTTTTAATTCACGCAATAGGTGAATAATAATTCTTGCGCCGGTCATTCCAACTGGATGACCTAGTGCGATTCCACCGCCGTTAACGTTTAAAATATCGCGATCAATTTTACCTAACGCTTTTTCTTTGCCTAAATATTTTTGCGAAAATTCATCAGAAGCAAATGCTCTCTCGCAGCCAATTACCTGGGCGGCGAAGGCCTCGTTTAATTCTATTAATTCTATATCTTGCAATGATAATCCGGTTTTATCAAAAAGTTTTGAAGTGGCAAATACTGGCCCCAAGCCCATGCGAGAAGGATCTAGCCCGGCATAAGCAAAATCGCGAATGTAGCCAAGTGGCTTTAATTGCAATTCTTTTGCTTTTGATTCACTCATTAAAATCGCGAAAGCCGCGCCATCAGTGATTTGTGAAGAATTTCCAACAGTTACCGTGCCTGTAACTTTTTCAAAATAAGGCGATAATTTATTTAGCGCTTCAAAATTTTGACCCTTGCGCACACCTTCATCATCTTCAATCATCTGACTATTTTTTTCGTCATTGTTAAAAACTGGAATTATTTCTTCTTTAAAGATACCACTAGCAATTGCGCGCTCTGCCAGTTGATGACTGCGCAAAGAATATTCGTCTTGCTCTTGACGTGTAATTTTAAAATCTTTCGCAACATTTTCTGCGGTGCAGCCCATAATTAAGCCCGAGATAGGATCGGTAAGCCCTTGCTGAATGCCGATTATCGGCTGCAAAAAGCCAAGACGAAAAGTTGAAAGAACTTTTAGTTTTTGTGAAAAAGTTTTTGCTTTAAATAATTGGCCAAAAAATTCTGTCATTTTTTTGCCAAATAAAAGCGGAATGTTGCTCATTGATTCGACGCCGCCAGCTAAAATGATTTCGGCATCTTTATTTAAAATTCTCGCCATCGCCGAAGTCATGGCTTCCATGCCCGAGGCGCAATTTCTGTGCACTGTAAAGGCAGAAATTTTTTCTGGCAAACCAGCTTTTAAAGCAATTACGCGCGCAATGTTTGCGGCTTCTGCGGGGTTTGCGACATTACCAATTATTGCTTCATCTATTGTGTTGGCATCAATGCCCGAGCGGATCACCACTTCTTTTACAATTCGCGCACCTAAATCATGCGCGGTTAAATTTTTTATAGCACCACCAGCTTTGCCCATAGGAGACCTGAAGCCAGCGATCACGGCGATTCTTTCTTTCATTTTGCAAGATTTAGTTTTTAAATAATTTGAACCAACATGATTACACCAGCTCAACTAAAAATCAAAATATAATTCTTGGTTTGAATTTGGCGATCATTATGGATAGAGATATTTTTTATTTTCTGCTACAGCAATTGCGCTTATTACTTGCAGCGTTGCATTTGGCGTGCCATCGGCATTTTCGCCTAATTTTTTTCCGGTTTTGGTATTTTTGTTATAACTATTTTCATCCTGATAATAGGCCATAACTCTGCTGTAAAGCTCACTATCATTTACCTTGATGATTTTTTTGCCATCACTATAAACCTTCCATTCATCGCTGCTTTTTTCACCTTTAGCGGCCTCTTTCCACAAAGAATCGTCTTTTATTGGCTCTACTGGTAATGGGGGACGCTCTCTTACTGCTTTCTCTCGAGATCTTGTATCTTTTGCCTTTGTATCCACTGCTACAGAAGCTGCGCGCAGGGGGGGGTGGCTTGGCCTAGACATTGGCTCTGGCTTGCGAAAAAATACTCTTTCCACTTTTGGCGCAGCAGCGCCTCTACTACCGGGCATCGTTAACCCCTCATCTTCCTCTGATTCAGGATGATGATCAGAAAGGTCATCTGCACTATCAAAATCTGGTGTTGGCGACGCTTTATAATGGTCTATAATTGCTAAAACCCTATCTTTAATGCCATCCTCTTCATTACATAATGCAATAGGACTCTTTCCATTATTATCAAAAACCTCATCATAAGATGCTCCGTTTTGCACAAGAAATTCTATGACCCCAAACCTCTCTTCCTGTCTCTCTACTAAAAATATTGGTCTTCTCATTTTTGGCTCACTATGCAGATCTTCAAATATTGGAATCATAGGAACTGGCTCAACCTTTCTAATCGCTCCATGCAATGGGGTTTCATTGTTATAAATTCCCCTAATATTATTTAAATCTGGAGACTCCATTGTTTCATACAAAAAAGCAACAATATCTACCTTGCAATATTTCGCCGCACTATAAAAAACCTCATCATTTAATAGGCAACCAGCTTTAATAAGTAGCCTTACAGTATCCACACTTTGCTTACTCTCGCCTTCTATCGCATAACGCAATAAAGAAAATTCATTCTCTTGCTCTAAGCGAGACATGCTACAGTGATTGTCACTAAACCATTTAATTGCGGTCCCTATTTTTTCTTGGTCTGCGCTTCTAATTGCAGCCTTAAGCAGCACCATGTTATATTCACGCGAAGTTTTTAACTTATGCGCTTCTAAAGCTTGCGTCACCGCAGAAGCTTGATCTGCAAAAACTTCTTGTACATGTTGAAAATTAACCCTTAATTCAGCCCTAGAAAATTTATCCTCATTTTCAGTTAAATCATCTGTCTCTTCTGGCTTAAAGCGGGTTTTAATATCTGCAAATGCTTGACCCAACAAAGCCTCTCGCTGCTCTCTTGTATCATACAACTCAAGAGAATAATTTTCATGAAAGGCAATTTATGCAACACCTTTATCACCAAAAACGACGCCCGCTACCAATACACTATCTCGATTTAGCGAATTCCAGTAAATAGTAAAATCTAACGCCTTTTGATACTGGTCAAGTAGATTCGCAACCTCATCCTCCCGCCCACTTATTAATTTGGTCAGCTCTGCAATGACAGGCTCTTCGTATCTTAATCTTTGATGAGCGCCGTATAACGCCTCTACCCCAAACGGCAAAATATTAATATCACTATCACCAACTCCAGGCGCCATTGAAGATGCTTCGCCTGTCCTAGAGGCTTGCAATCCACCAGCAATAAAACAAACAAGATCAATAAAACCCTGCCTCTCTTGTGTATTTAAATTATCCTCAGCATCACTTCTATTTGCCGTACCTATTTCTTGAAACGATGATTCCCAAGATTTTGACGGCAAAATTGGAATATCTTGTTTTAATGGATTAACCACCGCAAGAGCCGCTTTTGCAAATTTTTTAAATAACTCTAGCTGTTCTGCGCTAAGCGGAGGATGACGAGGTTGAGGTTGAGGTTGAGGTTGAGGTTGAGGACGTCCTAACCCATTCCACCTATCATATTCTTGTCTTTTTTCAAAATCTGATAAAATATCATTTGCTTTATACACAGCTAGAAAAACTTCTCTCGCTCTCGGATTTCTATTTTTATCAGGATGGTATTTTAAGACCATTTTTTTATAGGCCGTCTTTATATCTTCAATAGTCGCTTCTTTGCCCGCCTCTATTTCTAGAGCCTCATAATAAGTTTCTGACGCAAGAATTCTATCGATCGCCTCTTCTTCGACCTCCCCTGATCTCCTAGACATAATTTTTAATATTTAAATTTACGATTATACCATTAAACAACATAAGAGGATTGTACCACAAAAAAAGAATTATCTCCACTACAAACTCGCCATTCTCTTTAATCTCTCTTGGCGCATCTTCTCAAAATCATCTCCCGCATGATACGAAGAGCGGGTCAACGGGCTAGACGCAGCCATTAAAAACCCCTTATTATAAGCCATTTTTTTATAAAACTCAAATTCATCTGGAGTAACGTAGCGATCTACAGGCGCGTGCCTTAATGTAGGGCGCAAATATTGCCCAATTGTTAAAAAATCTACATCGGCCATACGCAAATCATCCATAACTTGCAACACTTCATCTTTAGTTTCACCTAGCCCCAGCATCAATCCAGATTTAGTAAAAATTGTCGGATCAATTTCTTTTACTTTCTTCAATAAATATAGCGAATGAAAATATCGAGCACCCGGGCGAATAGTAGTATAAAGGCCCGGCACCGTTTCGATATTATGATTAAATACATCTGGCTTTGCCGCGACAACTTTTTCCATCGCGCCGTCTTTACGTAAAAAATCTGGCGTAAGAATCTCAATTGTGGTTTGCGGCGCGCTAATTCTGATCTTTTCGATACATTGCACAAACTGGCTTGCGCCGCCATCGGGCAAATCATCGCGATCAACCGAAGTAATAACGATATGCTTTAAGCCCGTAGCTGCTGCAACTTCTGCCACATTATCGGGCTCGTGCGGGTTTACTGCATCGGGCTTGCCAGTTTCAATGTTGCAAAACGAACAAGCTCTAGTGCAAACAGAACCAAGAATCATCACCGTTGCATGCTTTTGCGCCCAGCATTCTCCTATATTGGGGCAAGCAGCCTCTTCGCAAACTGTATGCAATTTGCGCTCGTTTAAAATAGCCTTTGTTTCGTAATAACCTTTTGACACAGGGGCCTTAACCCTTATCCAGTCTGGCTTGCGAAGCATTTGTTCTTTAGGGGCAGATTGCGCAAAACCGCGCAGATCTTTGTTATCTAGCCTAGCAATTTGCCCAGTTTCTTTTTTCTCTTCTCTTGTTTGCACAAACTTAATTATTTTGTTTCGCCAGTAACCACGTATTTAGAAATTTCGGCGATATTTGTTGAGTGATCTGCCAACCTTTCAAAACTTTTGGCGATAAATAAAATATTGATGATATTTGTAACTTGCTCACGATTAAAATTATCTTGCTCAAGAATCACAAATAAATCGCTATAAATTTTATCGATTTCGTCATCTCTTCTTAAAACGTCATCGGCCTCTGCAACGTCTTGGTTGTTGAATGCGTCAACCGCATCATTCACCATTATTTTAGAAAGCTCTAACATTGCCAATAAAGAATCTTTTACATCATTATCAAACTTTTTTAACTTAATGCGCAGAATTTTTTTGATAATACTTTTTGCCTGATCACCAATACGCTCTAGGTTTGAAGCCACCTTTAAAGACGAAACAATATAACGCAAATCAACTGCCATCGGCTGACGCATCGCCAAAATTGCCGTGATTTTTTTCTCCACCAAAAAATCTAGAGAGTTGATTTTGTAATCGTGAGAAGTGATCTGCTCGACCAAATCTTCATCTGGATTAGAAATTGCATGCGAAACAAAATCTAGCGATTGCGCCACCAAATGACACATCTCATCTAGCGTGCCAGATAGCGATTGTAAGTCTTTATCATATGATTTTACGGTATGCTCTTTTAAGCTCATAGTAAGAAATATTTAAATTTTAAATCAAGTCGCTATATTCACTTCTATAAATAGAGTCGCTATTATCAAAATAGGGTAGCTATTATCAAGATCTAATAATGAAATCCGATTAAAACCATCGAAATTTTTTAAATTGGCCTTATTTAGATTAAAGCCAGATTCTGTATCAAAATAGGTCAGCGTATCTCCGCAGGAGATATAACGTGACCTAGTTTTGATACAGAATCTGGCTTTAATCTAAATAAGGCCAATTTAAAAAATTTCGATGGTTTTAATCTAAACTCTAATACAAAATTTATAATTTAAAATATGAGAATCTTAGTGATCGGCTCTGGCGGCAGAGAGCACGCAATATGCAACAAATTCAGCGAATCAAAAAAAGTAACCAAAATCTTCGCCCTTCCCGGAAACGCCGGAATCAGCGCCACAGCTGAATGCATAACCAACATAAAAGCATCCAATCATCAAGCAGTAATTGATTTTTGCCGCACTCAAAAAATAGATTTAGTATTTGTTGGCCCAGAACAGCCTCTAGTTGATGGCATTATCGACGACCTAGAAAAAGCCAATATACGCGCTTTTGGCCCATCAAAATATTGCGCACAACTAGAGGGCTCTAAGGCCTTTATGAAAAAAGTTGCTGCAGATAATAATGTTCCTACCGCAATTTACGAAGTTTTTACTAAAGCAGAACCAGCAATAGAATTTGCAAAAAATCTAGGATTTCCATGTGTTATAAAAGCCGACGGGCTTGCTGCTGGCAAGGGCGTAGTAATAGCACAAGATCTAACAGAAACCATCGCCACAATTGAAGAATTTTTTGCAGGAAAATTTGGCGAGGCCAGCAAAAAAATTATCATCGAAGAATTTTTAACTGGCGCTGAAGTTAGTCATTTTGCGCTTTGCGATGGCTCAAACTTTATTTCGCTAGGCTTTGCCTGCGATCACAAAAAAGTTGGCGAAGACGAAACCGGCCCCAATACAGGAGGAATGGGCACTTTTAGCCCCTCGCCTTTCGTTACTTTAGAAATTGAAAAAACTATTTTAGAAAAAATAGTTACGCCCACTTTAAACGCGATGAAAAAACTTAGCCATCCCTTCAAAGGAATTTTATTTGGCGGAATTATTTTAACCAAAAATGGCCCCAAGCTTTTAGAATTCAATACCCGCTTTGGAGACCCGGAAACACAGGTTATTTTGCCTAGAATAAAAACTGATTTTGTCGATTTAATTATAGCTGCAACAGATGAAAAACTTGCGCAAACTAAAATTGAATTTGATGAGGAAAAAAAATTAGTATGCGTAGTAATGTGCGCCAATGGCTATCCGGGAGATTACAAAAAAGACACTGAAATAAATTTGCCAGAAATAAAAAACCAGCCCGAAGTATTGATTCTTCACGCAGGAACCGCATTTAAAAATGAAAAACTTGTTGCAAATGGTGGTCGTGTTTTAAATGTTGTTGCAAGTGCAAAATCATTTAAAGAAGCTCGTCGTGAAGCTTATGAAATAGTTGATTTAATTGATTGGAAGGATGGGTTTGTGCGTAGGGATATTGCAAAAAAAGTAGAGGCCTAATGGCGTAACTCTAAATCCTTCTTGCGGTGTTGAGGCATAACTCTAGATCTTGCTCGCGGTGTTGAGGCTTGGCGATCATGCTCTGCTCCTCAAACATGATGACCCTGTTGCTATTCCTCTTTTGTTTACAATATTTTTATAAGGGTCATCAAACTCGGCTCAGAGCATGATCGCCAAGCCTCACGCCGCGAGCAAGATCTAGAGTTGCGACTGACACCAAGGGCGAGATCAAGAGCTATAACTGACACCAAGAGCAAGATCTAGAGTTGCATTTCACACCACAAGCAATAATTAATTTATCACCAAAAATTAAATAATTCTTCTCATTGATAAAATAAAAATCTCTACTTACTATTTCATTAAATTAATTAAAATTATCTTCAGTGCCTTTTTTAAATAAAGCAAAAAACCTTCTGCTGCTATGCGCTTTGGTGTCTTTATTTGCATGCGCTAAAGGCGGCTCAAATCCTCAGGTAGATCCAATAGATCTCAATATCGGATTAAGAAAAGAAGATTTTAATAAAACTATTATCAAAAGCCGCCCAAAAAATATTGCTGCGCAAGAAAAAACCACCGAAGCACCAATTCCAAATACCTCAAGATTAATCGTGGTTGCGCCGCCACCTAGCACCGTTACAAGCAAAACAATTTCGTTTGCAGTTACCGATCAAGTACCATTAAAAGACGTGTTAATCGAGCTTGGGCGCGTAGCAAAAATTGACATAGATCTAGACCCAGCAATATCTGGCGGCATCGTAATTAACGCCAGAAACCGCCCATTGGGCGAAGTTATTGACCGCATCGCAACTCTTGGCGGCCTGCGCTACAGCTATACCAATGGCATATTATACTTTGAGCGCGACACTCCTTACAACGTAAATTATTCAGTAGATTACCTTTCTGAAGGCAGCAATCTATGGGCCGACGTACAAGCAAACATCACATCTATCTTATCTAACAGCAATGCTTCTGCCACTAGCAAATCTGCCTCTGTAGCATCTATAGCAGAAGAAGCTGCTCCTGCACCCGTAGCGCTTGCTCGTAGCGCCGTTTCTATCAATAAAGCCGCCGGAATATTAACGGCTTTCGCTACAAAAAATGAACATGAAGAAATAGCAAAATATCTAGCAAACGTTCAGGAAAATTCTTCGGCACAGGTTTTAATTGAAGCAAAAGTTGTCGAAGTTACGCTTAAAGACTCATTCAAAGCAGGAATTAACTGGAGCTCTTTTGGAAAATCTAACAACATTGTTACAACCAATGGATACACCGCTGGTGGCCCTATTAGCTTTGTTGCCACCGAGTTATTCAACTCTGACATCACCGCCTCGATTAGCGCATTAGAACAATTTGGCACATCTCGCACGCTTTCTAGCCCTAGAATTCACGCAATTAATAATCAAAAAGCCTTACTTAATTTTACCAATAAATTAATCTATTTTAAAATTGATAACACTCAAAACACTATAACTGGCGTAGCTTCTAATACTATAGCAACTTTAACTTCTACCAAACTCGAAGAGCATGTTGGAGTAGAATTAAACATTACACCTTCGATCAACTTAAAAACTTCGGAAGTTACTTTAAATATCAAACCAAAAATTACGATTAAAAGCGGAGAAGTTGTTGACCCCGCAAGCCCTACAAAAACAACTGTTTCGCTTGGCATTACCACCACAGAAGTTATTCAAAACAAAGTTCCGATAATTCAAACGCGCGAACTCAATACCATCGCTAAAATACAAAGCGGTAATGTTATAGTAATTGGCGGATTAATGTCAGAGAGCAACTCTAACGCAGATTTAGGAATACCTTTTTTGCAAAGAATTCCGATTCTTGGCTATCTTTTTAAATCATCTGCCAAAGATTCTGAAACTATCGAAACGATAATTTTTGTTAAGGCAACCATTGTAAATAGCGGCTCGGCTGTTAATAAAATAGATCGCGAATTGCAAGAAAAATTTGACAGCAACAGAAGAAAATTTTTCTAAACACCTTCTCAAATGAAGCCAATAATAAAATACATAATTCTCACTGGCCTTAGAGACAAGCTATTTCTTGGCATTTTTATTGCCCTGATCGCAACATTTTCTTTGGCAATTTTTTTAGGCAGCACCGTTTTGGTAGAGGCGCAGCAAACTACTGCGGCTTATATTGCTGGCTCTAGTCGTGCAGTTATTATTCTTGGCATGATTTTATTTACCTGCCTAAACATCAATCGCGCCTTTAGCAATAAAGAAGTAGAATTTATTTTAGCAAAATCAATATCGCGAGAGCAATTTATCTTGGCTTATCTGACTGGTTTTTTGCTTACAACGGCAATGATTTTATTGCCTTTAACCTTGGCAATTCTTGCTATTGTAAAAGTTAATAAAATTGGAATTTTGTGTTGGACTTTCAGTTTATTTATCGAGCTATGGATTGTTATTTCTTTCGCAATTTTAACCTCCCTGATTCTGCGCAGCTCTTTTTCTTCTATTCTTGCTACATTGGCTTTTTACCTGATCTCGCGCCTAATGGGAGTTTTTGTTCTTGCTGTTAATTTACCGCAAGATTTTATTGAGGTAAAAAACCATTTATTGCCATCGATATTAAAAATTATTTCCCTTGCTTTTCCGCGTCTCGATTTATTCACACAAAGCGAGTGGTTAGCTTATGGCGTTGTAGATTTTTCACGCCTACAGCTCGTTGCGCTACAAGCAGCAATCTACATTGCGCTAATGCTGTTTATGGCATTCTTTGATTTTCGTAGAAAGCAATTTTAGAACTTCTTTTATTCAGCCACTAGAGCCACTAATAGTCTTATAGTTACTTGCAGATAGCAGCTTCAACAACAAACAATTCTACTACTCGATTTGCTTTGTGATCCAGCCGCCCCCAAGCACGCGAGAATCTTGGTAAATTACGCAAGCTTGCCCAGGAGTAATAGCGCGCGTCATTGATTTCATAACAATTTCAGCCTCGTTATTGGGCAAAATATAAATTGTAGCATTTTCTTCTTCATGGCCTGAACGCAGACGCACCTTGGCTTGAAACGATGGCAACGATAACAATGGCGATAGCGACGATGGCGAAAACTGCGCCAATTGCGATAAATTCACCAGCCAATTTATATCACGTACAATAAATTTTTTATTCTGCAAAAACTTTTCTTCACCAACAAAAACTGTATTTTTTACGGGATCAATTTTTACAACAAACAATGGCTCTGGATAAGAAATGCCAAGGCCCCGACGTTGCCCTAAAGTAAAATTTATAATACCTTCATGTTGGCCAAAAACTTTGCCCGTTTCTATATGAACAAGCTCTCCACTCTTAAAGGCTGTAGGACGCATGCGCTTTATTACTGCGGCATAATCTCCACCGGGCACAAAACAAATATCTTGGCTATCTGGCTTGTTTGCTATCTCTAGACCATATTTCTCGGCCATTTTACGAGTTTCTTCTTTGCGCATTTTGCCAAGCGGAAAGCGAATAAAATCAAGCTGCTCTTGGGTTGTGGTGAATAAAAAATAACTTTGGTCTTTGCCTTCATCTACAGCTTTATGAAGCTCGGCGCAAGCTGAACCATTGCTGCTTATAGCACCATCCTCTCTTCTAACATAATGCCCGGTGGCCAAAGCATCTGCCCCAAGGTCTCGCGCCACTTTTAGTAAATCTCTAAATTTTACCGATTGATTGCATTTAACGCATGGAATTGGCGTTTCGCCACGCAGATAGCTATCGGCAAAATCATCCATCACCGATTCTTTGAACAGGTTTTGATAATTTAAAACGTAATGCGGAAAATTATATTTATCGGCAACCTTTTTAGCATCAAGGATATCAACGCCCGCACAGCACGCGTTCTTTTTTTTCAGGGCCTCGCCAAGATCGTAGAGCTGCAAAGTAATGCCAATCACCTCGTAGCCCTGCTCTTTTAAAAGGCAGGCCACTACAGATGAATCAACGCCTCCCGACATTGCCACCACTACTTTTGTATCTGCCGGATTTTTATTAATTCCAAGCGAATTTAGCATCAAGAAAAAATGAAATTTTTGTTGAAAAAGAATCACAAGCACTCAATATAATTCTATCCTTACAACTAATCAACATCTCTCGTAATTATGGATAATAAAACCGCCGCCAATTCAGCAAAATTAACCCTTCCAAATGGCAAGGAAGTTCAACTGCCGGTTCATAAAGCATCTATCGGCCAAGACGTAATTGATATTTCGTCGCTTTATAAAGAAAGCGGCATGTTTACTTACGATCCAGGGTTTTTATCTACCGCTTCGTGCGAATCGCAAATTACTTTTATTGATGGCGATCAAGGCATTTTAAGGCATCGCGGCTATTCGATTGAAGAATTGGCAAAAAAAAGTGAGTATCTCGAGCTTTGCTATCTGTTAATTCACAACGAGTTACCAAAAAAAGATGAATACGAAAAATTCAAGAAAAACATTAAGGCCAATACTTTAGCGCACGAACAACTTCACATTCTTTATCGTGGATTTCCGCGTCGCGCGCATCCAATGGCTATCATGGTTGGCGCCGTTGCATCGCTTTCGGCCTTTTATCACGAAACCATGAATCTTTCTACTCCAGAAGGCAAAATGGATGTGGTGCATAAAATTGTTGCTAAAATGCCGACATTGGCTGCCATGGCCTATAAATACTCGATTGGCGAGCCTATAATTTATCCGCAAGACGATCTTGGTTTTGCCGAAAATTTCTTGCACATGCTATTTGCTACGCCAAATAAAAAATATACCGTCAGCCCTACAATTGCCAAGGCGATGGAGCGCATCTTTATTTTGCACGCCGATCACGAGCAAAATGCCTCTACTTCAACCGTAAGGCTTGCGGGCTCTTCTGGCGCTAATCCATTTGCTTGCATTGGCGCTGGCATTGCTTCGCTTTGGGGCCCGGCGCATGGCGGCGCTAACGAAGAAGTAATTGAAATGTTGCAGCAAATTGGCACAGTTGAGCGCATCCCCGAATTTATCGCGCGCGCTAAAGATAAAAATAGCGGATTTCGCCTGATGGGCTTTGGTCATCGCGTTTACAAAAACTATGATCCGCGCGCCGCAGTGCTAAAATCTTCGTGCGACGAAGTATTGAAAGAGCTCGGCATTCAAGATGATCCCTTGCTTCATATCGCCGTTGAGCTCGAAAGAATTGCATTAAGCGACGAATATTTTATTCAAAGAAAACTTTTCCCGAATGTCGATTTTTATTCGGGCATTATTTATAAAGCACTTGGCATTCCATCTAGTTTATTTACGGTAATTTTTGCAATTGCGCGCTCTGCTGGATGGATTGCGCAATGGAAAGAAATGGTTGAGGATAAAGCCTTTAAAATCGGGCGCCCACGCCAGCTATACACTGGGCACGTTACCAGAGAATATGCTGATATAAATCAACGATAATAATAATGCCTCCAGGTTTTGGTCATATTATCAAGGCAATATCAGCTGCAACGCGCGGCCAGCTTGAATCTAAGATTGTAGCGCCTTATCAAAAAAGAATAAACATTGAACAAAAATTTAGAGAGGCTCCACATATTGGGGTAAACGAAACGATTCTAGCGCCGATAGGAGAAATTGTTGTAACAAGAAAAGTATATTATTGCACCGCCTGGATGGCTCGCATTATAAATTCGCAAGATAGTCGAGACGACAGCAAAAAATTTTTTATCTTTGGTCACACAATGGCATCTCTAATGGATTTTGGCAGCGACAAGAAAGAGAAAGAAACGGCAGCACAAGCCCTAGAAGCGATAAGGGTTGGAATAGGCAAACTTATAGCAACAGACCCAAAAGCCGAAGCAATAGAATTTACCTATGGCACAACGCCTGATATGGATATAAAATATTACCGCGAGCCACTAAAGAACTTAAAATTATTCGAAAAAATGTGTGATGAAGTTGCTGCTGAATATGGAAAAAAATGCATTAGACTTCACCCAACCATGACATATCGCAATAGCTTTTGCGATGGAAAGTCGATACAAGATTGCGGGTCTTTTGTGCTTTCAGCTACAAATAAAATTGTAGTAACCGCAGTTTCTAAGCTTCATAATACTTTGCAAGAAAAAGACAGACAATAAAAATAAAAAAATGCTCATAGAAACAATTCTAAAAAAAATTGCAGCATCAAAAAGCGAGAAAAAACTTGTCGCCAAAAAACCTGACGAAGATTTTTTGCCTTATGTTTGTCATTACGATCCAAGCACTATTTTAACTAAAAATGGCGAGCTTTTACAAACCATTCGCATCACTGGCTTTAGCGGAGAATCTTCTTCTGCCGATTTAATTTCTTTGCGCGATACTTTGCGAGATTCAATATCGGAGCATATCAAAGAAAGCAGATTTGCCTTTTGGTTTCATACTATTCGTCGCAAAAAAAATATTGCTCCTAAGGGCGAATATAATGACTTTTTTTGCGAAAAAATTAACGAAGATTGGGTTAAAAAAAATAACTGGAATGATCAATATGTTAACGAACTCTACATCACCATAATCATTGAGGGCCTCGATACCTCTATTCAAAATTTTCATGCCTTTTCGCGCTCTTTTTCTCGCAAAGCCACTTTTGGCATACACACAAAATTTCTTGCCGAAAACTTTAAAAGCCTTAGCCGACTTTCGCTATCAATTCTTGCCGACACAGAGGATTATGGCGCCAAGTTACTTGGCATAAACGAATGGGATGGCGTTTTATATTCAGAGCCGATGCGATTTTTTGGCAAAATTATCAATCTCTACGAAGATCGTTATCCATTGGCTGCAAATGATATTTCTAGCGATTTAGCCAGCCATAAAATTGCCTTCGGAAATCGCGAACTAGAAGTTGCTGGCACGCACAATAAAAACTTTGCGGCGATGCTTTCTATTAAAGAATATCACGAAGTTTCAACCGATGCACTCGAGAGAATTTTACAATTGCCCCTTGAATTTATCATCACACAATCTTTCGATTTTTCTTTTAGCAAAAAAGATATCGAGGCGCAACAATTTCAAGATTATATTCTAAAAATTAGTGGCGATGATGAATTTCGTCAACTTAGCGGTATCGCTAATTTTGTTGAGAGCGATTCTAACTCCGAAACCGATTACTGCCGCGTACAAAGCAACGTAATGGTGATCAATCACAGCACCGAAGCACTTGAAAAAGACATCGCCTCTCTCGTAGAAAAATTTAGCACCTTAGGCTTTATCTTGGTGCGCGAAGATATTTTTTCAGAACATTGCTTTTGGTCGCAATTGCCGGGAAATTTCAGCTTTTTGCGTCGCCAAAAAATTATCAACACTTTGCGCATTGCCGGCTTTGCTGCTTTGCATAATTTTCCTGCCGGCGCTATCGATGGAAACCACTGGGGGCCAGCAATCACCACGCTTAAAACAGTTTTAAAAACACCCTACTTCTTTAACTTTCACGACAAAGATTTGGGCAATACTTTAATTTTGGGGCCAAAAAAATCTGGCAAAACCACCATTACTAATTTCTTGATTGCTCAGGCGCACAAATTCAACAACAAAGTTTTTTATTTTGATTACGATAATTCTTCTAGAGCCTTTATAGAAGCACTTTCTGGCGATTATCACATTTTAACCAAAGATATAAATAATCACAAATTTTTGCAGATGAATCCATTTGCATTGCCAAAAAATACAGAAAACGCCGCCTTCTTAAGCGACTGGATCAAAGAACTCGTCACTTTTTTAAAGGGCGAAGTATCGGAAGAAGAACTCGCACTGATTCCACAAGTTGTTGCGCAAACCCTTGATTCTCCTACTCCTAGCTTCATTACCGCTTGCGATATTTTTTCGCATAGCGCCCCTGCCCTTTACGAAAAATTAAAAATTTGGAGCAATGGAAAGCTCGCATATATTTTTGGCTCGCAAAATGAAAGCGAGTGGAGAAACTCTGTGCAAGCCTTTAACTTAAGTGAAATCGCCAATCAAAAACCGGTTTTAATTCCTGTGGTTAGCTATTTAATGCAAAGAATTGAAGCGAGCCTCGATGGAACCCCCGCAATCGTGGTTTTTGACGAAGCCTGGGAACTTCTTGATAACGCAGTGATTGCACCCAAACTCAAAGGATTTCTCGAAAGATTACGCAGTAAAAATTGCATCGTAATTTTTACCTCACAAAATCACGAAGAAATTGCCGATAGCGCAATCACCAAAGATATAAAAGAGCTCGCCGCAACGCAAATCTATTTGGCCGACAAAGAGCCTGGCGAATATTGCAAAACAATTTTTGAATTAAGCGATGAAGAATTCGATATTTTAAAAATGATGGATGAAAAAGATTATAATTTTTTACTAAAAAATCGCGGTGACTCGGTAATTATAGATCTAGATCTGTCAAGCTTTGGCGAGGTTTTAAAAATACTCTCATCCGATGCCGTTATAACCACGGCGATAGAGGAAATTATTCTCGAAGAAAGAGAGGCTGATCCCGATAAAATAATAACCTCAAAAGACTGGGTGCCTCAACTAATAAATGTTATAAAAGAAATTGAAAAAGAGAAGCGTGACGCCTTAATTAGAGCAGCTCGCGAAGAGAAAAAAGCGAGAATGCAAAAAACCGAAGAAGCCTAATAATGCAGTTATTTTTTACAAAAAAACCTTTCGTAATATTTTATTTTCTATCGGCATTTTTGTTGCTTTCTTCATGCGACAGCAGAGGTTTATTTGCCTTCAGCAACAATAAAATTCAAGAAATTGAAAAAGAAGATCATCAATTTTGTATATCTCATGGCCTAGATTTTGGTGAAGATGCCTTAAAAAATGAAATCTATTGGCGCTGCAGAATCACTCTTGCCAAAGGCAAAATAAAAAATGACGCACTATTGCCAGAAGAGATTCGCCTAAATATTACTATCAAGCAATTAATTGCTGATATTTCTAAAAATTATAGCGATTCTTACGAAAGATGGGGCGATAGCAGAAACAGTTTATTTGATAATAATGATCATAATTCTTGCATTACCCTTGGCCACGATATTGATTCTCCTAAAAAAATTGCCAGCGCTACAATGCTAGAAGATTATTTTATTTGTCGAAAAAGATTAATTAGCAATCAACAAATAATTCCACCATATCGCAAAACAGAATATTTCAAACGCCCGCAAGATAGCTACAATATTGGCTTTGCCATTAATAAAAAAACCGACAAAGATATTGCAAAATTTGAAGCAGCAAAAGCAAAATATCCAGTTTGCGTTAAATTTAATTTAAAAAGCGAAGAATTCAAAAGCTGCAGCATCGATTACGATGATCAGCGCCAATGTCTTAGCAACATTTCGAATCTAAGATTTAAACGCGAATTATTTGAAAAAACCGCCTGTCAAAAAAAATCCTATATCAGATTTCCTGATTCGATGCTAAAAAAAGACGATAAAAAAGCTAAAGAACTTGCGAGCGTCACCTATTTTGCCGACTCGATTAACAATAGTAGCTTTGCTAGCATCGGAATTGATAAGAGCCAGCTTGAAAAATTTGGCGGTAGCGAAAAGGAAGGCGCAAAACCTTCCGAAAATATTAGTGAAAAACTTACAAAAGCCCTCAAGGACAGCGCTCAAAAACCAGCGGAATCGACCGAAAAAAAAGATAAAAAAATTACCCTCGCCAAATCAGAAGAGAAGGCAATGCGAGATCTTAACACCAAAAATAATTTATATACCAAAGTCGATCTCACAAAATTGCGTCGACAATTTATTTTTTTGTGCCAAGAGGCCACCAACCCCGATCTAGAAAGCTACAGCGCTAAATTGCAAAATGAGTGCAACGCAATTGTCGAAAAATGGGAGAGTGCAAAATGAACAACGAACAACTGGCAAAATTTGCTGTAATCGAAGAAAAATCACGCGGCCGCCTTTATCAAGAAAACTACGACGACGCTAAATATCGCTCTATTTTTGGCCGCGATCGCGATCGCATTATCAACTCTTCGGCTTTTCGTCGGCTGCAATATAAAACACAGGTTTTTGTTAATTACCAGGGCGACCATTACCGCACTCGCCTTACCCATTCGCTTGAAGTAGCCCAAACTGCGCGCTGGATTGCAGGTGGCTTGCAGGTAAACAAAGATTTAGCCGAAATTGTTTCGCTAGCCCACGATCTTGGCCATCCTCCATTTGGTCACGCTGGCGAAGATGCGCTTAACGAGCAAATGCAAGCTTTTGACGCCCAAATTGGCTTCTCGCATAATTTGCACACATTAAAAATTATCACCAAAATTGAAACGCGCTTTATAGAATTTGAAGGATTAAATTTATCTTGGGAAATGCTCGAAGGCGTGGTAAAGCACAATGGGCCAATCGCGCGCACTTCTCTTGACAAGCATTTGTTTAAATATTTAAAAGAATATAACAAAAAACACGATCTAGATTTATTTCGATTTCCTTCGCTAGAAGCACAAATATCAGCTATCGCCGATGATATCACTTATAATAATCACGATATTGAAGATGGCCTGCGCGCCGGTTTATTTGAGGTAGAAGATTTGTTAGAATTGCCGCTAGTAGGAAAAATTTACAAAGAAATTTTGGCGCAATATCCAAAAATTCGCCGCGAAACTTTAGCAGGAGAAACCAAGAAGCGCCTTACTCTGGCAATGGTTGTTGACGTAATTCATAATACACAAAAAAATATCGCTTCTAATAAAATTAAAAGCGAAGAAGACGTGCGCAATTGCAAAAAATCTTTGGTAACTTTTTCGGCGCCACTTGAAAATGCTCATCAAATGTTAAAAAAGTTTTTGATGCAAAACATGTATCGCCACACCGAAGTTAATCGCATGACAGCACGCGCGCGTAAGGTTGTTGGCGAGTTGTTTAATTTTTATATTCAACAGCCAGATTGCCTTCCTACAGAATATCGTTTGTTAAGTGAGAAAATTTCTTCTAAAAAAGAGTTGGCAATTTTAATTGCCGATTATATTGCCGGCATGACTGATCGCTTTGCAATTCGCGAATATGAAGAATTGCTTAGCGCTAAATATTAGAACCATGTAAGCTTAGGTAATGCGCGCATTAAGCTTATAAAAATTGTCTAATTTTTTAGATGCTATATGCAAAATTTCGATAAATATCGAAATGCCTAATAATTAGCAAGCCGTCGCGATAGCTTAACCCAACTTAAAAAACCAAATGGAAAAATTTACTTTTATCGTTACAGAAAATGAAGCAGGAATCAGGCTTGATAAATTTCTTGCAGAAAAATTTTTGACACTAAAACCAGAAATAACTCGCAGCAAAATTCAAAAACTTCTTGAAGATGGAAATGTTGCCGATTCAGGCAGCAAAAGGCTTGACAACGCTTCACAAAAAACAAAATTAGCGCAAGAAATTATTATTACTTTAGCTGCCGCAAAACCTTCGCACTTAGTGGCTACAGAAATTGCCTTTGAAATTGTTTATGAGGATGATGATTTATTGGTAATTAACAAGCCTGCCGGGCTTACAGTTCACCCGGGCGCTGGCAATCAAGATAATACTTTGGTTAATGCACTTTTATTTACTCATAAAAATAATTTATCCGAAATTGGCGGAGAATTTCGCCCCGGCATTGTGCACCGCCTAGATAAAGAGACTAGCGGCTTGATGCTGGTTGCAAAAAATGATTTTACTCATCAAATTTTAAGCAAAGCTTTGCAAGAAAAACAAATTAAGCGAAGCTATTTAGCCTTTATTTATGGGGCTTTAGATCCAAAGCAAGGCTTGATTAACAAAAATATTGTACGCAGCAGAACCAATCGCACCAAAATGTCTGTTAGCCGCGCTCTAGGGCGCAACGCAGTTACGCATTATCAAACCAAAGAAATTTTATGTGATAGTTTTGTAAGTTTAATTGAATGCAAGCTAGAGACAGGCCGCACGCATCAAATTCGCGTTCATATGGAATCTTTAAAACACTCTTTGGTGGGCGATCAAATTTACAATGGCAGCAAAAAAACTGCGCCAAAAAATTTAGATGAAACGGTAAAAAAATTTATAGTAGATTTTTCGCGGCAGGCTTTGCACTCTTATAAAATCAGCTTTTTACATCCACGTAGCGAGAAAGAATTAGAGTTTGAAATCGCCCTACCTAAAGATATGCAGACACTGTATGACGTATTAAAGGCGACATAACTCTAAAAGTTTAAAATTTGAGGGATCAAGATAACCCGCCAACCACCTCCATCTCATACATTTTTTTATACACACCGTCCCATTCCATAAGCTCGCGATGGGTTCCCACTTCGGCAATCTCGCCATCTTTGATAAAAATTATTCGGTCGGCATTAATAATTGAAGAGAGCTTGTGCGCCACGCTAATCACGGTTTTGTGTCGAGCTAATTCATCGATAATTTTAATGATTGATTGCTCGTTTTTATTATCGAGTGCCGAGGTTGCCTCATCAAGCAAAAACACCGGAGAATCTTTGATAATCGCGCGCGCAATTGCTATGCGCTGACGCTCTCCGCCCGATAATTTAATACCCTTCTCGCCCACAAAACTATCGATTCCTTCGGGCAAATTTTTAACAAAATGCAAAAAAGAATGTTTATCGATAATACGCTCTACATCTGCCTTGGTAATAGATTTATCGACATAGGCAATATTCTCAAAAATTGTACCAGAAAAAATAAAACTATCCTGCGAAATATAAGAAAAATTTTGACGCAAATCAGCAAAAGACAGCGATTTAATGCTGGTGTTATTAATAGCAATCGCGCCATTATCAACATCATAAAAACGAAGCAAAAGCTGTAGAATCGTGCTTTTACCGCTTCCGCTAGAGCCAACAATTACGATTTTTTCACCAGGATTAACGCAAAAATTAATATGCTTAAGAGTAGAAATTTCTTTGCGCGAAGGATAAGAAAAATTTACATCTTTAAATTCTATCTTCACTTCTTTTGCAGGCAAAAATGGTAACGGATTTTTAACTTCTTGCACCGGAGATTCAATTTTTAACAACTCAAAAATACGCCCCGCAGCAGCTGAAGCATTTTGCATTTGCCCAGATACCTGGCTAATTGAAACAAGCGAAGTTGCCGCAACTACCGAATAAAAAACAAATGAAGATAAATCACCAGAAGTAATTTTTTGAGATAGAACATCGTGGCCGCCAATCCATAGCACTACAGCGATGCCGCCAAATGCCAAAGAGATTACTATCGCGATTAACATTGAACGAATTTTAATTTTTGCCAAAGCAATTTGCAAAGAGGTATCAACAAAATTACTAAAATTTTTTACTTCTTTTTCTTCGCAAGAATAAGATTGAATTGTTTTTACGCCATTGATTGTTTCTTCAACATGCGAACCTACTGATGCCACGGCAGTTTGCGATTTTATTGATAAATTTTTAATCCATCTTCCCATCACAAAAATTGGCGCAATAGCGATTGAAATTAGCAGCATTGAAATAAGCGTAAGCTTAACGCTGGTAAAAAATAAAAAACCAATTCCACCAACAAAAAGAAGAAGATTGCGCAAGAAAAATGGCCCACCGTTGCTGATAATATCATAAAGCACGAATGTGTCTAGCGTAAGGCGCGAAGCCACATCTCCGGTTTTAGAAGTTTCAAAAAATTCTGCCGAAATTCTGATGATGTGATCGTAAGATTTTTTGCGCAAATCAGCGATGATTTTTTCTGCAACGCTATTAATTAAGCTAGAACGATAATAGCCCGCAACCGCCATTATCAACACCGCAGCCGCCACTATTAAAAGCGAAATATTAAGAAAAAAAGTGCTTTGCTGCACAAAGCCAAAATTAATCAAATATTTAATTGCCTTGCCAAAAAACAAAATCATTAAAGCCGTAACAACAAGGGCAAGTAAGGCCAATGCCACATCTTTTTTATAGGGCTTAAAATATTGACCTAAATATTTGAGATTAGAATAAGAAGTTTTGGTGGGTTTTTTTTGCATTACAAAGAATTATGCGCCCCATCGCAAATTGGGCCGGTCTTGCTGTGTTTGCAGCCGCAGAAGCGCACTTTTTTGGTTTCTGTGGCCTCGTATAGCACAGATTTCATAACACTGGTACCATCGGCATTTTTATAAGCTTTGTGCGAGCCATCACAAAATGGCTGGCTTTGCGAAAGACCGCAAGAGCACCAGAAATATTTTTTGCCAGCCTCAACAACAACGCTAAATGGCGCCTTTGCAGCAATTTTTGGTAAAGTTTCTTGCATATTTTTTGATAAAATAAATTGGTTCAAGACTAATTTTTAATCTACAATAATGTAATCACTTACAACATTTATAATACTAGATCATTTACAGCGTCAACATCGTAGAACTCTAGACCACTTTTTTGAACACGCTCAAAATATTTTATTTCTTTTAAAACAGCTATTTCGTTTTGAGAATTAATTACAAAAATAATTTTTACAGAAGTAAATTTTATTTTTAACGAAGCAGCCAATTTACTTATTGCCGCACTATATTTTGAATTGGCCAAATAAGTAATATATTTTTCTAGCTTTTGCTTTAAAGCCTCTGCGGCTGTGGCCTTGTTGGTTATTTTATTTTTATCATATTCTTGAAAATAACGCATAGATTTAAAATCAAACACATAAAGAACATCGTCTTTTAAAAACACTAAATCACAAAGCAATAGCTTGGCTTTTTCTGCATCAAGAGTATTTGAGGAAATATATTTTTTATTTTCTGCGTGACCAGAAAGTTTTATATTTTCGATAACGTTAGAAATTATTTTTTTAGTCATGGGGTCAAGCGACGAGGCGGCATTTTTTGCAGCGGCTCCAGCCCCAGCAGAAGACACGACTCTTTCTAATTTTTCACTGACAAAATCACTTTTTTGCTTAAAAGATTCAACATTTTTTGAAATATTATCGAGATATCCATAAACGCTTTTTACTGTTTGCTCAATTGCCGAGCGGCTTTCGATGCTTTCTTCTTTGTGGCTTTTACTTAACTTGGTATAAAGATCGTTGCCAACTTTAAAAATTGTGCTTTTTGCATCCTCCATCGCCGCATCTTGAATGTTTTTCCAATCATTCATGCGCTTTTGTATTTCTTGCGTTTTTTGCAGCGCTAACTCTATTTGTTTTTCTGCCTCAAGACGCAAGCGCGCCTCTTCTTCTTTTTCTTTGCGAAGCTCGTCTATAGAGCGAAGCAGCTGCTTTACTTGCTCTACCTCGGTTTTTACTTCGCTGGTTAGGCCGGCACTAAGCGCTTCTTTATCGGTGATTTCGCGATTTAGACGCTTTTCAAGATCACGAATTTTAAATGTAGAAGTGATTCTAAAGTGAGAATATCGAAAATATATAATCAGCGTTATAAGCGCCAAACCAATGTTGCTAATGATGATGTAAATCATAGTAAATTTATATTTTTAGATTATCGATTAATCTAACTCCGCCTAAATAGACTGCAATAAATATCCGTAAATTTTTTGTTGAATTTTCATTACAAAGCAATTGCAGATTTTCTTCATCACGAATTTCTAGGTAATCAATTTTTTCAAAACCAAGCGCGAGCAATTCGGCAGATTTTTTTTGTAGAATATTTTTGATTTTTTCTTGCCCTTGATTATCGCTATTTTTTACTTCAGATTTTATTTCTGATAAAATTCTAAATATGTTAGAAGCCTTGTCTTGCAAGCCTTCGCTAAGCCTTTGATTTCTTGAAGAAAGCGCTAATCCGTTTTTTTCACGAATGATTTTATGCGTTAAAATTTCAACATCAAAATTTAAATCACGCACTAATTTTTTAATTACCAAAACCTGCTGAAAATCTTTCTCTCCAAAAATTGCCACATCAGAATTAATAATATTAAATAGCTTTGCAACAATCAGGGCAACCCCGTCAAAATGCCCTGGTCGCGCTGCGCCACACAGGCAATCGACAAATTTTGTTACGATAATTTTAAAGGCAAAATTATCGTAGCTATTGCCAGAAATATCATTGCTCGCAACATCGCTTTGTGGATAAATTTCTGCTTCATCGGGTGCAAAAACATAATCAACATTAGCGCTCTGAAGCTGCGCCAAATCACTCTCTAGCAAGCGTGGATATTTTTGATAATCGCCCAAATCATTAAATTGCGCCTTATTAACGAATAAACTTACTACTACGATATCTGCTACTTCGCGCGCTTTTTCAACCAAAGATAAATGCCCGCGATGCAGCGCCCCCATAGTTGGAACAAAAGCGATTTTTTTGCCAAGCTTTTTTTCTTCTGCAAGTTTTTGTTTAATTTCTGGAATAGTTTTTGCGGTAAACATGATTTTTTATTACTGGTTTGTATCGAATATCTAGGGCTTTTGGTTTTTAAAATACTTAGGCTGTTCTGCGAAACTTGTGATTTTAAAATGCTAAAGCTCTAGATCTTGTCTTTGCTTTAAATGCTAAAACTCTAGATCTTGCCTGCGTTTCAAAATGCTAAAGCTCTAGATCTTGTCCGCGGCGTAAGCCTTGGCGATTATGCTCTGCTCCTCAGACATGATGACCCTGGGGCGATTTCTCTTTTATCTATAAAATTTTTATAAGGGTCATCAAACTCGGCTCAGAGCATAATCGCCAAGGCTTACGCCTTTTTTATAG
>Ga0209550_10001345_pt1 | contig 23544 bp, 21 predicted proteins | sample LauGreSuBDMM15SN_2_FD_187567 | JGI IMG/M metagenome (GOLD analysis project Ga0209550, IMG submission 187567) | Freshwater lake microbial communities from Lake Michigan, USA - Su13.BD.MM15.SN (SPAdes) (version 5) | ecosystem: Environmental > Aquatic > Freshwater > Lake | place: Lake Michigan... | reverse complement strand
GGTGAGGATAAGCTTTTGGCAGTCGTTGAACAAGCTACTACACCTTTTCAAAAAGTTCATCAATTTAATTTATATGAGTATCAAAAGTTGGCTAAAGGAAAGGTCTATGCCTCGCCAACCTTAGTAATTATTGGTAAAGTAGTTGCACTGTATGAAAAATTTTCTTGGTTAGAAAATGCAATGTCAAATGAAGAATATTTTAAACCAGTAGAAGATTTTCAATTTGAGCAATTAATAGATCATTCATTGTTAAAAGTAAAATAGATTTCAAACAATCAATCGGTTCAATATATAAAAATTATAAAAGTTAAAGATGTTAGGAGAAGCGAATCATAAAATATTTTCTGATCTAATCAAAGGTTCAAGCAAGGAAGAATTGATTTGGATGAATGAGTACATAACTAAATTATTACCTGCTCAAAATACTCCATCTATCGCTGTTGCCAATTCAGCTGTTAATAAAATTACCATTGTATATGGTACTGAAACTGGTAATTCGAAAAGGTTAGCGACTGATTTTGCATCCAAGGCAAAACAAAAAAGTATTCATGCCAAGGTGATTGGTATGGATCAGTATCGTTTGTCTGATCTTACCAAAGAGGAATATTTGTTGGCCCTCATTAGTACACATGGAGAAGGAGAGCCACCGATTGCTGCTAAAAAATTCTATGATCATATTCACCAGAATGGGTTTAAGTTAAATTCTCTGAAGTATAGCGTATTGGCACTAGGAGATACTTCTTATCCCCTTTACTGCAAAACCGGAGAGGAGATGGATGAGCAGTTTGAAAAATTAGGTGGAGTTAGAATTGCGCCAATGCAAAAATGTGATGTAGAATATGAAGAAGATGCAAATGCTTGGTTTAATGAGGTAATGGAAAAGTTATCTAGTCCAAAAATAGGGGTATCTCAAAATGATGTTTTGGTAAATGTTGCCCCTATCACTTCAAAAAAATCGGGCAAACAAACTTATACGGGTGATGTTCTCACTAAAATAAATTTAAATGACCGGGGTTCTAGTAAAGAAACATGGCATATTGAAATTGCTGCTGAAGGAGTAGAGTATTTGTGCGGCGACTCCATCGGAATTGTTCCTGAAAATCCCTCTAAAATAGTTGATGCAATTTTAAATGTTACTGGAGTTGATCCTTCTAAGATTGTCAATTTTAAAAATGAAGCATTTACTTTTTATGATTTATTGAAACATAAAATTAATATCTTTTATTTAACGGAGCGTTTGGTAAAACAATATGCTGAAATTACTCAACATGAAATTCCAATTGTTAGGATGAATTTATTGGATCTTTTAAAAATATATCCTGTAAAAGATGCTGTACAATTTGAAGAAATTGTTTTAAAGATGAATGCTATTTCTCCTAGATTATATACCATCGCTTCTTCGCCTACAGCGCATGAGGAAGAGGTTCATATTGTAGTTGTAAAAGATACTTTTGAACTGAATGGCGAAACTGAATTTGGTTTATGCTCTGATTACCTCAGCAAGATTTTAGAGGAAGGAAAGCAAAAGTTTTTTGTTCAGCCTAATAAAAGATTTAGATTACCTGCTCCAGATAAGAATATTATAATGGTTGGTCCTGGCACTGGTATTGCAGCTTTTCGTTCATTTTTAGCAGAAAGGGATGCTACAGGTGCTACTGGAAAAAACTGGTTATTTTTTGGTGGACAAAAGTTTGCTAACGACTTTTTGTATCAAACAGAAATTCAGAATTGGTATGAAACGGGCGTATTGACAAAAGTGAATTTGGCTTTTTCTCGCGATCAAAAGGAAAAATTGTATGTACAACATAAGATGTTACAAAATTCAGCTGAAATATATGATTGGTTATTGAATGGAGCGTATTTTTTTGTATGTGGTACAAAAGATCCGATGAGTGTGGACGTAGAAAATACTTTATTAAAAATTATTGAACAACAAGGCAACAAAACATCCGAGGAAGCTAAAAAGTTTCTTGAGCAAATGGAAGAGGAAGGAAGGTATGAAAAGGATGTGTATTAGACTATTTACTATCAAGTATTAAAAAATTATTAACCAATTAAATAATCCCGGTATCGGGGGTCGCCTATGTCAGATAAAAATAAAAAATCAGCGATTGAAAATATCAAAGAGTCTAGTGATGCACTTAGGGGAACTATCAGGCAAAGCTTGACCGATGAAATCACTGGCGCTATTCGTGAGGATGATCAAGCAGTCATCAAATTTCATGGAATGTATCAGCAGGATGACCGTGATAGAAGGGAAGAGCGAGCTACTAAAAAGTTAGACAGGTTGTATTCTTTCATGATTCGTTTGCGTTTACCTGGTGGATTAATCACTGCTAAGCAATGGATTGCTGCTCATAATATCGCTGGTGATAATTCTACAGGGATTATTAAAATTACCACTCGTCAAACGATTCAATTACATGGTATCATTAAGTCTAATATAAGACCTACCATTCAATCTTTCAATGAGGCTCATCTTGATTCCATCGCTACTTGTGGTGATATTAATAGAAATGTAGCCTGTAGTTCTAATCCTAGTGAATCACCAATACATGAACAGGTATTTGCTTATGCAGATAAGATCAGTACTTTATTGATGCCTAAGACCAAGGCATATTACGAAATATGGTTGGATGATGAATTGGTAATTGATAAAAAAGAGCAAGAAGATCCTTTATACCAGAATCGTTATCTGCCAAGGAAATTTAAAATAGGTATTGTTATTCCACCCAATAATGACGTGGATGTTTTAACCAATGATATTGGTTTGATAGCAATCATTGAAAATAATGAGTTGAAAGGTTTTAATATTGCTATAGGCGGTGGATTATCAACCACCCATGGTAATGCAGAAACCTATGCAAGATTAGGAACGGTAATTGGATTTGCAGACACCGAGGAGAAAGTTTTAAAAACAGTTTATGAAATCCTTACTGTTCAGCGCGACAATGGAAATAGGAGTGATCGTAAACTAGCAAGGTTAAAGTATACCCTTGATAAAATGGGGGTAGATCAATATCGAAAAGAAGTTGAGAAGCGCACTGGTTTTGATTTGGAACCTGCAAGGCCCTTTGTTTTTACTAGTCGAGTTGATCGTTATGGATGGGAAAAAAGTTTTTCAGGTAAATGGTATTATACTTTATTTATTGAAAATGGTAGAGTGCTAGACGATGAAAAATTAGCTTTGAAGACTGCATTGTTAGAGATTGCTCAGACTGGAAAATGTAATTTTCTTTTTACAAGTAATCAAAATATGATTGTTAGTGATATTGCTGATGGTGATAAAGCAGCAATTAATGAAATTTTGAATCGTTTTAAGATTATCGAACATACAGAAGCAGCATCGGCAATAAGAAAAAATGCTATGGCTTGTGTTGCTTTGCCAACCTGTCCACTTGCCTTGGCTGAAGCACAGCGCTATATGCCTTCATTGATTTCAAAAATTGAACCATTGCTTGAAAAACATCATTTGCAAAACGAAAGTATTATTATGCGAATGACGGGATGTCCTAATGGATGTGCTAGACCTTATGCTACTGAAATTGGTTTGGTGGGAACTGCTCTTGGAAAGTATAATCTACTTATTGGAGGAGACAATGAGGGACAACGTTTGAATAAATTATTTAAAGAAAGTTTAGATGAGTCACAAATTTTATCTGAATTAGATAGTTTATTTGGCTCATTCAAGGAAAAAAGAAACAGTAAGGAATCATTTGGGGATTATGCATTGCGAACACAATTTTAGTATTTCTAATGTATTTGATTAAATCAATGAGAAGAATAAATATTTCTAAATATAATCATGCATGATAAAATGCCTTCAATGATTGAACCAGTTATTACAAAGGATTTATCCTCTGAGGGGAATCGTTTGTTTCCGGTATTTCTAAAGCTGGAACACTTATCATTGTTGATAGTGGGGGGTGGCTATGTTGGAATGGAAAAATTATCAGTCGTTGTGCAGAATGCTCCTGGAGGAAAAATAAAATTAGTGGCTACTCAAATAAGTGATGAGATAAAGGATTTGGTAGCAGGTATGAATAATGTTGAATTAATTGAACGTGCTTATCAAAGTTCAGACATTGAAGGTGCAGACATTGTTTTTGCTGCTGTAAATGACGAGTCGGTGAGTAGGCAAGTGAGTAGTGATGCAAAAGCTAAAGGCAAGTTGGTAAATGCTGCAGATAAACCGTTACTCTGTGATTTTTATTTAGGTTCAATTGTACAAAAAGGAAATCTAAAAATTGCGATTAGTACCAATGGTAAATCGCCTACTATCGCTAAAAGAGTGAAGGAATTATTGAATGAAACCTTGCCGGATGAGATCAATGAGTTGTTAAGTAATATGCAACTAATAAGAAATAAAATGGGGGGCGACTTTGCAGAAAAAGTGAAGCAGTTAAATGAAATTACTAAAAAACTTTCTCAAGAATAAATGATGCAAACGAATACACCGGAGGAAATAATTGTAAAAATCACTCATTCTAATGAAGTGGTTTCTACGGTCAACGAATTGGTTTCTTCTCGAAGAAAAGTATTGAATAAATATATGGTTGCTCTATCTTTAGTTACCCTGATTGTTTTTTTTACTTATTTTTTCCTTTCAGCTGAACAGCTTTCCCAATTACAACTTGCGCTGCAAAAGGATAATCATTTGTTTTATTGGATGCTGTTGGTAGGCTTTAGTGCAGAGGTAGTGGCGGGTTCTATGGGAATGGGGTATGGTGTAATTTGTACTACAATTTTGTTAGTTCTAAATGTACCACCACCGGTAATTAGTGCTAGTATTCATTCTGCCGAATCTTTTACAAGTGCAGCCGGATCAATTAGTCATTGGCAGTTGGGTAATATTAATAAAAAACTAGTCAAGTCTTTAGCAATACCTGCTATTGTAGGTGCAGTAATTGGAGCGTTACTTTTAACTTATGTAGGCGAGCGATATGCAAAAATGACCAAGCCCTTTATTGCTTTCTATACAATGTATTTGGGTATAAGAATTATACAAAATGCTTTTAATTCAAAAGATAATAGTTTTAAAAAAAAGAAGGTGAATATTACATTCCTAGGTTTAATAGGAGGTTTTATTGATTCTTTTGGAGGTGGAGGCTGGGGCCCATTAGTAACTGGTACCTTTATTAAAAATGGTCATACTCCTCGATACGTAATTGGTAGTTCTACTTTTGCTAAATGCATTTTAACGGTAGCCAGCGCCATTACTTTTATATTTACTATTGGTATTCATCATTGGAATATTGTTGCAGGATTATTGATAGGAGGTATTGTTACAGCACCTTTTTCTGCCATGCTGACTTCTAAATTACCCACAAAAAAAATGTTTATTGCTGTGGGGATAGTAGTTATTTTTTGTAGCTTGATAACTGTTTATAAATCATTTTTTTTATAGGGTCATTTTATCTTCATTGTCAACAACTGTTCGTTTTACATATCAACTATGGTAAATTATTCAAAAATTATTTATTCAAGTTCTGTAATTAGTAAATACTAAACTTCCTTGTGTTAAATTTTTTTTAAATGAAGTCTTTCTTTTTCTTTGTAATTGTATTTTTTTCTTATTCTCTTTATTCTCAGGGTATAAAAAATGTGGAGCATACCAGTCAAAATTGGCTCACCTTTTCAGGTAAATTTAAAGTAAGTAATCAATTAGGGTTGATGGCTGAATCTACTGTACGTTCAATGGATCATTCTGTTAACAAAGCTTCGCAAACTCTTGTATTAGTAGGACTTTCATGGAGTGTCAATGATTTTATCAAATTAGCAGCTGGGTATCAACATATTTCAGTACTTCCTGCTTTTTCAAAGATTACAGTTACTCAACCTGAATATCGCCCATGGCAACAAATTCAATTACTTAGCAGCTTTTCTTCAAAAAAAATTACTCAGAGACTTCGGTTAGAAGAAAGATTTAGAAAAGTACTTTTAAATGATTCTACTCTTGCACCTGAAACTCCTTTTAACTTTCGTTTTAGGTATTTAGTTTTAGCTGAATTACCCCTCAGTAAAAGAGAAGGATTGCTTAAAAATATTTCTCTAATTTTGAGTGACGAAATATTCATTCATGCAGGTAAGCAAATAGTATATAATTATTTTGACCAAAATAGAATTACTTTAGCTTTCAAATATAAAATCAATCAGGGGAACAGTCTTCAGCTTGAATATATTAATCTTTTTCAGCAATTACCTTCAGGTAATAAGTTTCGCAATTTGAATGTACTTCGGATGGTTTATTTACAAAATTTGGATCTTCAAAAAAGAAGAAAAAGGTAAAAGGTTTACAATAATGAAATATCTATTTTGATGTTTTTAGTAACCTACTTATTTGCCCATCCAATTGGCTAGGTGTTGAGAGATAATACTTGTCTCCACCATAAATCCATCATGACCATAGTTAGAATCAATCACTACCAAATTTGCATTGGGAAGATGACGGTTTAAAAATTGCTGCTCTGCAATTGGACAAAGAATATCGCTGTTGATACCAATGAGGAGGGTCTTTTGAATAATATCTTTTAAAATCAATGCAGTATTTCCACCCCTACCTCTTCCAATATGATGACTGTCCATGCTCTTTGAAAGTAACCAATAACTCATCGCATTAAAGCGCTGTACTAATTTGTCACCCTGGTATTGAATATAGGAGGAGGCTTTATAGTGATCTAGTTTTTCTGAATCTGGATCTTTTTGTCGAGCTACCATAATATTATAGTTCCGATAGGTTAGCATACCAATGGCTCTGGCAGCTTTCAATCCATTGGCACCAGCTTCTGCTAGTGGAGACTGCCAACTTTGATCTGCTTCAATTGCTAATCTTTGGGCTGTGTGTATCGCTATTCCCCAGGCACTTTCAGTAGCAGAGGTGGCCAATAAAAATAACTGTCCAATTCTATCATTTTCCATGATACACCATTCCATCGCTTGGTAGCCACCCATACTTCCACCCATTAATAAAAATATTTTTTCAATTCCAAGGTGCTCACGTAAAAGGATATGCGCTTTTACCATATCGCGGATCGTAACTAGTGGAAAGCTACTGTAATAGGGAGCTTCTGTAATTGGGTTAATGCTGAGTGGACCAGTACTGCCATAACAAGAACCTAGGATGTTGGCACAAACTATAAAATGCTTTTCGGTGTCAATAGCTTTACCTGATCCAATTAATCCGGCCCACCATTCTGCAGCTTCTGAATTGGCTGTGAGGGCATGGCAAACCCAAATAACGTTACTTTTATCAGCATTCATTGTCCCATAAGTGCTGTAAGCAATGGTTATTGAAGGCAGTGAATCTCCGCCTTCCAAAGCAATTTTATGAGGGTAATGAAAATAGTTCATTTAGTAACAATACGAGTAAAAATGCAAAGTAAAGGCTTGCAGCATTTATATTTGTAAAAATATTGAGAAATGATCAAAATAAATTTAAAAAGGGTAGCAGGGGATTTCGGTTTTGAGGCCATCGACGCTAGCGGTCACGTATTAAAAATGGATACCAGTACCGAAAGTGGCGGGGTGGATTTTGGTATTCGCCCGATGCAGGTATTGTTAATGGGTATGGGAGGTTGTAGCGGTATTGACATTGTAATGATCCTTCAAAAGCAACGTCAGACGATCGTTGATTTTTCAATGCACATTGAAGGGGAAAGAGAAGTGGGTAAAGAGCCCTCCCTTTGGCAAAATGTTAAGCTTGTATTTGAGCTTACTGGCGATATAGATTTTGATAAAGCCCAGCGAGCCTGCGATCTATCAATGAATAAGTACTGCTCTGTTGCTGAAACGCTGCGAAAAGGTGGGACGAACCTTAGCTGGGAAGTAAGAGTAACTAAAACTATTGTCCCTTAAAAGAGCTGATGAGTTAAGATTGTTTAAATTTGTTGAATTTAATTTTACCCTTCGACAAAAACAATTATGATATTATAAGTTGAATTACGTTTATGAATTTGAGTAAAATATCATTTCTCAAATTTTGAAACTAAATTGCAATGAGTTCTTTTTTAATGAACGCTTTGTTGATAATTTTCTTTTATTGAAAATAAAAAGTAAAGCAATTTTTTAACTCTCCATTCTTATTTTCCTTTTTTAGGATTAGTAGGATTGGAGTAGAAATTTCAACTATGAACCCAATTACACAAGCTATTCGTATACAATCTGAGAGAACCAATGAAATGGAACATTCCACTCCCTTGTTTCTTTCAAGTAGTTTTTGTTTTGATAATGCAGAAGATATGCGCGCAGCTTTTGCTGATGAGAGTGATGATAATATTTATAGTCGCTTTAGCAATCCTAGTGTAAAAGAATTTACTGATAAAATGGTGGCTCTTGAAGGTGCAGAGGCTGGATGTTCCACCTCATCAGGAATGAGCGCAGTTTCTGCTTCATTTTTGGCATTACTAAAAAAAGGCGATCATCTTCTATCTTGTAATTCAATATTTGGAAGTACTCATATTTTGATAAAAAAATATCTCCCTAATTATGGTATCGATTATAGTTATGTGAGTGCTGAACAACCTGATCAATGGGAGGCTGCCATTCGTCCTAATACCAAGATGATTTATGTTGAAACACCTACTAATCCTGGTTTGGCAGTTATTGATTTAGAAAAGTTGAGTACACTAGCTAAAAAATACAATCTTATTTTAAATGTTGACAATTGTTTTGCTACACCTGTTTGCCAACGTCCGATTGATTTTGGAGCTCATCTGGTGATACATTCAGCTACAAAATGGATTGATGGTCAGGGTCGCGTTTTGGGTGGAGTGGTAGTTGGTAAAAAGGAATTGATAGATGAAATTTTTGCTTTTTGTAGAAGTACTGGTCCTGCTATGTCGCCCTTTAATGCTTGGGTATTGAGTAAGAGTCTTGAAACACTCGATGTTCGAATGGAAAGGCATGCTAAAAATGCTTTACACATTGCTACCATTTTGGAAAGTCACCCTAAAATTAGTTTCTTGAAATATCCCTTTCTTCCAAGCCATCCGCAATATGAAATTGCCATTAAACAAATGCAAAATGGTGGGGGAATAGTTTGTTTCAATCTTGCAGGTGGATTGGAAAGTGGTCAAACTTTTATAAATAGTCTTCAAATGCTTTCCATTACCGCTAATCTTGGTGATACCCGAAGTATAGCCTCTCATCCTGCAAGTACTACTCATTCTAAATTAACGGAAGAGGAGCGCTTGGCTACTAATATCACTCCAGGCCTTATTCGCATTTCTGTTGGTTTGGAACATGTAGATGATATCCTAGCAGATATCTTACAGGCATTGGACAAATGTTAATAGTCAACTAAACAGTTCTATTAGAGTGCGTTAAATTTGTTGAACTATCTAATGTAACACATCCTCTGACAATGAAATATTGAGCTAAACAATAGGTTAGCATAATTCCCACACTAGCCATAGAAAAGGTTTGATAAAATTTATTGATTGCCAATAAGGAATCGGATAGTACAAAAAGTATCGCCCCTACAACGAAGAATTTATTGGCTGGAGGATTTGTTTTGTAAAAAATATGTAAACTACACAATAGCATACTAGAAATAACAGTTGCGTATAGAGCGACCGGTATTTTTAATTCACCTAGATGGGGAAGTAATAAAATTACTAAACCTACACCATAGCCAATGATTAATATAAACCAAATAGGTTGTTTTTTTAATAATGAAGGTGCATGTTTTTTGATTGATAAAAAATAAAAAATATATAATAAATGGGTAGTTAAAAAACTAGCCAAGCCAGCTATAAAATAAAATGAGCCAGGTATATCCATCAATAAAAAAATATCGCCCCACCAAGAGAAAAATATGCCAATTAGTACTAATTTTTTTGTGCCTGCTAATCCTGAATTGTAAAGAAAAGCTGCCAATACTGGCATCAGTAATGATTTAGCAAGGGTATGCAAAATTGGAAAACCTACTTGTACAGCAATTAAATCTAATAATGTAATTAGGCCGAAAAATAGTGTATATTTTTTTATTGAAGATGATTTCATAAATACCCTTGACAATCTGTTGCAAATAGATATTGGATGTAACTAAAATTTTACATAAGGTTTACCACCAAAAAATTCTTTTAATGAATCTTTTGCTCTTAGTGTGTCTGATAAAGGGGTTTTAAAAGGTATGGCTAATTCATAATTTGATGAATCTAATTTTATTATAATAAGCTTATGTCCGTAGGAGCTGAGTTTATCATAGGCTGATTTCATTTCTCCAGCGGAAGGGTACTTTTTGAGAATGATCTTAAAACTAAAGCTGTCTTTACTTTTAGAATTTTTATTAGCAATATTAGCAGAGTCAATTGATCTTAGTTTCATAGAATCTGCAAGAGCATTTTTTTCAGAGCTTTCTGATTGAAACTCTGACGTATTTTCTTGTATTAAATAAAACAAAGCAAATCCAATCAATAACAATAGAACAGCAACCACTAAAAATTGCAAATTCTTTTTGTTGTTATTGACTTTGATTGAAGTTTCAAAAGAAATACTTTCGTCTCTTTTTTCTCTAAGTTGTTTTGGAATATCATCTATTTTTGGAGTAATAAAATTACCAGCAATAAATTGATAATCTCCTTGTTGCGTTTTTTGAATAGTTCCAACTCCTTCAATAACTAGTGGTTTACCGATATTTAAAAACTGTTTTGCTAATGTAACGTAGGAGTCAAGATCTGAGGAAGCTAGCGGAAACATTTTACCAGTGTGTTGAACAATATAATTAACCAATTCTAGATCTTCAGTTGCTTTTAGATTGAATGTAAAATGAAAGGCATTTTCAGGAAGTATGATATCTTTTTCCTTTTCATTTTCTGTCGGTAATGATACGGATGGATCTAAAGTAAAAGTGCCGATACCCTGAAGGGTCACTTTTTTTGAAGTATATAAAAATTGGACTATATAATGTTCTATTTTCACAAAATCAAATTTAGTATTACCAAACCTACTTAATATTACTCAATTTGCAAAACTACTTCCGACTAATTGGTTAACTTTACACCATGATAACTGAAAAAGACAAGGCTTTTTTAAGGTATTGGGAGCAAAACCGGGATTTTGAAAACACCTTCAAGCGTAAACTTTCTGGTGGACTACCAATGGCTATTTTGTTTGGGTTACCTATCATTTTATTGATTGTGGTAATAAGGATTTTTCTTCCCGATTGGTATATGAAAATTTCATCTACCTCTTCGGGTATGTTTTTTACAGCAGTAGTTGCAATGATTGTAGTAGTACTTTTTTATGCTTATTTCAGGATGCAATATAAGTGGGAAATGAATGAACAATTATATCAAGAATTAAAATCAAAAGAAAATAAATCGATTAACAAAACAAATATTCATTAATTACAAAAATCTATGCAAAAATCTTTTTCACTCTTGATAGCGATAACATTGTTGTTATCAGCTTGTAACAAGTCAACGACTTCAGAAAAATGTACTTTCGTTGCTCCAACCGCGGTAGCGCCTGCAGCAGAAATTGCTAATTTAAAAGCTTGGTTAGATGCCAACTCATTAGAGTATACTCAACATTCAAGCGGTATCTTTTATAAAATAGTAGCCCCAGGGGCTGGAACAGTTCCTGAAGTTTGTTCAAATGTGGGGGTTAAGTACATTGGAAGATTAACTACTTCTACTGAATCATTTGATAAAAATACAACCGGTACTGTATTTGCACTTGGACAATTAATTACAGGCTGGCAGATAGGTATCCCTTTAATTAAAAGTGGCGGGTCTATTACTTTATACATTCCTCCATCATTGGGGTATGGAAGTGCAGGTGCAGGGTCTAGCATTCCACCGAATTCAAATTTAGTATTCTCAATCGAATTATTAAGTGTTCAATAATTTCAATTCTTTAATAAATTCTAATCTAGTTTGAGTAATTAAAGGGGAGTAAGGAGGTTGAATTAAAAGATGAATTACCACCTAAAAATCTAAATTATCAAATGAAGGTTATTAGGCAATAAAGTCTTTAACATGCAAATTCCTACTATATTTATCAGTGTTGATGTAATTCATCATTGATAAATATAGTAGGAATTTTATTTTTAAAAAGAGGCAAGATAAATTACTTAATTGATCCAGTTGAATTGATACTCCAATGGGGCTTTCTGACTTCTTCCAGCTATTTTTCTAAATCTTTCAGGTAATGCCATTAGGTAATCTCTAGCCTTTTCAGCTTTGTCATTGATACTTGTAATGTTGGATATATTCCATTCTTTTACCAGAGATTCTAAAATATCAGTATAGTCCCAGGTAGTATAAACCCCAAGGCGTTGGGCCGCATCACTGAAATGGTCATAGGCTTGTCCAATTTTTTCACCAGATTGGCGAAGGAAATGTGCAGGCATTACAATTTTTTTTCTCATCATATCTTCAAAAGCCAACATCATTTCACTTGGATCAATTTCAAAGATTTTACCTACAAAACTTTTATAAGCTTTTGCATGTCTAGCTTCATCTGCTGCTATCACTCCACATATTTTTGAAAGTTGAGTTGATCCATGTGTTTTAGCAATGGTGGCTGTCCTGCGATGGGAAATATTGGTAGCCATCTCCTGGAACGAAGTGTAGACAAAATTTCTGTAGGGATCTCTGCCCGTGCCAATATCAAAACCGTCTGCAATTAGATGTTGAGTACTAATTTCCATTTGCTTCATATTGACTCTTCCAGAAAGGTAGATATATTTATTTAGCAAATCTCCATGTCTATTTTCCTCTGCCGTCCACATTCTTATCCATTTACTCCAACCTTGCGGTTCCATTTTGTCAATTCCTTCTACGTCGGTAAGCCAACTTTGGTAGGTGGGTAAAGCCTCTTCTGTAATAATATCCCCAACTAAAACGGCTAAGTAATCGTAGGGTAATTCTTTACAAGACTCTTGAAGTTCTTTAATGCTAGCACTGAAATTTTCTGATGAACTATCGGGCAAAAAATCGGTTGGTTGCCAGTTAGTATCTATGTCTTTTAAAAATTCACTTACAATTGCATCCATTTTTTGGCCTAAAAAATTCATTACCTCAATCCTAGTTTTTGATAGATTCATTTTATTTTAATAATTGTAAGTAAATATTTGTTCATCAATGCAAATCACAAAAAAGAGTACAAATATACAACCTTTACTAATTAATCAGATTGCTTTACTGCTAATAAATAAAGTGTGCAAATTAGCCTAAGAAATTATTTATATCCCGTATTTCCTTTTGATATTTCTATCTGTCTCTCTTTCTTTGATACTTTCTCTTTTGTCATAAATCTTTTTCCCTTTACCTAAGCCGATCTCCATTTTAAATAAACCTTTTTCTGTAAGAAAAATTTTTAGAGGGATAATAGAATATCCTTTTTCTTTTGTTTTAGCTTCTAGTTTTTGAAGTTCTTTTTTATTGAGTAAAAGCTTCCTTTCTTGCATTGGCTCATGGTTGTTGTAGGTTCCAAAGCTGTATTCTGAAATATGTAAGCTTTTCACATACAATTCACTTTTATCAAAGAAGCAATAACTGTCATTAAAGCTAGCTTTTCCTGCCCTTAGACTCTTGATTTCAGTACCGGCAAGCACCATTCCTGCAATGAATGTTGCTTCAAAAAAATATTCATGATACGCCTTGCGGTTACTGAGTTCCAAACTTTGAAATTTATAACAAAAGTACAATTAATACAACTAGCTTGTCTCGATTTTTAGTGCCTTCAACAATTATTGTCCGTTAGGTATTTAAGCCAATTGTAAATCTAGCTTAAACAAAAAAGGCAGTTACCCGATTTGAGCAAACTGCCATTTTAATTTTTTTTATTATTCTTTTATTGCCTAAATAATACAATTACGGAGGCCATTTTTTGTTTCAATTGTTTTCGATGGACTATAAAATCAAGAAATCCATGCTCCAATAAAAACTCACTGCGCTGGAAACCTTCTGGAAGATCTCTTTTAATCGTTTCTTTAATTACCCTTGGGCCTGCAAATCCAATCAGTGCAGCAGGTTCTCCACAGATGATATCTCCTAACATTGCAAAAGAAGCAGTTGTTCCACCAAAAGTTGGATCAGTGCACAATGATATGTAAGGAATTTTATTATCAGTGAGTTGTGATAATTTACCTGAGGTTTTGGCTAACTGCATTAAAGAAAATGCACTTTCCATCATACGGGCACCGCCACTTTTATTAATAATCATCAATGGAATCCTGTGTTTGATGCAGTAATCACAGGCTCTGGATATTTTTTCACCCATCACACTACCTAAGCTTCCACCAATAAATTCAAAATCCATGCAGGCAACCACTAGGTCATTCGAATCAACTTTTCCATGAGCTACGGTGATGGAGTCGTGAATATCAGTCTTTTCATAAGTTTCTTCTAATCTTTTTTTGTAAGATTTAAGATCTACAAACCCTAAGTGATCTTTGGAAACAATATTTGCAAATAATTCGATGTATTGATTGTCGTCAAATAAAATTTCAAAATATTCGCCACTTCCAATTCGATGGTGGTACTCACATTTTGGACAAACAAAATAATTCTCTCTTATTTCATTTATGGTACAGGTATATTTACAAGATGGACATTTGGTCCAAAGGCCTTCAGGAGCGTCCGCCTTGTCCTTGGTAGGAGTAAGAATTCCTTTTTTTATGCGCTTAAACCAGCTTCTTTTTGTTTCCTCTGTTACTCCATCTTCTCCTGCCAGATTTGCGTCAAAATCTTCTTCTTTGATCATATAAATTGGCCAAACAAAAAAACTATACCATTAGTAGTAGTAAAGTTTTTTTGTATTTTTTTAATGAAAAAAATAAAACAGTAATTTATTTGAACCTAATTTTAATTTAAAAAGTAGGTTCAAATTTCGATATAAATCAAATTTTTTAATGGCATTTATAGAGTTTTTCCTTTCGAAAAATTCTCTTAAGCATTTCTGTTAATACAATTTAGGTCTTCGAATGCAATTTCTAATCTTTTGCTGAAGCTTTCTTGACCCTTGCGAAGCCAAACCCTTGGGTCATAATACTTTTTGTTTGGCTTATCTGCACCATCTGGATTTCCTAATTGACCTTGAAGATATGCTTCATTCTTTTTGTAATTCTCAAGTACACCATCCCAGAAAGCCCATTGAAGATCGGTATCAATATTCATTTTGATAGCACCATATCCTAAAGCTTCACGGATTTGATTTTGAGGTGAGCCACTGCCACCATGGAAAACAAAGAAAACTGGTTTTGGACCAGTGCCTAACTCTTTTTCAATGTAAATCTGACTATTGTGCAATATTTCAGGTCTTAATTCTACATTACCCGATTTATACACACCATGAACATTTCCAAAAGCTGCAGCTACAGTAAACATTCTTCCTACCTTACTTAATTCGGTGTAAGAATAGGCTACGTGCTGGGGTTGAGTGTATAGCTTATCATTTTCAATATCAGTATTGTCTACTCCATCTTCTTCACCACCGGTTACTCCTAATTCAATTTCGATACTCATTCCCAAAGGAGCCATTCTTTTGTAAAATTCTACAGAAGTATGAATATTTTCCTCAATCGGTTCTTCACTTAAATCAAGCATATGGGAGCTAAAAAGTGGTTGACCTTTTTCTTTATAAAATTGTTCTCCTGCATCAATTAATCCGCTAATCCAAGGAAGCCATTTTTTAGCAGCATGGTCAGTATGTAAAACTACCGGTACCCCATAATGTTTAGCAACATTATGAATATGTAATGCACCTGAAATACCTCCAGAGATATTAGCTTGTAATTTATCATTGGGCATTCCTTTTCCAGCTATAAATTGCGCACCACCATTACTAAATTGTATAATAACAGGAGAATTGACCTTTGCAGCGGATTCTAAAACTCCATTGATAGTATCTGTTCCAATACAGTTAACTGCAGGTAATGCAAATTGGTTATCTTTTGCATCATTGTAAAGTGCTTCTAATTCAGCTCCGTGTAATACTCCGGCTTTGTACTTACCCATAATTGTTTTTTTGCAAAATTAAGTGAATTTGGCTTTTATCGAAATGTTATTTAATCGATTTTTGTAATTATCAAATCGTATCTAAATATAAAATAATAATTACATATAAATTTATTGCCTAAAATTCATTGATGTGGGTAAACTAACTGATGAGAATTTGAAGGACAAGAAGTTAAATCTTGAATAAAAAAATATTTATTTTGAAAGGCTTTGAACAATATCATACTTGGTTAAAATATGAAACATACCAGTTTCATCCTTGCTTAATACAGCACCATTTTCTTTGGTGATATAATTACTTAATCTTTCAACAGGACAATCGAAAGCCACTTCGGGATAAGATTTTTCCATAACAGATACTATGGTTTGAGTTTTAATACCTCCGTTGATAAGAATTTGATTAAATAAACCACCTGCCGAAATAGCCCCTACGTTATTGCCTTCACTCATCACTGGGATATTTTCTATATCATATTTTTTCATCAATTCTATTGCCTCTGAAACTGTTTGCTTTGGATTAAGCGTAATTAATTTTTGACTGCCTCTTCCGTTGATAAGATCTTTAAAGGTTTTCATTTCTAAAAAGCCTCTTTCCAACATCCACTCATCATTGTATATTTTTCCAATATAACGGCTACCATGATCATGAAAAATTAGTACCACTACATCTTCTTTTTTTAATTGGCTTTTAAGTTGCATTAATCCTTGCAAACAGCTGCCGGCACTATATCCGCAAAAAAGACCTTCTTCTTTAGCAATGCGCCGAGCCATGACGGCTCCATCTTTATCGGTGACTTTTGTAAATTCATCAATCATACTCATGTCGTAATTGGCAGGTATAAAGTCTTCTCCAAAACCTTCACTGATGTAGGGGTATACTTCTTTTTGATCTATTTCTCCAGTATCGAAATATTTTTTCAATAAGGAGCCATAAGAATCGATGGCCCAAACTTTGATAGCAGGATTTTTTTCTTTTAAGTACCTACCTGTGCCAACAATAGTACCTCCAGTGCCAGTAGCTACCACTAGATGGGTAATCTTTCCTTCGGTTTGCTCCCAAATTTCTGGACCAGTTTGTTCATAGTGTGCAAGCCGATTGGCGAGATTATCATATTGGTTTACATACCAACTATTAGGGACTTCAGCAGCTAATCTTTTACTAACAGAATAATAACTTCTTGGGTCTTCTGGCTCAACATTAGTGGGACATACAATCACCTCTGCACCTACGGCTTTTAAAATATCCGCCTTTTCTTTCGATTGCTTTTCAGTAGTAGTAAAAATACATTTATATCCTTTTACACAGGCGGCAAGCGCTAGTCCCATGCCTGTATTACCACTCGTTCCTTCTATAATGGTACCTCCAGGTTTAATTTTCCCTTCCCTCTCTGCTACTTCTAGCATTTTGAGTGCCATTCGATCCTTAATACTATTACCCGGATTAAAATATTCTACCTTGGCCAATACAGTACAAGGAAGGTCTTTCGTTATTTTGTTTAGTTGAATCAAAGGTGTATTACCAATGGTTTCCAAAATATTTTTTAGCCACATAAAATAATAGTTTTAACGAAGTGTAAGTAAGCAGTAACCTAAAGTTGGTAAGATTATTTTGACAATATTTCTATAGCCTTCAATATCGCGAGATCCTCTTTATTTATTATTTTATAAAATCCTTCATTTTGCCATATTTGTCTAGCCAAAGATGATTTAATTCTCTTTAATAATTGCTTTTTTTCATACGAATTAATATTGGATAAGTCGATTGAATCTTTTTTTGCTAAACTTAAAAATTGTTCCCAATCTTCTTCATTCAATGAAAATTGACTAGCAAAGTCTGAAATACTTGAATGACTCGATAATCGAGATTTATTTTGCAAATAATAATGATAAGTATAATCTCCTATGATTCCTTTCATATATACTCTCGCAAGATTGGGAGAGTATAAAGAAGTATCCAAGCCAATAAAAATATCAGGAGTTATTCCACCGCCTCCAAATAGTTTTTTTCCTTTTTGAGTCGTAAAGAGCTGGCTGCTATCATTTTTTAGTGAATCTGCATTGACTACCTCTCCATCATGAAATCGTTGGTTGATTTCTTCATAATACGCCCTCTCCCCATTTTTGTAAGATCTTTGTATGCTTCTACCAATTGGAGTGTAGTACCTTGCAACCGTTAGTCTTAAAGCACTGCCATCACTCAAATCAAATTGCTCTTGTACTAAACCCTTTCCAAAACTTCTTCTGCCTATAATTGTAGCTCTATCCCAGTCTTGAAGGGCACCCATTAGTACTTCACTTGCACTTGCAGATCCTTCATCAGCCAAAACTACAAGGGCTCCATTCTCAAAAATACCTTCCCGTTGACAACGGTATTCTTTTTTTGGAATGTGTTTTCCTTCGGTGTAAGTAATTAATTTGTTGCCAGATAAAAATTCATCCGCTATTGCAGTGGCCTCATCCAAAACACCCCCACCATTGCCTCTTAAATCTAATATTAATTTTTTAAGTCCTTGTTTTTGCAAAGCTTCTAAAGCCTTCATAAACTCTCGGTAAGTGACCTGTGTAAATTTGTTAAGTTTAATATAGCCAATGCCATTTTCAATAATATAACTAGCGTCTACACTACTTAACGGTATTATTCCTCGAAGGATTGAAAATTTCTGAAGTTTTCCTTCGCGAATTACATTGACTGCAACCGATGAACCTAACCCACCTCTTAATAATTTCTTTATGCTTTCAGTGGTTATTTTTTTTCCGACAATAACACTGTCATTCACTTGAATGAATTTATCTCCAATTGCTATTCCAGCCTTAAAGCTAGGTCCACCTTCAATTACTTTTAAAACATTTAGAGTATCGTTAAAAATATTAAATTCTATTCCGATTCCAAAAAAATTACCAGCAATATCGTCGTTTACTCCCTGCAGTTCCTCTGCAGGAATAAAAATCGAATGTGGATCAAGTTTGTTTAAAATAGATAGGATAGCCGAATCGCCCAATGAGTTTATCTTTACATTGTCCACATATTTATTTTGGATTAAATTCATTACCTCTTGCAAAGCAGTTTGCTTGTCAAGGGAGAAGAATTTTTTTCCTGGTTGGTTATCCCTCATTCTGTACCCTATTAGCATACCTGCAATCATTGCAATGCTCAAAAGCAAGGGAAGCCATATTTGGATTTTTTTGTTCATACCTTTTTCACTTATTAATACAAAATTAAATGAAATATAGTGAATGAGGCAGTTCAGTTTTTAATCGAAGTGATAATCACTACAAAAAAGTTTAATTTTGAAGTATGCCAATAAAATTAATTGCCGATAGTGGAGCCACTAAAACGACTTGGTGCCTTTTGGAGAATGATAAAAAGAAAACCATTTCTACTCAAGGATTGAGCCCTTATTTTTTAAAAACTGAGCAAATTGAACAGATTGTAAGTTCTGAAGTTCAATCAAAATTAAAGGGAATTGTGCCAGATGAAATATTCTTTTATGGTACGGGTTGTATTAACCCCGGAAATGAAAAATTGGTAAAAAAAGCATTGCGCAATTTATTTCCTATCTCTGCAATCAATGTTACCTCCGATTTGATGGGAGCAGCTAAAGCATTGTGTGGTGACCATAAAGGAGTAGCCTGTATTTTAGGAACTGGATCAAATTCTTGTTACTACGATGGCAAGAAAATTATTAAAAACAGTCCAGGACTTGGATTTATTTTGGGTGATGAAGGAAGTGGGGCATATATGGGAAAAAAGGTAGTACAATATTATTTGTACAATACTTTTGATCCAGATTTGATGGATCGGTTCAATGCAATGTTCAATACTAATTCGGCCGATATTCTAGAGGCGGTTTATAAGAAGCCTCTGCCTAATAGATACCTAGCTAGTTTTGTTCAATTATTAATAGAAAATCGCGGCCATTACATGGTGGAGAATATCATAGAGGATAGCTTCAATGATTTTTTCTTTCACCACGTTTATAAATACAAGCAAAGTTGGACTATGCCTATCAATTTTGTTGGTAGTGTCGCTTTTGGGTTCAAGGATGTGTTGAAAGAAATGTGTAATTCCTATGAATTGCAGTTGGGGAAAGTACTAAAAAATCCAATGGATGGGTTAATTAAATATCATTCTAAATAGCAGTGATTTTTTCTGAATTATTTATAAATTTTATGATTGTATAAATGGTTTGAGTTATTGATAATTTCCATTTAATGATCTATTTTTTTTGAGCCAAAATTTTCATTTAAAATTTCAACGAACTTTTATTCATGCAAGACATTGAACCCTATTTCAATTGGAGACATCTCTACACTGCAGAAGAGGATCAATTGTCACCCTTTTATGGCCGAGTCTACAATGAATTCGAATTCTCCAACACGGTTTATAACTATTACATTCATCCGCAGTGGGATGATTTTGGTTCTCGGACTTTATACCTCAAAATATTATTTGTAGAATACGAACAGCAATACGCAATCATTGAATTAATTGGCGAATGGAATGATGCCATCGAAAATGATGTGATGACCCTTCGAAGGGACGTAACAGATTTGCTTCAGAAACAGGGCATTGTTAAATTTATATTAATAGCTGAAAATGTACTGAATTTTCATAGTAGCGATGATAGTTATTATGAAGAATGGCAAGAATCGGTGGCAGACGAAGGAGGCTGGGTAGTAATTGTAGATATGCCTATACAAAGCCAGTATGATTTTAAAAAGGCTAGACTGACTAATTATGTTGCTTTATTAGATTTTCCTCAGTGGCGAACATTAAAGCCAGAATTGGTGTTTAACCAGATCGATGATTGGATGATTCGGCAGCTTAAATAAGTTTTTTTTGATATTTACCCTTAACCGAAATTGATTACGTATTTTTTTTAATTTAAAACTTTTTTTATTGTTCCTTACGTATTTTTGTACCCTGAAAAAATTAATTAAGTTTATATGACATCCAAACAATTTTTCACCTCTTCGATTGGAAAGAAAATTACTATGGGCCTTACTGGGTTCTTTTTAATCAGTTTTTTGATTGTTCACTGCTCCATCAATGCCATGATTTTCTTTAATGATGAAGGACAAACATTCAATCACTGGGGACATTTTATGGGGTCAAATTTGCTCATCCGAACTGCCGAAATTGGGCTTTTTGTTTTTCTGTTGATACATATTATTCAAGGATTATTGTTGTGGAAACAAAATAAAAGTGCACGCCCAGTTAAATACATTGTAACCAAACCCAATGAAAACAGTAAATGGTATAGCCGGAGTATGGGCTTACTAGGTACTTTGATTCTTATATTTTTAATTCTACACCTATATCATTTTTGGACGCCATCAAGATTTGGAGGTATGGGAAATGTTCGCTCGTTAGAAGAAACTGTACTTTCAGATTATAATAATCAGCCGGTGCATGATTTATATAAGGAAATGATACTAGTTTTTAAAGACAATTTATTGGTTGTATTGATATATGTGTTGGGAGTAATTTCTTTGTGCTGGCATTTACTTCACGGTTTTCAAAGTGCTTTCCAAACTTTCGGATGGAATCATAAAAAATATACTCCCTTGATTAAATTATTAGGAGTAGGTTATTCAATCATTATTTGTTTGTTGTTTGCAATGATGCCCATCGCTATTTATTTGCATTGGGTCGGCTAATCAATTTGCTTTCAATTAAAATTTATATTTTAAAATATCAACCAATTAATTAATCAACTAATTACCCCTACTATGGCTTTCGATTCGAAAATTCCCAAAGGTGAAATGAATGAAAAGTGGAATGATTACAAAGGGCATGTAAAACTGGTGAATCCATCTAACAAACGAAAACTGGAAGTGATTGTAGTAGGTACCGGTTTGGCTGGTGCATCTGCTGCTGCCTCTTTAGGTGAAATGGGTTATAAGGTAAAAGCTTTTTGTTTTCAAGATAGCCCTCGTAGGGCACATAGTATTGCTGCCCAGGGTGGAATCAACGCGGCTAAGAATTATCAAAATGATGGAGATTCTGTTTTTCGTCTTTTTTATGATACAGTAAAGGGAGGCGATTACAGATCTAGAGAGGCTAATGTGCACCGCTTGGCAGAGGTAAGTACTTCCATCATTGATCAATGTGTAGCTCAAGGAGTTCCTTTTGCAAGAGAATATGGAGGCTTGTTGAGCAACCGTAGTTTTGGTGGTACTCAAGTACAACGTACTTTTTATGCAGCCGGACAAACTGGCCAACAACTATTATTAGGTGCATACAGTGCATTGGAAAGACAAGTCGCTTTGGGTAATGTAACGATGTATGCGCGTCATGAAATGCTAGATGTGGTGATGATTGAAGATAGGGCCAGAGGAATTATTGCCCGTAATTTGGTTACAGGTGAATTAGAAAAACATTTCGGCCATGCGGTACTATTATGTTCTGGTGGATATGGAAATGTATTTTATTTGAGTACCAATGCAATGGGAAGTAATGTAACTGCTGCTTGGAAAGCTCACAAAAAGGGTGCTTTTTTTGGTAACCCTTGCTTTACACAAATTCATCCTACCTGTATTCCTGTATCGGGCGATTACCAAAGTAAGCTTACGTTAATGAGTGAAAGTTTACGAAATGATGGTCGTATATGGGTACCTAAAAATAAAGGTGAAAATCGAAAGGCAGTTGATATACCTGAAGAAGAAAGAGATTATTACTTGGAAAGAAGATATCCTGCTTTTGGAAATCTAGTACCTAGAGACGTTGCCTCGAGAGCATCTAAAGAGCGTTGCGATGAGGGTTATGGAGTTGGCACTACTAAACTTGCAGTTTACTTAGATTTTGCAGATGCTATTCTTAGGTATGGTAAAATTGAAGCTGGCAAAATGGGAGATCACTCAGCCAGCGAAGAAGCATTGATTCAATTAGGAAAAGACGTTGTAAAAGAAAAATATGGTAATCTTTTCGCTATGTATGAAAAAATTACTGGTGAAAACCCATACGATATGCCCATGAGGATTTACCCTGCGGTGCATTATGTAATGGGAGGATTGTGGGTTGATTATGAATTACAAACCACCGTTAAAGGTTTGTATGCTTTGGGTGAGGCTAATTTTAGTGAACATGGTGCTAATCGACTAGGCGCTTCTGCCTTGATGCAAGGTTTGGCAGATGGCTATTTCGTGATACCTTATACTTTAGGAAATTATTTGGCAGATGAAATACGCACTGCCAGTATTTCTACAGATCATCCTGCATTTATAGAGGCGGAAAAAGCGGTGAGTGATCGAATTGAAACCTTAATGAATATTAAAGGAAAACAAACTGTTGAAAGCTTTCACAAACGTCTTGGTCTAATTATGTGGGATAAATGTGGTATGGCAAGAAATGAAAAAGGGTTAAATGAAGCGATTGAACAAATTCAAGCTTTGAAAAAAGAGTTTTGGTCAGATGTAAGAATACCTGGTGAGGTAAAAGGCATGAACCCTGAATTAGATAAAGCAGGTAGGGTAGCAGATTTCATTGAATTGGGTGAATTAATGTGTAAAGATGCACTCGAAAGAAATGAAAGTTGTGGTGGACATTTTAGAGAAGAATATCAGACCGAAGATGGCG
>Ga0209550_10001344_pt1 | contig 23558 bp, 21 predicted proteins | sample LauGreSuBDMM15SN_2_FD_187567 | JGI IMG/M metagenome (GOLD analysis project Ga0209550, IMG submission 187567) | Freshwater lake microbial communities from Lake Michigan, USA - Su13.BD.MM15.SN (SPAdes) (version 5) | ecosystem: Environmental > Aquatic > Freshwater > Lake | place: Lake Michigan... | reverse complement strand
ACCCGATGCAGAGATATCACAAAATGGACCCACCCGTTTTAAATAGTCTATTTTCACATTGGCTGACGGTGTATTACCATTCATAATCATACTTCGACATGTATGACCTTTGGGATCTAGTATGGCTTTTGTAAGATCCCTGGTAGTTTTCTCATTCATGATCCCATTTAAGCTCAATTGTTTTAAGGTGAATGCTTCGGTTCCATATCTTTGGAGAAGTTTTCCCATTGTATCAAACGTAACCTGGTCGATGGTTGCCTTCATGGATTTAGAAACAATAGTGTTTGGATCTGGAAGATTTGTGGTTGGATTTTTGGCTGTATTGCCATAGTAATAGGAAACTGTACGGATTAGATTACAAGGTTTGGTTCCGTCATTGGGCTGGTCTAGGTTGATACAGTAGTAATAGATATTAGCTCCTTCCTGTACCTTATAGATGGTATCGGAGGCAGCACTTGGCTCAAACTTTGTAACATATTCCCCTTTTACTAGTTCTGCTTCTATAGAAGCAGAGTATCCCAACCTAAACAATCTTACAGATTTTACCGTTCCCGGTGGTGCATTTTTTACAAAGGAACTTGCAAGTGTAACGATTGGATTGAGGGATTTTTCTAGAACAACCCCTCCTGTTGTTTTTGTTTGGAAAGGAATGATTCCATTGATTTTATGAGACATGGCATAGGATGACCCAGTTTTGAATTGCACATTGAATCCAGTCCAAGGGGTATCATCTTCTAGGGTAGCACCCGAAATACTTAGAGTGTAGATGGAATCTTCCTCTAATTCCAGAAGGGGATCAATCACCAACTTTTTACTGTTTATCCAATAAGATTCCAATTGAACTTTCTTCCCATCAAAACCAAGCAATTGGAGATTAGCTTCTACTGACTCCCTATCCATATTATCTGCAAAAAATATGACAAAATTTTCGAAGATATCCTGAGTTTTAACCAAGGAAATGGAGCTAGCATTGCTACCTGGAGGAAATGTTGAGATACTAAATCTTGCATCCGTGCTCTTGTTAGAATAGTTTTGAGGCACATTACTAGTTGTTGTAGTCGTACCTGAGGACTGTGTTGAATTGGAGGAAGTAGTTGAGGTGGAAGAGGAACTTGCTCCAGATGGCCTCAGGGTAATAACACCATCTACTGGTACCACTATGGGTGCAGCTGTTTCAGATACTGCTAATTTTTCATCAGGAATTGGCTTTTGGGACTCTGAGGGAGAACCCAAAAGTGCAATGGGAACCAGATCCATGACCTTTGTCGGGCTTTCTTGTGGAGTACAATTGGAAATAACAAACGATAAAATTATAAAATAGAGGGGATTTTTTAATGATAACATACTATATCTCGCTTTTGGACTACCAAAACCCAGATTTAAGAGGATTTTAGTGATCCGATAATTTTTCAATTTTCATAATTTTTTAGGTAATGTAATTAGAGAGTCAAGAAAAAAATGATATAATAATTAAAATTAATATATCCTTACCACGTTCAGTTTTAGTTTTGGGTGTTAAATTTAGAAATATGTTCAATTCTATAAGTTCTCTCTTCGATTTATCCTTTTTTTATTTTTCGATTCTTCTAATTTTAATTGATTCCAATCACGTACTCTATATAGCTACGTTTAATCTACTTCTTAAACTATAAAAGTGAGTCTCCTTTATGAATCGTACGTCTAGAGTTGTTTTTAAAATTAGTTGTTATTTCTTTTTTGCCGTATTATTTACTCTATGCAAGGAAGTTAAAATGGTTCCCATGAAAACAACCATGGGTCAGGGCATTCTTTTTTCGGGAAAAATTTTATCTCCTCCTAAGGTGTTTGAAAAGCAATCCTATCGGTTACAAATTCGATTTTACAACTGTCCAAAAAGTTTTGGAAAGATGAACCCTGATACGGGAACCTTTCCATATGTAGAAAATGATTGTAGGAGGGATTACTTAGAAACTACGATTAGCTCTTTAGGTACTGATTATTCAAAAGAAATCCCTCCTCCAATTGCATGGACACATGCTTATGTAAGACTTTTAGATACAGACTCCATTGAGGGTCTCTATTCGCCAGGGGAGAATCCTTTTTGGTTTAAAAATGCCAACCCACCCACCTCCTCTTTAGCACATAGTTTTGATTTTGAAAGCACTGAAAATCCTATCCCCGATTCTGAGCAGTATGGATTAGCAGAAAAAGTATCCCCCCTCATCGTCTTAAAAAAAAATAAACGCTTTCTTCCTACCAATCTAGAAAAATTTAATTCTAATTTCACGAAAAAGACCTATATGGGAAAAAGTCTTGATTCAAAATTGTACGAAATCAATGACCCTAAAAAAGATGATTATTTCAAGTTTGATGAATCTCTTTATGGGGGAAATACCCATTTGTACTTCCATGTGAGACCTGCTGACACTTTTGTATCCGGCACTTCTGCTAATTCCCTTCCCGGATGGAGAGACAATAGAAACTATCGGTATTCGAAAGCCAAAGCTGACATAGTAGTATCTTTTTACCTATGGTACGACTACAATGAAGGCCCCTCTGGGATGGGAAATAAACACGAAGGAGATTTTGAATCGTTTGCAATACTATGTGATGCAAAAGGTACACCAAAACGATTTATGGCAACTGGACATAACCATGTCATGCTGGACACAGAATGGAAAAACATCAATTCCATCGACAATCACCCTATCATCTACATTGCTCATGGGAATAAGGGTATGGATGGAGGAAATCCAACTTCTCCCTATGGTGGATATGAAACAAGCCTAGAAGCCGGAAACTTTTTATTCAATGCTCTAGCAAATCCAAAGGATATTTTTCCAGATATTGAAACCTCACAAATAATTGTGCCAAAATCATTGAACAAAGAGAAGTTAAAAAATATTCGAATTGGACCTGGAGAATGGATTGATCCTAAAAAAACAAAATATGTGGATGTAAGTAAATCTATAACACGTGAAATAGTAAAGTTAATAAAATGGGAAGAACCCGCATGGATAGGATTACCTGCAGTCAATGATCCAGACAAAAATCATAACGTGCCAGAAGAGTCAGCCTACTTCCAAAATTTTCCAGGAAGATTGGGTATGCATCCAAAAAGTACAATCAATTATGTAATGCTCATCCAATACGGAAAATCTCCAGTAAATCCTCCCTTTAAGATGAATGAAGAACAACACTTTACATTAGAAAAACCCAGCAGAGATCGTTGTGAAAAAGCTCGAATTGGAGACTACTGTCCAAAATTTTATGGAGACAATAAAACACCTCAGTTTTAGAAAGAATCTATGGAAAATACAGAAAAAGCTATCTTAGGTGGTGGTTGCTTTTGGTGCTTAGAAGCAGTCTATCAATTAGTTGAGGGAGTCACCGAAATAAAATCTGGGTATACAGGAGGGGCAAATCCCAATCCAACGTATGAAGAGGTTTGTAGTGGTATGACAGGACATGCAGAAGTTGTGGAAGTCACTTATGAGACTTCTAAGCTAAGTTATAAAGATATACTAAGTATATTTTTTGATATACATGATCCCACTACCCTCAATAGACAGGGAAATGATACGGGTAGTCAATATCGATCTGTCATCTACTATCTGGATGATTCACAGAAAGCTATCGCAGGTGAAATGATTGCCTCCATAGCTCATAAATGGAAAGACCCAATAGTTACTGAGATTACGAAACTAAATGATTTTTTTGAAGCTGAAGCCTATCACCAAGATTATTATAGAAGAAACCCTAGTGGCTCATATTGTTTTTTTGTTGTCAGACCAAAAGTAGAAAAATTCTTAAAAAAGAAATCCAAGTAAGTTTAATTGGATTACTTAAATGTATCAACTCTTTCTTTGAGTTTATATTTGTTTAAATCATCCAAAGAAAAGATCAACCATTTACGATGCATGTAGCCTTTTACTTTTTTATACGAAAATAATTCATTGTCAGTGATGATTTGATTTTCATCGGGCTTAAATTCCAAGGAAATGGGTTCTATTTGTGTCCAATCATAAAAGTTTAAACCTTTATCTTTGGATACATCATCTTGGATGTCTCCAAAAACTACATTCATTCCCTCATTATCTATCCATAGTAAGAGGGAAGTTCTTTTAAAATTAGAAATCACAGACTGCAAATGGTCATGTATGCTAACTACTACTAAAATCTTTTTTTCATCAAAGTTTTCTAGAGACTGTGCAATATCATCCATGTTGTTGTTCAATTCATCAGTATGAAATATATAATCAGTATATTTATTAATCCTAGTAGTCTTAATAAATTTTATATTTCCTAGTATATCACCAATCTTTTTTGGAGTTATTCTATAGGGATGTTTGATTTTACCTTCAATGTATTTCTTATTGGGAACCTCATCTCTATCGAGTTCGTAGATAGCTAATTTTTGTGTGGAATAAACGAGACGCTTGGTTTTAAAACCACTGGCACAAGAAAATTGGAATAGCAATATAAGAGTGAGTATGAGCGATTTCTTCATGGGTTCCTGCCAGTCTTTTGGGAGTATGTTAGATAGGTTAAGGAAAATCAAATAGGAGACAAGTCATTTTCATGTAAGTTTTTAAGAGTATGGGGAAAACCTTCCTTGTCATTGTAAATTGCATGGATTCCCTCTGGAGTGATTTCCGTTATCTCAACAACAGAGTTAGTTAAAATAAAAATCCCGTCTTGCATAAATGTTTTCTTAGTCAATTTAAGCTTATCTCCTACACTCATCCTTCTTCCTGCTTTACATAAAGATCTTTTCCTACTTTTTTCATAACATCAAAAATCTGTAAATTTTTACTGTCTACCCTAGTTCCAATATCATATAGGGCATCCGTGAAGTCAGCACCCTCAATTTTAATTCCTGTCAACTTTGCCCAACGTAAATCCGCACCCCGTAAATTTGCATTTCGCAGATCACTATTGTTTAAGAATGCACCCCTTAAATTTGCCCCAGAAAAGTTTGCTCCGACAAAATTATTGTTTTGTAGAAATGCATTGTGGAGATCTGCACCCTCAAAACTAACATTTTCTAAATTTTCTTTTTCCAATATTACACTCGAGAGATCTTCATGTGACAAAGTACCATTTGTCTTGAGTAACTCTAGGGCTTTTGTTCCGGTTATTCGTTTTTCCTTGGGAACTCCTGCTCCTTCTTTAAAGTCCTTAATTGCCTGTTGCAATGCCATAATTGCTGATTTTGGATAATTTTTTCTTCGCTCTGGAAACTCAAATTCTTTCTCTAGATCTTCTTCCGTCAAATTTTCTGCTTCTTCTATGGTTTTGTCTTTTGCTATGAGGGTTGCCATTGCCAGTGCGGTGATTCCAAATCCACATCCAGTTGTTGTATAACTTGCATCTACAATCTTTTGATCTTCTATTTTCAAATAGATTCGATACCCATCCCCACATCCTGTATTTCGATAGTTAGATACAACAGTAGCATCATCCATCTCACGATAATTTAACCTAGTATCGTTGATTTCTTTAAATCTTTGAAAATCCATTTGTGTACCTCTTCTATTAGATTGGCTCTTTGACCAATTTAGTTTTATTCTAAATATTTTAACGATTTTGGCAACTCTTTTCTACAGAATGAAGAATGCCTCTTATTATGTAAATTGAGATGCACATAAGTATACAATTGATTAGGGCTGAATTTTGTATTCTAAGTTTGGATTAAAAAAGGGAGGTATGTCTAGGTTTGATAAAACTCGAATACCTCTTCTATTAAATGATCCAAATTCATGGAGCAACCTTACAAGTATTTGTGCTGTAGCTCCCCAGAGTAGGTCACCTTCCAATTCCAAATAGTAAACTTTCTTCCCAGGAGATCTTGGATTTTCCATCTCAAAAAAAGCTCCTGTATTGAATACTTCCAAGTTTAAAAAAATCATCTTATCCACCTCTTCTCTATTGGGATTAAAAATGAATTTTCCTGAATAAAATGCAATGAATGGGACAATGATATACCCTGTAAACGTGTTAAATTCACCAAAACTTCCAATCACGTCTAACGTGGTTCTTGGTTCTCCAACTTCTTCCTCCCACTCTCGTTCTGCTGTTTCTAATAATTCTTCGTCATTGCTACATACACCTCCTGGAAAGGAAATTTGACCGGGATGATTTTTTAGAGTTTCACTTCTTTTTGTAAGTATTACATTATCCTGACCATTTATATCTTTAAATAAGGGAATAATCACTGATGCTGGCTTTGGTCCTGGATTGGGAATGGTGGGTTTTAACCTATTAGGATACCCAATAGATAAGGATTCTAATTTTAGAATCACTTTTTTCTTTTTATAGGAATTAATCCTTCTAGTAAGTCATCATATGGTTCTGAGTGCAGTGCCTTAAGTAAAGTAATTCCATAATTTTGTAATTTCCAATCAGAAAGAAAATGAGATTTATCAAGCTCTTCTAAAGTTGTAGGAGGGTTCCTTATAAGCGTTAGTAGCTGCTTGTTTGAGAGTATCATAGAGTGATCTACTCCCCTCTTCTTTATTATTTTATCCCTCCACTTGTGAAGATGCCTAAGTTTAGATTCTTCTTGGGTTGTCATATTGTTATCAATTCTAGGAAAGTCAGATTTGTTCAATGGTGATCCGGAAGGATTCTTTACTATTTCTGCAATTTGGGATCCGTCCTTTCTCCCAAGTAAATTAATAATTTCTTCTTCCTTTAAGTTTTCAAAAATTATTTTTGATATTGTCTCATTGTTTATGACTCTAAATGGAGCCTTATTTAATTTTTTTGCTTTTTCTTCTCGAAAAGATAACACGTCATACACTGATCTTCTCTGTTCAGGAGTAAATTTTAATATATTGGGAAATTTATGCCAAGATATTTCCCCAGTTGATTCTCTGCCTTTGTTCAACTCTTCCGTCATTTTTTTAAATTCAGAAATAGCCTCTTCTAAAAGTTGAGATTCTCTCAATTCAAATTCCATTTTTTCCCAAATAGATTCCAAATAAGCAGTGTCTAAAGCAGCATATTGAAGTTGTTGTTTATCTAAGGGTCTTTTTTCCCAATTGGATTTCTGTTCTGTTTTAGAAAGTTTTATGGAGTGATAAAATTCTACAAGATAGTTGAGAGAATTGTGCTCCATTCCCAGCAACTTAGAAGAATACATTGTATCTGCAATATTTTTAAACTTATAACTAAAATCCCTTTTTAATCCTTTCACATCATCTGGTGCAGAATGAAAGATTTTTAGAATTTTTTCATTTTCAAAAATTGGATTTAGAAGTGCCATATCTAAAGGTGCTAGAGGATCAATGATGTAATTTTTTCCATTCACACTGATTTGGACTAAACAAATCCGAGAGTAATAAGTAAAATATCCAGAGGATTCAGTATCTATAGATATACTCTTTGCACCTGAAAGATTCACAGCTGCTAGTTCCATGGATTTTTTATTATCGATAAGTATGTATTTGGAATTCGTTTGCATGTTTATCCGCTTTTAAATCAGTATCCATTTATGGGAGCCAATCCTAACTCCAGAAACTCACCAAACTCTATCCATAGTTTTGTAATTACTCGGGATGACAAACCAAAAGATGAATGTGCAATTTTTGGGATATACAATTCTACTGAGGCATCTAACTTTACCTACCTTGGTCTTTATTCTATGCAGCACAGAGGCCAAGAGTCTACTGGGATAGTATCTACTGATGGAGAACTTCTCTATAGATTTGCTGGAATGGGTTTGGTGGCAAATGTTTTTAACCAAACCAGCCTAAAAGATCTAAAAGGTAAATCTGCAATTGGACATAATCGCTATTCTACAACAGGTGCTAGCTTTTTAAAAAATGCTCAGCCACTTCGAGTAGAGTCTCATCTTGGAGCTATATCTCTAGCCCATAATGGTAACCTAGTAAATTCCTACGATATCCGCAGAGAACTGGAGTTAGAGGGAAGTATTTTCCAAACTACAATAGACAGCGAAATCATCGTACACCTTATGGCAAAGTCTAAAAGTAATAATATCTTAGAAGCTATATCAGATGCTTTAAAAAAGATATATGGAGCTTATTCCCTTTTAATTATGACCAACCGGTATCTAGTAGCAGTTCGAGATCCTAATGGATTTCGTCCTTTGGTTATGGGAGAGAGAAGTGATGGATCAATTGTTTTTGCTTCTGAAACTTGTGCATTTGACATCACAGATACTAAGTACATTCGGGATGTAGAGCCTGGTGAAATGGTAGTAGTAGATCACTATGGAGTTAAATCCTTTTTCCCTTTTTCAAAAAAATCCCATAGTTTATGTATATTTGAATATATCTACTTTTCCAGACCAGACTCTTATATATTTAACGAATCTGTGTATAAGATTCGAAAACAATTGGGTTCCTACCTTACAAAAATGCTTCCCGTTGATGCCGACGTTGTGATATCAGTTCCTGATTCTGCAAATGTCGCCGCTCTTGGTTACAGTGAGGCTTCCAAGATACCATTTGCAATGGGCTTGATCCGATCACATTATATAGGCAGAACATTCATTGAACCAGATCAGAAAATTAGAGATTTCGGTGCAAAAATTAAATATAATGTAGTACGTGATGTTGTATTTGATAAAAGAGTAATTATAATTGACGACTCAATTATGAGAGGAACAACAAGTAGAAAAATAGTTAAAATGATACGTAATGCTGGTGCAAAGGAAATACATATGAGAATTTCTGCTCCTCCAACTATAAATCCTTGTTATTATGGGATAGATATTCCTACACATAAGGAACTTATTGCTGCTTCACATACTATAGAGGAAATTAAAAAATACTTAAGAGTAGATACTTTAGCTTACTTAGATTTAAAAACTATGCACAATGCTGCAGGACAAGATTTAGAAAAATCTAGATATTGTGATGCATGTTTTACAGGAAAATATCCGGTACCTTTCACACCAAATGATAATTCAAAAGAGAAGTATCTGTTTGAAAATTTAGAGTAAGTCAGTATAGGAATTTTTTGTATAGTCAAGGAAAAAACAATTTCTCCCCCTCCACACTATATAATGTTTTAGATCTTCCATATTTGAACCAGTTTCAATTTTTCTTTCTTTTAATTCGTTTTCTTCCATGATTTCCTCAGAAAGAAGAGAATCAAATCTGATACATCTATATCCATCTAATAATCTAAGAATTAGAAGATTAGATTTTTCTGGTTTTAAGTTTGGATACTCGATTTGGATAGGGGAAAGTGGAAAAATAGAAATTTTTTTATTGTTATAAGATAAATATTTTACTGAATAATCAATATGTTTAACAACCTTTTTGTAAACATTTGGTACTACATATATACTTTCTTGAAATTGCAAAATTAAATATCTATCAAAAGATGGTGCTATATTACTTATATCTTCATTTATATCGATATTTTTTTTTGCTTTTTTTTCATTATAAATTGAACTGATTTGATTTGATGTATCTTTTTCATTTAGTTTATTAAGCAAAGAATGGATTCTATTGAATTCACTTTTCTTATAAGATTTCTTGGCTCTAAATAACTCAAATTTTTCTTGGATAGATTTTAATCTTTCTTCATAATAATTAGATTTTTCTTGTATTGCTATTGATAACAAATTTCGAAGGATACCTTCGAATTGGTACATCTGTTCATTATTATAAAATGTTGATTTTTCAATTCTATCTAATAGAATTTCAGCTTTAGCTTTTAAGTCATAAAAATCCTTATAATTATGAACTTCTTTTGATTCCATGATTAGTTAGCATGTTTTCTAATTTTAATTGAGATTATGATACCAACTGCCATCATAGACATTATTAGGTGAGATCCACCATAGCTGACAAAAGATAAAGGAAGACCAGTGACTGGAAGTAAACCCAAAACAATTCCTAGATTAATAAACATATGAAAAAATATCAAGGCAACTATACCTGCAGCTAGTAAAGATCCAAATTTATCTTTACTTTCAAAGCTGACTTGCAACCCTCTCAGTGGGATTGCCAACAAGATGAAAACCAAGAATACCGAACCGACAAAACCAGTTTGCTCTGCCCATGAAGCAAAAATAAAGTCTGTACTACTTTCAGGAACATGTGGGACTCTTCCCTCTGTCATTTCACCATAAGTAAGCCCTTTTCCTAAGAATCTACCTGACCCAATTGCTGGTTTTGAAGCCCTAAGTTGGTACCCTGCTCCCTGTTTAAACTGATCTGGATTTATAAATGCTGTTAATCGTATAACTTGATTTTCCCTAAAAGGAATATATTTAATGACCAGAGATGCAAAAATAATACTTAATCCTAAGACACCTAAACTTATATAGTATTGACGAAACTGATCTCTTCCTCTTGCAAATCGAATGATGAGAAGTACCAAACTTATGAATATTAAAATTAAACCAAACCCCGTCATTATAGTTTCATTCATAAAAATTTGGAAAAAGAAATTTGTATTTTCTTCCATTACTTGATCTATTGCTTCTTGTAGTACATGCATTAATTTTTGAGACGGGGGATCGATAGGAATATTTCCAATAACTACACTTTTATTTTTTAGAAGTAACCATATCTTTCCCTGAACTTTATTTACCAAACTAACAAGTTCAGAATTATTTATCTTCACAAGTTGATCAATCAATGGCTGAGTGAGGGTAATCTTTGTAAACTCTACATACATAGGAATTGCCAGTGATATAAAGCCTAAAGTTATCAGAGAGCCTATGTGCAGAATATCTGCTCCTCCTAAAAATAAAATTGCAAAAAGTATAGGAAGAAATGAAACTGCTGTACCAAAATCTGGCTGAAGAATAATCAATACCATTGGAAGTATTACAATTAAGAAAGGAATTATAAGCACTGATATATTCTTTATTTCCCTTTCTCGTATCACAAGATATTGACCTAGAAGTATTACGGTAGCAAGTTTTGCAATTTCACTTGTTTGTATTTGTATTGAACCTAGTTTTAACCATGACCTTGCTCCTCTACCCAAGGGAAGATATCCTATTCCCGGGATTAGAGTAAGTACTAATAATGCTATTGAAAATAAGTAAATTGGAAGGGCGTAAGATCCCAATAATTGGTAGTTTATTCTAGTCATCAAGACCATAGCTATCATCCCCATGAAAAAGTAGATTAGCTGCCTCCACCATTTTCCAGGTCCATCCATGATATTAAACTCTTGGGTATAAAGAGTTATAATTCCACATGTAACTGCGACTACTACACAAAAAATAAGAATATAATCTAATTTTTCTAATCTTTTTTCCATTATGGAGAAACCTCTTCATCCGCATCAGACTCAATTGTATCATCCTCTTGGATCAATGGCGTTTCTTCTCCCATTTTAGGGCCTGCATCTATTTTCTCTCTACGAACAAATGAACCTGGAGGAAACGCAGCTTTGAACACATCACGGGCAATTGGCCCTGCTCCAACTGCTCCACCAACTCCATGCTCTACAAAAACTCCCACGATGACTTGCTCATCCGCAGGAGCTCCAAAGGGTGCATATCCAACAAACCATGCATGGTTGGAGGATGACTGACCTCGTCTTCTAGTTTGAGCTGTTCCTGTTTTTCCTGCAATTTCAGGAAGGTCAGGTTGGTTTAAGAGCCTTGATGCCGTTCCAGTTTTTGCTACTGCTCTTAGACCTTGGTTCAATGCTTCTAGAGTTGAAACTTTTATGGGAATATCCCTTAGTACTTTAGGTGTTGTTCGATATACGATTGAGTTATCTAAGGGATTTCTCATTTCTCCTAAAATATATGGTTGATATACCTTACCATTATTAGCTATAGCCATATAAAATAATGTCATAGCTATTGGAGTTACTGTAATATAACCCTGACCAATTGATAAATTGATAGTATCTCCATCATACCACTTATTGCCGTATGACCTTTTCTTCCATTCATTACTTGGAACAAATCCTTCAATTTCTCCAGGTAAATCAATATTAGTTCTTTTATCTAATCCGAATAATCTTGAATAGTATAGAATTGCTTCAGAACCTAATTTGTAACCAAGATTATAAAAATATACTGAGCAAGATTTCTCTAGAGCATGTATCAAATCATTGTTACCATGACCTTTTTTATCCCAACAAAGAAATTCTTGGTCTGGTACACCAGCAAATGAGCTTTTTAAATAAAAACGACTATTACATATAAAAGTGTTTGAAGCCATATAATTAATCTTATGCTCACTCTCAAGTGCAGCTAGCGCAACCAATGTTTTGAATGTAGAAGCTGGAGGAAACTTTGATTGCAATGCCATATTTAAGAAACCTTTATTTTTCTTAATCTTATTGAAATGATCCTGTCTCTTTTGTTTATTTTTTCCAGAAAGAATATTTGGATCAAAGCTTGGGTTGGAAGCAAGAGCTAAAACTTCTCCTGTGGACGGGCGTATTGCAATCACTGTGCCTCTGAAGTCTTTCAAGGCGTTGTACGCTGCAAATTGAATTTTTTTATCTATTGTAAGAATTAAATTATTTCCCATTCTTGCATGTTCAATAATTCTTTCTTCTTCTATATTTCCATCTGAATTTCTTTTCTGAATTCTAAATCCATCTGAACCTCTTAAATGCTGGTCGTATTGTAACTCTAAGCCGCTTTTACCTAAGAGTTGATAGGATTTTATTTCTCTATTTTTTAAATCATTAGTACTAGGCAATCCAACATAACCAGTAACATGAGCAAGTGCAGGTCCCATGTGATAAATTCTACGTGGGGTTGGGATAAAATTTACATTTCTTCCAATATTATCAAAAAGAGTAATCCTTTCATGCTGTTCGGGTGTAACACCTTGTAGTAAAATTATGGGAGATTTAGACTTAATCTTCTTTGAAAATTTGGGTTCTTGTATTTCACTCTCATAGTAAGCCTTTGGTATAGATAAAGTTTTATAAAATTCTATTATAAATTCTCTAACTTTTTCAGGATTATTTTTAAACAAAGAAGTATTTACTATCACATCGAGGGATTGATTATTAGAGATTATGGGAGGTGAATCTTCTGGAGTTTTGAAATTTCTATCAAATACCAATCCACGTGATGCAGGTAAAGACTCACTCCTTCTCACAAACATTTCTGCTTTTCTGGAATTTTCAGATCCATTCACAATCTGCAAATTAAATAACTGAAAAATAAATATAATAAGTGCCATCACAATTATACCTGAGAAGAAATAGAGTCTAAGTCTAAAACTTTTCTCAAGTTTATGTTCTATAGATGATACAGATCTTCCCATTATCGAAGACCTTCTGAAGGTTGTAATTTATATGTCCATGATAGTACAAAAAATGTTAGGGGAGCTAAAACAGCATTGTAAATAGAGCATATAAATAAAGAGTAATTTAAATTATTATAAAAAAAGAAACTAAATAAGGTATAAGTTAATGCCCTCATAAGTAGAGTAACACCAAAAGCATATATAGTAATAGAAATATAATTTTCATTATAAAAAGATCTACCAAATTTCCCTAGTAAATATCCAATGATAGAAAAACTTAAAGAATGCACACCTATTTTATAGTAAATTTTTCCACCTGTTCCCTCTTCTCCACCTAATCCAGCATCAGACAACAATCCACCTATAAATCCTACCCATAGGCCTGCCATCTCCCCTTTTCTAAGAGAAAAAAATAAGATCAAAAGAATCATAAAATCAGGTTTGATTTCTGGACCAAAATCAAAAAGATTAGAACCATTTAGAATGTGAGCTAAAATAATTCCTGATAGTATTACAATTTTCTCAAAAATCATGGGGAATTCCCCTCTAACTTTCTCAGTACGTCCTCATCATCTTCATCCAATAGTGGCATTTTCTTCATCACTTCTTGTTTTTTAGGAGTTGGAGTTGGTGAATTGCTCATTGGTTTTTTGGATATATCTCTTTGTTCAGAAACTTGAGGTTTTAAAACAGTTAGTTTTTGGTCTTTTGAGGTTTGTTTACTTTCAGGTTCTTCACCAGGAAAGTTTAATTCTCCATAAAATGGATTTTCTATTGTAATATTTTTTTCTTCAGGCCAATCTTCAACCCATTTATCAGGAAGCTTTTTGATTATAGTTACATAATTTAGTTCATCAAACTTTACATAAGGTTTTACGTAAGCAGTTTTAAAAGAACCTGCTCTAGGTCCTTCTTCCACAATAACCCCAATCGGTAGCCCTGCAGGAAAGACACCTCCCCCATTAGATGAATAGATTTCCCGACCGGCAATCCCCACTTTTTCTAATCCATTTTCATCTGCTAAGACAGGTCCTATCTGAGAATATAGTTTTGGATTGATAATCACACCAGAATCTAAAAAATTTAAAATAACATAAGTGCCTCTTCCAGAATTTCCAGATAGAATTGCCCACAAACTACCCCCCTCAACCTGAACTCCCATATTAAAATTCGAATTAATAATTGGTTGTACTACGGCTGAGGAACTATTTGATGCTATCACTTTTCCTACTATAGCAGGAATTATATCCCCAGATTCATTTACTGCTCTAGAGATAACAGGCATAAATGGATAAATTTTATCTGCCTTTCCCTTATTGATTACAATTGTTCTATAGATTGAATTTAATCGCACAGATAATACTTCTGCTCGAGTGGTTGGATAGTCTATTTTAGGTTGGAATTCTAAATCTTTGCGGAGATTTATATTTTCATTTAAAAGAATTTTATTGTCGTGAGAGTATATCTTATATTCATCAACTAGTTTTGCATATGAATCACGCTCCTTTCGAAGAGCATCATTCGATTGAATCCTTTGGTAAACTCTAGAAAATATCCCCCCAGCAGAATCAACTGAAGATGTGATAACATCTACAGCCTTTTGAGAACTGGCAACTGTTTTAACAACTAAATTACTGTTCCAAACAAGAGAAACTATTGAAAATCCTATACAAAATAATAGAGAAAGGATTTCACTGAGTTGTTGGATTCTATCCCATAGCATCTAATTCTATGGCTTTATGCTACACCGCGTTTGATATACTTTAGCTCATCTAGATATTTTCCAGTACCGAGTACTACACAGGTAAGAGGGTTTTCTGCTCGGAAAACAGGAACACCCGTTTCTCGAGAGATATAAGTTTCTAAACCTCTCAATAAACACCCGCCTCCTGTTAGAATGATGCCTCTCTCTACAATATCAGCGGAGAGTTCTGGTGGTGTTTTTTCCAATACTCGTTTGATTCCATCAAGGATTTGGTCTATAGGCTCTTTGAGTGCTTTTCGAATTTCAGTGCTTTCCAACTCTAGGGTTCTGGGTAGTCCAGAAATTGCATCACGACCTTTTACTTCCATTGTATCCACACGTTTATCCATGTAAGCATTCCCAATGGTAAGTTTAATGTCTTCTGCTGTTCTATCCCCAATTACAAGGTTGTATTGGTTACGGAGATGTTTGACAATAGCTTCATCAAATTCATCTCCACCAGTGCGGATGGATTCAGCAATCACCATACCCCCCAAAGAAATAACTGCAATCTCTGTGGTTCCACCACCTATATCAACTATCATATTCCCAGCAGGCTCATGGATGGGTATATTTGCACCTATAGCCGCTGCCAATGCTTCTTCAATTAAAAAGATTTCCCGAGCTCCAGCCTGTTCAGCAGACTCACGGACAGCTCTTCGTTCAACTTCTGTAATCCCAGAGGGAACACCTATTACAATACGAGGCTTTACGAAAGTAGTTCGGTTGTGAACCTTTGCAATAAAATAACGAATCATTTTTTCAACTGTTTCAAAGTCGGCAATTACACCGTCTTTCATTGGTCGAATAGCAACAATGTCACCTGGAGTTCTTCCAAGCATTCTCTTAGCTTCTTGTCCTACTGCCAGCACCTTTCCTGTAGAAGCTTGTACAGCTACTACTGAGGGTTCAGAGAGAACAATACCCTGCCCCTTAACATGAACAAGCGTATTTGCTGTTCCCAAATCAATGCCCATATCATTAGAAAAAAATGCGTATAAATTATCGAAAATCATGCTGTAATAGCCCTAGTTTATAAAAACAATTCATTTATCAAAAACCTTCTTCCAAAAAATTTTTTAGAACATACACCCATAAGGTTTTTTGTATTCAAGTAGCGAAATTTTTCAAATCTTAGAAAACTATGAAAATTATAAAATTAGAAAAAAAGCTTCTAAATGAATCAAATTTAACCTTTAAATAATGGTCAATGTTTTTTATTTTTGTAAATCAAAAAGGGAATTTTTTGGAGTTCCCATATTAATTTCCAAGAATGCAAATCCGATACATTTTTTTACTTACACACCCTTCCAAGCCAGCAACAGCATAAAAGTCTCTTTTTAGGTAGATCCTTGGTATTAGTATCTATGGTTTTCTAAAATAGATTAGAACCTTTTTTATTTTAAGTACTTTTGGATCAATCGAGAAGGCAAGGCTAATTCTTGGGAGACCAAACCAAGGAGATTATCTGAGTTTAAAATGTTTATAATTGAATTATTATCTATTTTCATTTTATTCCTCTTTTGAAATTGAAAGTCATGGATTAATGAGGGCTGTAAATCGAGAAGTTTTTTCGAGCCAAATTTACTTTTGTACAAAAAATCTAAAGCCAAATGGTTTTTTTTTGATATTCCAGTTTTATAATTCCCGGGCGAGTACATTTCCATAGTATATGTTCTTCTAATATCTATGAGTTTAAAATATTCATAGCCTGTACCACGGCAATGGGTTTTACCTTTATAGGAAGTAAATGAAATTCCTGCATTGGTAAAATCTAGTACATTCATTTTTTCAGCGATAGCCAATGCCATACCAGAAATATTGAGCCCAGGATTATTTAATAAGAATAAATCTTTATATCTATCCACCATAATCTGATCAAGTGGATATGTTGTATAAATCAAATAAATAGGGTTTTTTCTTTGAAATATTTCTTTGTTTCCTCCCAACCATGTAATGATTGGTATATCATTTGGAAGATCCTCCCTAAAATGAAAAGCTGTACCACGTCCAGAATCAATACTTAAAATAGCATCAGGTTTTAAGCCTTTTTTATATAAAAAATAAGATGAAGTATCTGATGATAGTATGAAAAATTTATGCCTGTGAAGGAGTAAATACTCTATTTCCTCTTCTAAAATTGGAGAAGCACCTGTAAAAACTAATGATATATTTTTCCAATCTACTGTTTTGTCAGACAATGAATAAATATCTTCTCTCTCAGAACTTACCCTTATATTTTGAATGTAATTGTTGACCCAAATTTTACTAAAATGTTGAATAGTTGAATGATTAATTGAGGATTTTTTTTTAGACAGTGCTAGTTTAAGTTCTGCTAATTGTTTTGAAAACTTGTTTGCATAGTAAGGTAGTATCAAAAGTGTGTAAGGATTTTTTACATTTTCAAATGAAAATTCTGGATAATGAATTTCTAGATTAGAGCCTAAACTAGAAAATTTTCTTTGGTATTCTAAGATTTTTTTTTTAGTTCAGGAAAAGTGGAAGAAAGTTCCTTTTCGGGTTCATAGATGATAATATTCGATGGGATTGGAGAAGGAGATTCCAAGATAGCAGAAAGGATGTACCCAGCACCCAAACCAAAGCAAATAAGGAGATGATTTTCTGGAATCTGTAGATTTGAATAAAGCCTTGTTGATTCTTTGTGTGGATCAAAGTTGGAGTGAATATAAACACCGGTTTCAATATCCTGAAAGTTTTGGGATCCATCTCTACCGGTGCAACTGATAAGTGTCATAAAAATATTAAAAACTAGGGTTCTTCTTCGGTTGACTCCTCAACCTCTTCTGCCTCATCTTCATAGTCATCATCAAACTCATTGTCATCATCTATATCATCAAACTCATTGTCATCATCACTGGCTGCTGATACAGGCTTAGGTTCGTCTTCAGGGATAAATTCTTCTTCCATATCCTCTTCTGCTACTGGTGCATTGGCATTGTTGAATAGACCTTTAAATTTATATGGTGCATCCGACATTCCAGCATCATTCATGAGCTTTCGTCTTTCTTCGGGAGTGAAATAATCGTACTTCACAAGTCCTTCTGCCAAAGCATGGAGTGCCTGGACTGCCGGTTTGCGAGTTCTCATCTTTTTAGGGATAGTATTGATTCTGTCTATTTTGTCTAGAACTGCGAATCCTGCCGAGGTGATTTCATATTTCTTGAGACGGGCAAGCTCTACAACTTTTAAGACATCAAATTCATTATTTTGGTTTGTTGACATAAAAAATACAACTCCTGGACAATAGATGTACGTGGGATATTATGCTAACTTTGTACAGTAAATACTAGCGAATACCATAGTCCCAATAGAGACATAGGAGACAAGACGTTTTTCTTTAAACTCATTATTTCGAACACTAAGAGGGGAATCTTTAATTTTTTGTTCTTTACTTGCAGATTATCTTATTTTCCTCGAAGTGGTAGATTAAAGAAATGAAATCAAAAATACTTCCACTGTTAGTTTTATTTATATTTGGTATGGATTGTAGAACAAAAAGAGAGTCAAACTTAAATGTCCAAACATTCGTTGGTGTTGACCTCACCGGAAAAGAAGTTTCATTGAAAGATGAAAAAACTCCCCGGGTAGCAATCAATGTCTACTCTCCTACCTGCATACCCTGTTTTAAAGAAATTCCTTCTTTAAACTACATTAGAAATGAAATGTTAAATTCAAGGCTTGGGGAATTCTATATGGTTGTAGATCCTTATTCTATAGTAGACGGAATGGATGGGAAGCCATTTGAAGATGTCTATCCAGAGGCCATGAGAGTAATGAGAGAAGAAGTGAAAAATCGAAAAATAGAGCTTCCTATCCTTATCATGAAGCCTCCCTTCAAAGTTACCCCAGGCGAAGGTTTGGTGACTGGCACACCAGAAACTCTCTTATTTAAAACAAATCCATTGATACTCTACTATAATTTTATTGGAAGTATCAGCGAACAGGAGTCACTAGAGGATCTAAAAAATGACTTAAAAGTTAAATTTTTTAAACGAATTATAGGAGGGATCTAGTATGAGAAGTCTTATTCTTCGATTTGAGGACTGTGAGGGTCCAGGATTATTGGAACCTTTACTTCGGGAAAAGGGTTATAGTATCACATACCATGATGCCTTTAGAAACGGCCTAAATCTGTTACCTTCCACTCATTTGCTTTTTGATTTCTTTTTATTTTTGGGAGGATCTGACTCTGTTTATGATCCTACTAAAAAATCCTTTTTTTCCCCCTACTTTCATTTGATCGAAGATATTTTAAGGATTCGTGGAAAAAAGATTTTAGGAATTTGCTTGGGTTCTCAACTTCTGGCACACGTACTGGGAGGGACTGTGGCTCGTGGAGATAAGGGGGGAGAAATTGGTTTTGGGAAATTAAAGATCGAAGAAAAAAAGAATAAAATATTTTATGGAATTGATGGGGATGAGATAACAGGCTTTCACTTTCACAATGATATTTTTTCGTTGCCCAGTGGATCTAAAAAACTCTTAAGCTCAGAAAAATATGAAAATCAAATGTTTTCTTACAATGATTCCGCAATTGGTATTTTACCTCATTTTGAATTGACAAGTGCCATGTTATCGGTTTGGCGAAAGAAATTTATGGAAATAAAAAATTCTATCCCAGAAAATCAAGAAATATTTACACAATTAAAAGTACAAAAAGATTCAGGAGAAATTCTTCTGAGAAATATACTTTCCTTATAGGAAAAAGGATACCTTCATGCTGCAAAAAGTCTTAAATTTTATATTTGGTAGTAAATACGAGAGAGATTTAAAAAGACTCACCCCGATCGTACAAGAAATAAATTCCCATGAGTCAAAAATCTCTAAGATGCCAAATGATGAGCTAGGGAACCAAACCAAGGTTTTCAGAGATAGATTGGCAAATGGGGAATCCCTTGACCAAATTTTACCAGAGGCATTCGCAACTGTTAGGGAAGCATCCATTAGAACTATGGGCTTACGTCACTATGATGTCCAGATGATGGGAGGGATTGCTCTCCACAAAGGGAATATCTCTGAGATGAAGACAGGTGAAGGAAAAACTTTAACCTCTACACTCGCAGTGTATTTAAATTCATTAGCAAGTAGAGGCGTACATGTAGTTACTGTTAACGATTACCTCGCGAGAAGAGATGCCACTTGGATGAAGCCTATCTATGACTTTTTAAATGTAAGTGTTGGCGTGATACAGCATGACATGGATCATGATGAACGAAAAGAAGCTTATGGATCTGATATAACCTATGGAACTAACAATGAATATGGTTTTGACTACTTAAGAGATAATATGGTAACCCATAAAAATCATAAAGTACAGAGAGATCATTTTTTTGCCATCATCGATGAAGTAGATTCAATCCTAATCGATGAGGCTAGAACTCCCCTTATTATATCTGGATCCACAGATGATACAACTGAAGATTACATTAGAGTGGATGTGATTATCCCTAGATTAGAAGAAAAAATAGATTTTGAAGTTGATGAAAAGGCTAGAAATGTACTACTAACTGAAGATGGTGTAGCAAAAGTTGAAAAATATCTAAAGGTAGAAAATTTATATTCTCCTGAAAATATTGAACTTGTGCATCACGTACACCAATCACTAAAAGCACATAAGATTTTCCAAAAAGATGTAGATTATGTTGTTAATAATGGTGAGGTTATCATTGTAGATGAATTTACAGGTCGTATGATGACTGGAAGAAGATATTCAGATGGACTCCACCAGGCTTTAGAGGCGAAAGAAAGAGTACCCATTGCAAAAGAGTCACAGACTCTTGCTTCTATCACATTTCAAAATTTCTTCAGAATTTATGATAAGATAGCTGGTATGACAGGAACTGCGGATACTGAAGCAGAAGAATTTGCTAAAATTTATAAATTAGATGTAATCGTAATACCTCCTAATTTAAAAATGAAAAGAATTGATCATGCAGATAGAGTCTACAGAACAGAAAAAGAAAAATTTGACGCTATTTTAAAAGAAATCAAAGATTGTTATTCCAAAAAACAACCTGTTTTAGTTGGTACCATCTCTATAGAAAAATCTGAATTGCTAAGTCATAAGTTAAGACAGTCTGGATTGTACCACAATGTATTAAATGCAAAGCAACATGAGAAAGAAGCTGAAATTATAGCAAATGCTGGTAAACCAGGAATGATTACAATTGCCACTAACATGGCAGGAAGGGGAACAGATATTGTTTTAGGTGGGGCTCAGATATTTAAAGAAAAAATTGAGAAATGGAATGACACAGAGACCACCGTAGATGATTTCAAGTTGGCTATTAAAAAGTCAGACTTTTCAAAAGCTCAAGAATTACTTGAAGGTATCAGTTCACAAAGCAAAAGAAAAAAAGCAAAAGAAATTTATGATGATGCTCTTCAATGGGTAGAGAATCATAATGAAGTACTCAACAATGGCGGCTTACATATTTTAGGTACAGAAAGGCATGAATCCAGAAGGATAGATAATCAGTTACGTGGAAGGTCAGGTAGGCAAGGTGATCCTGGGTCAAGTCGCTTTTATTTATCTTTAGAAGATGATCTCATGAGAATCTTTGGATCTGATAGAATCTCTGGAATCATGCAAAAATTAGGTATGGAAGAAGGTCAGGAAATTGAACACAAAATGGTTTCAAGTGCTATAGCACGATCTCAGAAACGTGTAGAAAGTCATAATTTTGATATACGAAAACATCTTTTAGAGTATGACGATGTCATGAATAAACAACGTATGTTTATTTATAAATTAAGAAATGAAGCCCTTGATGAAAACTTTAATCTCAGTGAAGTTATAAAGAAATGGTTAGAAGAGATCATAGAAAACCAAATTTTAATTCATTGTGATAATAATAATCCTGAAAGCTGGAGTATCACTGATTTAAATGAGTGGTTGATAAGTTTGACTCATAATGAAATAAAAATAGAAATTAAAGATTTCAATAAATCTAATAAAGTATTAGAAGAGCTCCTAGATTTTATTTGGAAAGGAATGAGTTCAATCTATGACAAAAAAAGAGAAAAAATAGGCTTAGAAATGTGGTCACATTTAGAAAGAAATATATTCTTAGAGATATTAGACCACAGATGGAAAGAACACCTCCATGTAATGGATAATCTGAGAGATGGAATTTGGACAGTTGGGTATGGTGAAAAAAATCCACTGACTGAATATAAGCTACAGGGCTTTAAACTCTTTGATCAACTTGTTGATAATTTAAAAAATGAAATAATTAATTTTATAATGAGAGTTGAAATTACAGACCCCAAAAAAGCAACTCAAGAAGAAAAAGAATATAAGAGAATTGGAGTGGAAGCTACCAATATAGATATTTTTTCAAACCAACCTAATCAAAATAGTCGTAGTACTAAAAAAGTTGAACTTCCTACCAGTGCAGGCGGATCGTCAAAACGTAAAAGCAGCAGACGGGGTAAATAAAAATGAATATCAGCCATCTCTTAAAAAATGAGAAGGCCGGGTTACCCAACTGCCCTGAATGTAGTGGTACAGGATTAATCTTAGATGAAATAGTAGAGAATTCCAGGGTTCCAAGGCTTTCAGTTTGCTTGTGTGTAAGAGAAAACTGTTATATATGCCCCTCAAATGGAAAACCTCCCTATTTAGTCTATGATGAGCCCTCAAATAAAATGTTACCATGCTTTTGTCATCATGCCCGAATTCAGCTAAATAAAATTGATTCTAAAATTAATAAATCTAACATACCCCCTAAATATAAATATAAATTTTTAGAATCTGTTGACCTAAAGGGAATAGATGCTCTATCATTATTAGCAGCACATGATTGGGCACGTGATTTAATTGAAAATTACTTGGATATGAGTAAAAATCCACAGGGGATGTACCTCACTGGTGCCCCTGGAACTGGGAAGACACTTTTGGCTTGCGTAATACTTAATGAACTGATATTAAGATATGGATTAGAATGCAGATATGCAAAGATAAACAAAGATTTTTTAAGTGCACTACGAGATACATATCAAAAAGATAGCACATTCTATGGGCAAGAAAAAAATATAGAAGAAGAATTTGCTGATTTTGATGTTTTAGTAATAGATGATTTTGGTGTTCAAAAAGATACAGAATGGGCTAATGCAAAATTATATGATTTAATTGATGCGAGATATGAGAAACAAAAGCTTACACTTCTCACATCTAACCAACCATTGATAGATTGGAAGGAGAAAGGAGAAGGACGTGTTTTTTCTAGGCTATGTGAAATGGCAAAAGAAATTAAGCTGGAATGCCCTGACTACAGGCTAAAATTCTTAAATGCTCAACGATAATATCATATTCCTATCTATTGGTTCTAATTTGGGAAATAGAGAATTTTATTTTAATAATTCTATTGATCGTATACAAAAAAACCCATCTATAAAAATACTTAAAGTATCTAAATTTATAGAAACTGCTCCTTTGGAAGTTGTAGATCAACCAAATTTTTTAAATGCTATTATTAAAATATCAACAATTCTTACTCCATTAATTCTATTGGATTATCTTCAAGGGATTGAAATAGAAATAGGAAGGATTAAAAGATATGATAAAGGACCTAGAGAAATTGATATAG
>Ga0209550_10001343_pt1 | contig 23559 bp, 21 predicted proteins | sample LauGreSuBDMM15SN_2_FD_187567 | JGI IMG/M metagenome (GOLD analysis project Ga0209550, IMG submission 187567) | Freshwater lake microbial communities from Lake Michigan, USA - Su13.BD.MM15.SN (SPAdes) (version 5) | ecosystem: Environmental > Aquatic > Freshwater > Lake | place: Lake Michigan... | reverse complement strand
CAACCCTTCAACATTCAACTGTCGGTTTCATTCTTCATTTTTCATTCTTCATTCTTCATTTTTAGATATTTCCACACCCAGCCAACAACCCCACTGTAAGATTGCATACCCTCAGGTTGGTTGTTAACATGCAAGAACTGGGTATAAAATTGTGTAGTAAAATCATCAATTGGACCTTGATACTTTTTTATGAATGTTGAGTACTCTTTCAAATCACTTTTTGCGATGGGAGAAAGTTTTTCAAACAACACTTTTGCAGCAGCGCTGTCTTGTCTTCTCAGCGCACTGTTTGCATAAAGAAATATATCCAAATTAGCAGCATACCTCAAGCTGCTATCACTTGAATGCAAAGCTGCCAAATATCCAATAAAATTAGCCTCGCTCTCTTTTGCAAATCCTAACTGATGGGCAACTTCGTGTGCATAGGTGTAAGGAAGTCCAAATACCGGTAGTTTGTCATTCACCTGAGCCTCACCTGAAAAAGGGTTATAATATCCCCCGTATCCCATATAATTTCCGATAACGCCAAAAAGAGATTTCTTAAAAGAAGAATTTTTATTTTTCAAAAAATCATAATTCTTACCCAAGGAATCATAGGCCTTGTTAATGACCACAAGCTGAGCGGTATGTGAGTATGGACCGTTATTTCGTCCCGGTGCATAACGATTGGTCTCTTTGACCAATACTTTTGCAAGATCATTCAAATCATCAGGCGATAGCCTAGATTCTTCAAGCTTAAATTGAGTGCCAATGCCAGGCCTGCTATAATTAACGCCCCATAAAACCTGGAAAACAACCCAAGTCCATCCTAAAATTAACAACAATTGTCCAAATCCTGATTTGAAAAGAGCCAGCTTGTTTTTAGATTTCAAGAATACACGAATCTTTTTAAAGGAAAAATAAAGACAAAAAATTATAACCCCCGTGTAAATAAGATCTCCTACGCTAAAAGGAATCCAGCCCAGAAGCATGCGAAATGCAGAAGAAATGACCCGATAAAATGCCCTTGAATAAAAATATTCAACCCTTTCTTGGCTAGAATTGAACCAATTCAATGTGTTTATTGACAAAATCAGGAGAATCAAATTACTATATCTCTTTAAAAAATCCATGGTGGGAGAATCAAAATTTATACGCGTTTACTAAATCAACTTAACTAGTGGCAATAAATAAAGTATAAAATTCATAAATTTATACCATTATGTAGATTTAAATTTACCTTTAAAATCATTCTTTTGGTAAATTCCATCAAAGTACATACTTTTGCAATCCCTTAAAAGTACCAGTAATGTTAGAAAACCATGAGTTTGAAATTGCGTTTGTGGGACTGAAACCAGGCATTTCAGTTTACGAATACGATTTAGGGGAAAAGTTCTTTGATGCAGAAAATGCAATAGACTTCACTAACTGCAAGGCAGATATCAAGCTTAACCTTGACAAGCATCCTACATTTCTTCAACTCAAATTTGAAGTTGGGGGAAAAGCGGAAATGATATGTAACCGGTGTGGGAATCCCCTAGAAATCATTTTATGGGATGATTTTGAAGTTCTGGTGAAAATGGTTGATAACCCAGTAGAAATGAATGCTGAGAATGACGATCCGGATGTTTTTTATATTTCATGGAATGAAACCCATTTAAACATTCACGATTGGATTTATGAATTCGTTCAACTGAGCATGCCTACTCATCCTATATGTCAAGAAGATGAGAAAGGAGAATCAACCTGCAACAAAGAAGTTTTGTCTATGTTAGACAATTTAAAAGAGGAAGAAGAAACAAAAGAAAACACAATCTGGAAAGGATTGGATAAATTTAGAAATAATTAAAACAAGAAAAGATGCCAAATCCAAAACGCCGTCATTCTCAACAAAGAAGTGCAAAGAGAAGGACACATTACAAGGCTGAAACCGTTACGCTGAGCAAAGACTCAACAACCGGAGAAATCCATGTACGCCACCGTGCACACGTAAGTGAAGGAAAGTTGATGTACAAAGGTCAAGTAGTAGCTGAGAAGTCTCCTATCAACTGATAAACACATTTTTTTTATAGATTCCAATCGCACCTTTTTGTTAAGGAGCTGATTGGAATTTTTTATTTAAAATAAACTGACCATATTTGCATAATGAATATAGGACTAGACATGATGGGTGGCGACTACGCACCTCTTGAAGCTTTAAAAGGAATATCATTATTTAGAGAAAGTTATCCAAATACTGAGTTATCCCTTTTTGGCGACAAAGAAGAAATACTTCGCTTAATTGCTGAACACAACTTAAACTCAGAGAACTGTCTTATCGTTGCCACTTCTCAGGTTATTGACATGCATGAGCATCCTACTAAGGCCATGCGTGAAAAGCCTGATGCCTCTATTTCTGTGGGCTTCAAATATTTAGCTACAGGTAAGATTGATGCCTTTATCAGTGCTGGCAACACAGGAGCTATGATGGTTGGTTCTTTGTTTAGTATCAAGGCTATTGATGGTATCAGTAGGCCTACAATTGGTGCTTATATGCCCCGTGAAAATGGAAAATTAGGTTGGCTTCTAGATGTTGGTATCAATTCAGATTGCAAACCAGAAAACCTGGTTCAATTTGCAATTTTGGGTTCTTTGTTTGCAGAACAAGTGCTCAATATTAAAAATCCAACTGTCGGATTAATTAACATTGGCGAAGAGGAGGGTAAAGGAAATATACTAGCTCAAGCAACCTATCCTTTGCTAAGAGAAGAACAATCAATTAATTTCATTGGCAACATAGAGGGGCGTGACGTATTTCTTGACAAAGCAGATGTTATGGTTTGTGAAGGATTTACAGGAAATGTAATATTGAAATTGGCTGAAAGCATATACCCTTTGATTCAAAACAGAGGAATAAAAGACGAATTTTTTGATAGATTTGAATTTGAACAATACGGTGGAGTGCCAGTTCTTGGCGTTAATAAACCCGTTGTAATTGGACACGGAATTTCTCATGCGAAATCTTTCAAAAACATGCTAATTCTTGCCCACACTATGATTGAAAAGGATTTATTAGGCAAAATCAAAGAAAAATTTAGCCAATCAGAATCGTAAAGTTTCTTATCACCTTATTTTTTTGGAGCCCTCCCCAAAGGAACAAAAAAAAGTAAACTCATTGCACTAAAAAGAATACCAACACCAAAACTGATTGGAACAACCAAATACCATTTCCATTCATTTTTCTTAAGAGGCAATTCTGGCTTGTCAATGATTTCAATTGTGGGCGTTTCTTGAATTAAAGCAGTTTTGCTAATGTCTAAACTCTTATTCAAGTCGCTATAAATACCTCCTAAGAGTGCTTTATCCCTGTTAGATATTTCCAAGTCCACACCAGTATTGATGTACGTTGGATTGGCATTTGTCAAGTCCTTGGATGCACTAGATAAAGTTTGTCTGTTCAAAAGATAAGCTACGCTGTCAGCTTTTCTTTGCAAACGATCCACATTGATTCGAAGTCGACGTGTTTTTGTATCTACATACAAATTAGCTGCCTGGTCAATCAATCGAAGGCTAATTAACTGACTCAGTTTCTCATTTCTTGTGGTGAGGTCAAGGCTAAAAATACTTAACTTTTTATCTGGCTTAAAAACAGATAATTCCTTTTCTAATATTCTTTTACTGATGATGTGCAGCAAACTATCTTCTATTCTACTTGATGTTAACCCAAATGTTTGGGGGGGTCTAGGCTTAAAAATGTTCTTTTCGCCAATTGCCTTGATAAATGATGGAGCGTAACCATAGGCATCAGCATAAGCAAAAGCCACTGAAGTGGATGTATCTTCTGGATAAGGTGATAAAAGGACTTTTTTTAATAAAGTTGGACTCTTTAGTAGCTCTAAAACATTGTCGCCAGCGAGTATTCCTGAATTACCCGACAATGAACTCATGTCTAACCCTATTTGACCTGCCAAAGCACCAAACAACCCCGATGAATTTTGCTTACTTTCTTCTATCACAAAATTTACGCGACCTGTGTATGTTGATTTCTTAATCCAAACCAAGCCAGTCCCAAGTATTGCAAAAATAACACCAACCAGTAGCATTCGGGGCATTTGACTTTTTAGCTTAATCAGTTTTGCAAACAAATCCTTCCATAAATCACCTAAGATAAATTCAGGTTCTTCTGCAACTAGGTTATTCATTTTACTGCTTTCTTGAATATCATTCATTTATCCTTATTTAAAACAAAATATCATTATTGTTTGATTACCATCCCATAGAAAAGCCGGCACTTATGTTGCTGTAACGTTTGGTGCTAAAGACAGCTCCGTACTTTTTAATTTCATTGCTTTGAAAATGCACATAAAAATAGAGGTTGTGAATCCATTCGTAAACTACTTTTGCGCTTGTATTCCATTGTTTCTGTTGCAATTCAAAAAGAAATTCAGGCTGAGGTTCTTGAAAATACTGCTGCTCAGCAGAGCCTTTTGCGCCTTTTCTGATTTTTTCATACCTAACAGAAATTTTCATCCTAGGAATTGGGGTGTACTTAACCTCATAAACAATCCTATCTGCATTACTACCCATCCAATCTCCCATCACATATCCATTGTTTGTATATTCTTGAGCTGGCAACAAATTTTGGTATACAAAAGGATTGATTCTTGTATAATCTAAGTTTATGGTTACATATGGCAAATAAGGAATGTTTGTAACAGAACCCCCAATGTTGAAAGCAAGTTGATTTCTGCTCCTTTTGGGATCAAAGATAGCTGAAGGCCTAAACTCGTCTACCAACATAGATGCGTACAAGTGAGTATGTTTTATTTGATTTCTAGAAGATATCTGTGCAAATAACTGGGTATTGGCACCTGCATTTAGGTTCGTACCTGAAACATATTGGTCCCATGCTTTATAAAACATCATTGGAAGCCAATATCCCAACTGAATTTTATCAGTATAAATTACAGATTCACCCAACATCAAATCTAAACCTTTCTTCAGATTAAATGACAATGCATGCGACACCATATATTTTGGAATCATCTTAAACCGCTGTCCACCAAAAACACCATAGTTTGTAGTTCGGTAACTGTTTGGTGTGTCTACCAACCTAGAAGCTAAAAAGGCATGCGTATACTCAAATTTTAACCATGGAAATATTTGTTGGTTCAGCCTTAGGTATGGATAGCTTGGAGCCTTTGTTGAATATATAATATTTCCATTTAATCCATACCCTCCCAAATATTGCTCTTTGCCAAATGCCAACATTCCATTTTTCCATTGATAGGTCATGCTGGCCCTAACATCTGCATAATTCAAAGCCTGTGATTTTGGATTTGCAGTAGGAACAACACCTTGCTCGGGGGTAAATTGCTTGTCAAAATCAATCCCTGTTCCGTTTTCATTTATGTCTCGATAATACATTTGCAACCCAAATCGTTTACCCAATGATGCCCAAAATTGAATACCGGTAGTCCTATAAACCAACGACTTGCCTTTGTTGTCGGCATGAAGAGACCCTTGCAAAACCGGTTCCAAATTAAACTGAAAAGGCTGTGAAATTTCCCTTTTAACATTGCTCGTGATGGTTGAGGTGTCAATTTTTGAAAAAAAACGGTACCTACCTCTATTGTCTTTACCCAACCATTTTTCTTTTGCTGTATTTACATAACCATCATTCACCCCTGTTCCATACTCCTTGATATAAAATTCGAGTTCTTTTATTTCGATTTCATTAAGCGCCGCAGTTTTATTTTTTCGAGCTTCAGACAATACACTTAAATAAGTTGAAATCTGATTTCGGGTTAATGGCTTTATCATGTCATCTAATGTGATATACCCATTTTGTGCTTGCCTGTTTAAGTAATCATAGATGCTATTCTGAACATTTTCAAAAACTGCTTGTCCGGATACAGACGAAAAAAAACTCATTCCAAGTATTAAAAGAAAAATTCTTTGCTTGGCGATTCTCTCAATAAACTGGTTGATAATGCTAAAATTAATAGGCATTTTGATCTCCTCTAAAAATATTAATAATGGTTTGCAAAACAATTTGGATATCAAAGAAAATATTCCAACGATGAATATAATACAAATCATGGTCAACCCTTTTTTGCATATCGGCTACACTTTTTGTTTCGCCCCTAAATCCGTTTACTTGAGCCCAGCCAGAAATACCTGGTTTTACGATGTGCCGCAGCATGTAGTTTTCAACAGTCTCAATTGATGCCATGTTTAAACGAACTGGATGTGGCCTAGGTCCAATCACCGACATATTCCCAATCAAGACATTCCAAAATTGAGGGAGTTCATCTAAACTTGTTTTTCGCAGAAATTTACCAAGACGAGTAACGCGGGGATCATTTAATGTAGCTTGGGCATATTTTCCCGTTTCATCAATATCAGTACTTCCCATGGCCATGGACCTAAATTTATAACAAACAATTTGCTCGTTTGAAAGTCCCCACCTAACCTGCCTAAAAATGACTGGACCTTTTGAAGTATACTTAATGAGAATAGCCAACAAAGGCAACAGCCAAAAACCGATTAACAAAAAAAAGAGTGTAGAAAAAAAAAGATCAAAAAACCTCTTTATCAACCTGTTTTCAAGTCGGTCTAACGGAAGTTTTTTATAATTTAACACAGGCATGATTCCAAGATCAGCAACTTCAATGTTTGCATTTGTGTATTTTTCTAAATCAGGAATTAACCTCACTTTACGGTTGTATTGTTCACAAGTTTCTATAATTTTTTTTACCAATCCAGCTTCTATGTTAGATAAGGCTAAGATAATTTCTTTGGTTGATTTGGTTTTTAGGATTTCATTCAATTGACTGATTTTCCCTAAATAAGGGATGTTTTTTAAGGAAATTTGTTGATCATCAATGATTCCTGAGCAGCTATATCCATAATATTTGAATCTTTCCACCATTTCAATAAAATCTGTTCCAGCCCTCGTATATCCAATCAAAATAAAATGCTCTGTCAGCTCCCCTTTGTAAATAAGATAATGGGTATATTTTCTGATCACGTATTTAAAAAGCACAGAAAAAAGAAAAATTGTGCTAAAAAAAAGTGCCCAATAAGCATTGGAAATGCTTTTAGTGGAAAATAAATAGAAAAAACATGAACTGCTAACCAAAATGGTTATGGTAATGTTGTAAAAAGAAACGATAATTTCTTCTGAAAATTTCTTAGTCCTTCTGTCAACATACAATTTCGAAAAAACGCCTGCAACAAACCATCCTGAAGAAATAATAACAACCGACAAGAGAAAATCAGTCCTTGAAACATTGATTAAATCAGCATTAAAGACAAAATAAGATAACCCAAATGCGATAAGGATGGCAAATAGGTCTGCTATATATTTTGATTGTACATAAAGCAGGTGCGAACGACTCAACTTCATTTGCCAAAATTAAAGTTTTTATCTTATTTACAACAACTCATCTTCAGACTGAGCGAAAGAGTTGTAGCCAATTTATTTTAAAAGCTGAAAGTGAGAAAAATTTATGCACGATGCTATACCCATTGGCGCCTAATTTTATTAAATTTTCAGGGTTAGACAATGCGGTTTTGATGATAGCGGCTGACTGTTGAGTGTCGTTTAATGGAATAAAGAATCCAGTCTCATTTTCAACAACCATCTCTAATGCGCCACCTTGTTTGGTTGAAATTACAGCCTTTGAAGAAGCCATAGCTTCTAAAATTACGGTAGGAAGAGGGTCTGGTAAAATTGATGAAACGACCAATAAGTCGATTGAAGCTAGTATTGAAGGAATATCTTTTCTATATCCTAAATAAAATACATTCTGTTGAAGCCCTTTCTGATCGATTTCTAGTTTTAGTTCGTTTGCATAGTGTTCATACCCAGGATAAGGGTCTCCAACAACAACAGCATAAAATGGTATTAAGTGATTATCTATTTGGCTCTTGAGGGATTTCATGATGTCTAGAAAATAAGATTGTCCCTTCCAAGGCTGAATACGGCCAACCATCGCAATAACAATTCCTCTTTTTTCTTTTTTTAAGGTGAAGGGAAATTCAGAATCCATTAAATTTTCAACGTTTTCATATTCTGCACAATCAATCCCATTATAAAGTAATTCAATGGAAAGATTTTTTGATTGAGCAAGCCAAAAATTACGGGTGGCGGCTGAAACAGCAATTACTAAATCTGCTCGGCAGATTAAAAATGTAAGAAACCTTCTCAATATAGCTGGACGCTCAACAATTTCGTGGAGGTGCCAAATTAGTGGGAGACCTGTGATTTTTTTCAACAATAGGCCAATCAATACATTGGCGGAGTTTACATAAATTTTAGAGATTCCATGCTCTCTAATCAATGATCTCAATGCGAAGCAGGCATATATCCAAAGAAAAACCCGACCTATCATCCCCCAAGGAGTAAAATAACGGCGCCTCAAAACGCCAATATTGAGGATAAAAACCTGAACGCCCAATGCTTCCAAAGCAGGAATCAGGGAACCTTGATGAGGAAGGACAACAATAACTTTTTCATCTTCTTTAACACAAATGCGCACAACCTGAAGCAATATCTTAGCGGAGCCATATAAATCTGCGCTGCCATGGATAAAAACTGTGGGCATCTTAGTTTATTATGGTTTCAATATGAATATTGTCAATTGACCATGATTTGTTGCAAGGAGACCCTTGAAGGGCATCATTAAACTGTAATAAAAGTTTATTCTCGGAATGGGGACGAGAAAAAACTATCCTGTACTTTGAGCTTCCGTTTCGCTTAAAATCATAAGCACAAAAACCTGTAATCAAGGTATCGATGGAATTAGCCCTTGGTGGAGCAGGAACGCCACTGCCAATCCAATCCGGATAAGATTGCTTATTTTCTGGGGTATTGGAAAATGTAGTGGAAAGTTGCAATTTACCATTAACTTGAATATTCCAAACATCAACAATACCGTTGGGGCTAATTTTGTTTCCTTCCCAACCATCATGGGCATAAAAATCAAATTCTACGTAAATTATGTTATGATATGGCAAGTCGTCCAACTCTACTGAAACAATTGTATTGTTGAACATACCCAGGACATTGGAGCCATTAAAGGGCCTTATCATTCTTACATAGGTATCTCCAGAGCCAGTAACGGCTGTAATTTTATTTGGCATGGCGTCTTCAAAAGTTGCTGTATAAACCGTCTGCCTCATGGTCAGATTTTTTTTACAAGCAGTGCTAGAGATGACTGCAATGAATAAAGCCAATTGTAAAACTAATTTTCTTGGGTTAGTTGTAGGATAAAACATATTATGAAACAGGACCCAAATATAGCCGAATTTGTTCTATTTTTAAGTGCTAAATCAATTGAATATCAATTTGAAAAAAAACATCACAATAGGATTAGATACCCGCGATTTAAAGTTGGCAACAACAGGAACAAAAACTTATTTGACAGAACTGATAAATGAGCTCAAAAAAAAGGGTGACAACCGATTTAGTTTGGTTATGTTTCGGTCTATTTGGCCACCGTATTGGGGTAATAATGTATTCGGGAAAATTTTTGAACATCTTAGCTTTTTCATTTGGAAACAAATTACGCTACCTGCAAAATCATTTTTTTTTAGTGTTGATGTATTGATTTGTACAGATTATTATTTGCCCTTGATAAAGCTAAAAGCCAAACACATTGTGGTGTTTCATGATGCACTATTTTTTGACCATCCTGAATACTACAATCCAGTTTGGCTAAAATGGTTTAATTTATTGGCCATCAATGGCGCGTTAAAGGCAGACGCTGTGATCGTTCCATCGGAATTTTCATTGGCTAGATTAAGTGTTCATTTACCATCACTAACCAATAAAATGCAGGTAGTATATCAAGGTCCAAAATCAATCATGAGCAATTCAATGCTCAGTGAATCTTCTAAAAGGGCTTTAGAAAAAATTGGGAATACGCCTTACATACTTCATGTTGGGGGATTTGAAAAAAGAAAAAATTTACCTTTCCTTATTAAAGCCTTGAAAGAAATCAGAAAATCAGTTGATGTTAAATTATTGTTGGTAGGTAGATCCATTCCCAAAATATTCAACAATAGCTATGAAGAAATCATGAAAACAATTGATTCATGCGGATTACAGCAGGATGTATTTTTTACAGGATATGTTCCAGATAATGATTTACCAATACTTTATAAAAATTCAATTCTATACATTATCCCATCCACATACGAAGGATTTGGCATTCCTGTATTAGAAGCATTTCAACAAGAAGTTCCTGTGGCGGTGGCAAACAACAGTTGTTTACAAGAAATTGGAGGCGATGCAGTAGCTTTATTTTCACCATTTGTTGAAGATGAACTTGTTCAAATTGCTATTGAACTTATTACAAATGAATCTGCACGGAACGAGATTATACAGAGAGGTAAGCAACGTCTAAAACATTTCAGCTGGGAAGCTTCTGCAAATGACTTTAAAATTATCGCTCAAAATCTATTAAAAAGTAGCTAATGGAAAACCGTGAATTATTTGGCATTAATTACGCCATAACCAACTACCACGAGGCCTGTTTGTTGATAATAAAAGAAGCAACTAAAGAAAACAAATTAAAGGGATTTGGGGTTTCAGCACTTGCTGTACATGGACTCATAGAAGGATACAAAAACCCTGCATTAAAAAATCAAATCAACAGCCTAGATTTGGTGGTAGCAGATGGACAACCCATCAAGTGGGCATTAAATTATTTTTACAAAGCAGAAATGGAAGACCGAGTATATGGTCCTACCTTGATGCTCGAAATATTGCAACAAGCCAACCTTTATTGCATCCCGGTATTTCTTTATGGCAGCACAGCACAAACGTTAGAAAAATTATCCTCATTTATTCAGAAGGAATATCCAAATGCAACAATAGCTGGAGTGCAAGCCGATCGATTTAGAGATTCAACAGATGAAGAAAAGGAGTTAGACAGAAAAACGATTATTGAGTCCGGAGCAAAAATCGTATTTGTAGGACGAGGATGTCCGAGACAAGAAAAATGGGTTGCTGAAAATAAAGAAATGCTACCAGTAGTGATGATTGCTGTTGGCGCAGCATTTGACTTTCATGCTGGCAATGTAAAACAAGCACCTAGCTGGATGCAAAACAACGGACTTGAATGGTTATACAGGTTAATGAAAGAACCAGGGAGGCTTTGGAAAAGGTACTTGAGTACAAACAGCATCTTTATGGGTCTTTTTTTACGAAAAGCTATAAAAGAATTATTTAAGCGTTAATTTTATGCAGTATTGTTTCTTGAACTTTTTAAAGTTTCAATTCGTAATCAATCATAGCCATTTACAATGATCAATCAAGCAAATTATCGCTTAATTCAATTTATATCTCCCTTGTTAATAGCATTTTCAAGCTTGATAATGATAGGAAACTCCTCTTGTACAAAAACAGCAGATGAGCCTTTGCCATTAATTGATAGCATCAGGATAGGGTTGGTAGCGCATTACCCACTTAATAATACGCCGAAAGACTTAACAGGAAACAACCCCGACCTAGTGCCGGTAAATGTAAGTATTCAACTATCCGGAAGGGGTAATAATGTTGATGAATATGCTTACTATTTTGCAGGAAATTCCAATTGTTATGCGCGGTGCATTTTAAATAACAACAAAGCAGTGAAAGGTGCAATGTCGATATCATTTTGGGCAAAAGAAACTGGACCAGGAAAGTATTCACCTAGGTTATTTGAATTTTGGCCAGGCAATTATGGCGTAGGTTTCTACTGGTTTAATTGGTATCAAAACAAAATAAAATGGGCAGGATCTGATTTTGAATTGCCAACAAATCAAGTATTAAATTCAAAACAGTGGTATCATTTTGTAGTTACAAATGATATTTATACCTCCAAGGTTTATTGTAATGGAAAAATGATTGCAAGGCAAAATCAGCCAGGTATTTTACCACCTGCTGCCATACAGTTATCATCGTATTTTGAACTAGGAAGGCTGGCACAGCGACCTGCAGATGCTTTTGAAGGGGCGATAAGTGATTTTAGGATTTACAACAGGTCTTTAAGTGACAATGAAGTAAATTTCCTTTCCAATCAGTAAAATATATTTTTCATGATGCTGATCTTTCCACTGGTATATCTTTCCAGCTTGATCTATGCATTGAAAAATATTTTTTCGAAGCAGTATGATTCAATTCTTGTCTTTTTTGTATTTGGATTACCCATTTACGTAACTACACTTTCTGTTTTAGATTTGTATGGACTTGGAGCATTAATCCCTTATGTTCAATATACAAAGGAAGTAGTGGTGATATTTACATTGGGCCTCCTCGTTTATCAAATGAACGAAAGACCTAGGTTTATTTTGCTGGATAAATTAGTAGCTGGTTACTTAATTTACAACGCCATTTACATAATTTTACCGTTAGGAAATTACGGTATGTTTTTAAAAATCGTAGCTTTTAAAAATATAGCGTTCTTCCCATTTATTTATTTTGTGGGAAGGTTTGTTGATCCTAAAAAAGTTTGGTTGTCAAAATACCAACTTATGATTTGTGTACTGGCAATTGTAGCTGCGACCGTTTTGTTGTTTGAAACTATGTTTGACACCCATCTGCAGACACTTACAGGATATGCAGGCTATAATTACAAATATCAAGGAGCAGAACCTGCGGGCAATTATGGGCTATCTTGGACATTTGAAATTGAAGGGGGTATTAAAAGGTTTGCCAGTATTTTTGCCAATCCGTTAGAACACGCAGCCGCAACTTTGCTCACCATTGCTGTACTTATTTCATTATTGTCCAAAAAGGAAATCAGTAATAAAAAGATTTTTATTATTGCCTCTGTTGCAGCTATTTTATCGGTCATTTTTGCCTTATCCAGAGCATCCTTGATAAGTTTTGGTCTGGTGCTTTATATTTATGCTATCGTCACAAAAAGAAAAAATATTCTTTTTGCGTTCCATGTTTTATTCGCAATTGGAGTAATCTCCTTGGTTTATTTACTTTCAAACAACACCATTTCTGAATTCATCATCAATACATTTAATTTTACAAATTCTTCAAGCATTTCACATGTGATAGAATGGGTTGATGGGATTCAATCTATTTATTTACATCCATTGGGTATAGGTATGGGGGAATCAGGAAGGGTTGCTGGGGAACTGGGATTAAATACGGGAGGAGAAAATCAGTTGATAATTATAGCCGTTCAGACAGGGTTGATTTCACTTTTTTTTTACATGGCAATTTTATTTATTTCCATAAAATGGTCAGCAATTCTTTTTACCAAATCCTCAGGTAAATCAAAACAGTTGGGGACTTTATTATTTATTTTTAAAATTGGTATGATTATTCCGATGCTGACAGCAGCTGTTGAATCTTACCTTTACATTAGTTACGTAAGTTGGTTTTTAACTGGCATACTTTCCACAGCTTATGATTCGGTTATATTAAATAAAAATGATGTTGAACTTTAATAAAATAATTAAAGAGCTTCGAAAGCAGCTATTTCATTAACATTAGTTTATTGGACCTGTTGTGAATGCTTTTTATCTTACGAGAGAAGAGCTTTTCAATTTCATTTCGAAAAACGCAAAAGAAATCAAGGGAAATTTATTGGATATAGGTTGTGTGGGAAACCTTATGTAGAATTGTTCAACGCTAAAAAATAATTTATTGTTTTGAGCCTCTACTGGGTTCTGTAGACCTGAGAAGAACTTTGAACATCGACCCGCTTTTGTATCATTTCCATGATCTCTTTGTTTTCCTTTTGATCATCAGTTGGCGCATACAATGCACGACCATGTGGCAAGGCTCCTATGGCAGGTTCGCACAAATAATAAATCGCTATGCTTTTACGAAAAAGTCCAACAGGTGCTTTTACATGCTGACTAATTCCATGCCAAGACATTTGAGTTGTATCAAATATCAATGCTTTATTAAATCCTATCGAAACTTCTCTTTCCAAATTAGCAGGTTGGTTTGTGTCAGGATTATGACTCCACAAACCTAAATGTCCTCCATACTCATCCTCCCAATTACTAGACAAATAAATAATAAGATTCAGTTTTCTTTGCAGACCCAACTTAGGATGAATTGAATAATCTAAGTGTGGGTTTAATTTTCCTCCGTCACCATGAATATGCCATCCACCACCGTGTAAACCATAATCCGGCACTAGTTTAACCCCTACTAAATTTGACATTTTTTCAACAACCTTAGCTGAATTTAAATATTCAAAAAATTCATAGGTTTTTGGGCTAAAAAGATTCCAATTATTTGATGCAAACTTATTTTCAAGGGGATTATTGTAACTGTAAAGATCTTGTAAGCTATCAATTGGAAATTCAGATTCCAACGATACAGCCAAATCTTTGTTCAAAAAATTATCTATAACAACATGGTCAAAAGGTTTTGCTCCTTTGAATTTAACCTTCCAATCTTCAAACTCATTAAAATCAATGCCAGTCATTTACATTATATTTTACGCCCCAAAGTTAATGAAATTGTCTGCTTAAAATCTAACTGCGCAATCCTTTCATTTTAAAATCCATAAAAATACCATCTCTTATGGCCTCAAGTATTTTTTTAAATTTTTGAGGCCTATTTCGTATCAAGAAATAAACCAAGAGCAATGAAAAATAAAAAAAATGAAAAATGAATATTGTTGGCATCCAATACCATGGAGAGAATCCTCTGATAACGAATAGCCTATTTCTTGTATTCATATAAACCATGAATGGATGTGTAAATCCTTCTTTATTCTTTTTTCTAGCATTGGTAGAATACCCCGCCATATGATATACGATAGAAGTTGGGATATAAAATAATTTGTACCCAAGCGCCTTTAGCCTAAATGAAAAATCTACGTCCTCATAATTTGTAAAAAAATTTTCATTTAAAAACCCCATCCGCTCATCAACAAAAACATTAGAATTAATCATAATAGCACATGCAGTAAGCCAAGGCTGTTCCTTTACATTTTCATAACTAGGCTTTGATTTTTGATTGTACCCATATACCATGGTATGGCCAAAACAATTAAGAAATCCATTACCACCGTTCCATAATAAAGATTTGTCATGCTCGAAAAAAATACGGGGCTGTGTAGCACCTACCTCATGGTGAGTTTCCATGAAATAAAACAAGTGTTTAAGAAAATCAGGATGAACAGTTGTGTCGTTATTTAACAACAAAATATAATCAAATCCTTCATTTAGGGCAAACTCCATACCTGTATTATTGCCTCCTGTAAATCCAAGGTTTTGTTCATTTCTGAAATAGATTACATCTGGAAAATCTCTCTCCAAATGTTTCTTGATTGGATCTTGGGATGCATTATCAACAAGAATAACGCTGTGAACGTAATCGGCAGAGGGATTTATCTGGTTAAGTGAAAGAAGACATTCTCTTGTCACCTCTACTCCATTCCAGTCAACGAGAATTATTGCGATTCTTTTCATAAATAATCAGGCAAATTGATTCCAAAAATAGCAAGTATAGAATTGATAAAGAGGATGGAACAACAAAAAGGAAAAATAAAGATAGGACTACTGAAAAAAGAAAAACATAAATACTCAGTTTCAGTTGGACCGTAAAATCATTTTTCATCAACAACTCCATAACATTTAAGGCATTCAATCCAATAACCAAGGGTACAGGAGAGACGCATTGAATAAAAGTTGTAACAATTACAGTATCGCTTGACTTAGTAAGCCAGTTGGCTAAGATCGGAGCCATGAAAAAAAGAATAACCCCACCGAAAATGAGTAAAATAGCCAGCACCTGATTTATTTGTTTTCTAAATCTTATCCAATCTTGATAACTCTTATGATGGGTTTCAATTGCAGTTGGATATATGGCATTAGAGAATGCTATCAATATCATTCGAGTGCCCCAGATAAGTTTGTCTGCAATTGCATATGCTCCCAATACCAGTGGACTTGCTGTTATGCCAAGTCCAAATAAAAAAATCGATTGTTGCAGATGAACAATCATGTTAGAGACAGTTAAGGGTAAATTATTTTTCAGCACAACCCTAATGCCTCTCAATGTAACAACACCAATATTGTTCTTTTTATTCCTTAGCAATTGAATCCATAAGATTATAAATCCAAGTGCCTGAGCACTCCCAACATATGCATTTACAAATGGAGCGTCACCAACATTTATTAAAGCTTGGTAAACCATAAAAAGAGAAAGTGCCCTAGACAATAGATTGGCAATATTATAATATTGTAGTTTTTCAGATCCTAAATAAAATACGTATGGATTCAATACCTCTGCAAATAGCAAAGGAATAATACCAACTAGGAAAATTGAAAAAGAAAAATTGATAGCGTAAAGAAACAATGTCACAAGAAAAAAAAGGGTGAAAAACATAAGCCTGATAAAAAATATATCCGCCATGCTTGAGAAAGTTTCTTTTGAATCTATCATTGATAATTTAACATCCATAGGACCCGTCTGATTGCTGGCATAATTAATAACAATACCAATAAACCCTGAGAGGGACAATGCTGTTAGCACGTAACCATTTGCTGCAATACCAACCCTGCTTGTCACCAAGGGGATTAATACCAATTGCAGCAATACATTGGTTGCTTGTACGGCACCAAGATGGAATAAGTTGGTTATGCTATTTTTGAATAATTGAATCAAGGTTTATTGCTTTGCAGCCAAACTGCTGTCGGTCATCTCCGTTAAAATATCCTCAATGAAGTATTGATATTTCCAGTTAGGGTAATCATTTTTGAATTTTCTGACATTTGATATGTAACAAACATGACCTACTTTTCTTGCCCGGGTTTCATCAATCTTATAATCAATACCTCAGCCCAATTTATTTTCAAGCCAATTAATAGTGTCAAGCATGTAAATATTTGAATGCCTTGATCCACCCAGCCTACCTTTACTTTAACAACGGGATGTTGGCAAAACAAATTACTTGATGTTGTAAGGCTTAACAATACCATCTTTAATGGCAAGAAGCACCATTTTTAATTTTTTAAATCGTCCCATCAAAGCAAATCGGCAAATCAGCAAAAAATAATAAGTAAATTGGTATGAAAAAACTGAAGGGAAACAATACCAGGGTGTAAATTGTCTTAAAAAAAATATCCTATTTCGTGAATTAAGATATACAATATGAGGGGATGCTCTACCCTCAGCATTTCCTTCTTTGGCATTTTTAATATACCCGGCAATATGGTATATAATAGCATTGGGAATAAAATAAATTAGGTATCCAAGTTTTCTCACACGAAAGGAGAACTCAACATCCTCATAGGAGGTTTCATATTGCTCATTTAATAAAGCCAATCCATCTTTTTTAAAAAGGCTATTCCTAATCATCATGCAACAGCCCGTTGCCCATGGCATTTTCTTGTTTTCTCTATAATCAAGAATTGTTTTTTTACCATACCCAATTGTTTTGGTGATTCCAATCCACTTAAAATACAGATTTCCTGCATTCCATAATTTCCTAATGCTGTGTTGAAAAAATATTTTTGGCTGGGTAATTCCAATGGATGGATTGGCCTCCATTGCATCAAACAAACAGGTGATGAAGTCTTGCCTCACTGTTGTATCATTGTTTAGTAAAATCGTGTAATCAAAATTATTTTTTAGTGCATATTTTATGGCGATGTTGTTGCTTCCCGCAAAGCCGAGATTTTTTTCTGAACTAAAAAAAACGAAATTGGGGTACTCCGCTTGCAATAATGGCTGAATCGGATTTTCAGGTCCGTTGTCAACAACCATAACCTGAACATCATATTCAGTTGATGTATCAATAAAGGATAGAGAACGAAGACATTCTTGTGTTAATTCAATTCCATTCCGGTCAACAAGTATAACGGCGATTTTTTTCATAGATAATTAAACAGGTTATTTCAATTATGAGAAGGTATAATACTGATAAATTTGGCGGCAAAATAAATAAAAAAAATACAGCAATTAAAATAGAGGCAATAAATATCTTAATACGCAGTTTAAGTTGTTTTAAAACATCTTTTTTATCAGCAACTCCATAACATTCATTGCACTTAAGCCAATGGCTAGGGGAACAGGTGCGATCAGCCTGATGAACCGTTCAACCAGCGCTAGGTTAGTTTGTTTTCAATAGACAACTAGATACCATTTCATCTAAAATATCTTTAATGCTGTATTGATATTTCCAGTTGGGGTAATCATTTTTGAATTTCCTAACATCTGATATGTACCAAATATGATCTCCTTTTCTAGCACGGGTTTCATCGATGGCATAATCTACTTTCCATCCCAGTTTGTTTTCAAGCCAATTGATAGCTTCAAGCATGGAAATATTTGAATGTCTTGATCCACCCATATTATATACTGTTCCTGGTGGTGGTGGATGTTGGAATACCTCCCAAAACGCACCTATCAAATCTGCACTGTGGATATTATCCCTCACTTGCTTTCCCTTATAGCCAAATACAGTATATGGTTTTTTCTCCACAGCACACTTCACGAGATAGGCAAGGAATCCATGCAACTCAGCGCCACTATGAGAAGGACCAGTAAGGCAGCCTCCCCTAAAAGCAACTGTTCTCATGCCAAAATATCTTCCATATTCTTGCACCATCAAATCTGCTGCCGTTTTACTAACACCAAAGATACTGTGTGTGCAATTCTCTATAGACATGCTTTCATCAATACCATCTGCTGCAAAAGGATGATCGGGCGAAATTTCCCACCGTGTTTCCAACTCAACTAAAGGAAGAAAGTTTGGATTATCCCCATAAACTTTGTTGGTTGATGTAAAGATAAAAACGGCATGAGGTGCGTGTTTTCTGGTACACTCTAGCAGCTTTAACGTTGCTGTGGCATTTACTTCGAAATCTGTTAACGGTTCTTTCGCTGCCCAATCGTGAGAAGGCTGTGCAGCGCAATGAACGATCACTTCTATGGAAGAAGCATATGATGAAAAAAGTAAATCAAGGGAAGCAAGATTGGTGATGTCAATATCATGATGCTCATATCGCGAAAGTGATGATTGCAATTGAGCAACTTGCCATTTGGTACTTGCTGTGGCACCAAAAAAATAAGCCCGTTTGTCATTATCGATACCAATAATATTAAACCCTTTACTATGAAAGAATTTGCAGGCCTCACTTCCAACGAGACCACCAGACCCAGTTATGATTGCAGTTTTAGTTAACATCATTTAAGAACAACCTAGGTATTTAATTGTAAAGCATACTTTAAAAACAAAAATTAAAGTTTAGAAAATTTATCCATCCATTCATAACATGGAATCACATTAATCGCAAGACCATTTTCCAAGATTTTATCTTTTTGGTCGATTGTAATAATTGAACCGGTTTTCACCTTAAAAAAATCCATTGCTTCAGTTAGTCCAGCTAACTCTCGTTTCAAATTATCTTGAGTCAATTGAAAACAAACTTGAATTGGCTCCAAAAAAATTCCTTTTTTAAAAATCAAAAAATCACATTCCCCTTTCTCTGAAAAATAATAAATTTCGTCAAAGAATCTTCTTAATTGTAGATAGACCATGTTCTCAAACTTTCTACCTATTTCATCTGAAAAAGAACTAGAATTGACACTAACCATACCCAAATCAATTGCATAAACTTTTCTTGGATTGACCAATTGCTTTCTAATAGAATAACTGAATTTTGAAACAAACTGAAAAAGATATGCTGATTCTAGATATGAAAGATATTCTAAAATGGTTTTGGCTGTGGAAATTTCAAATAATGATTTTAGCCTATTAGCGGTTATAAATTTTCCTACGTTAGATATCAAATATTGAGCAAGCCTTTGCAAAGATTTTATGTCTCGTATTCCATATCTAACAGCAATGTCTCGCATCAAAATATCTTCAAACAACTGCTGTAAAATTTCTTCTTTTTCTTGCTTTACATGCTCAGGAAAGCCACCAACTTGCAAATATTTCAACAATGAATCCTTCCCAGATTTTAAATGCTTAAAGTTATAAAATTCAACATACGAAAATGGGAACAATTCTACAGAAATATGTCTTCCTGTTAGCTTTGTACCCAATTCTTTGCTCAATAAAGAAGCATTTGAACCTGTAATAACAATCCTATAACCTCGATCAAGTAACCCTCTTACAAATTTTTCCCAATTAGGAATAATTTGGATTTCATCAAACATCAATACTTTGAAACCGTCTTCATCAATTAATTCAGATAATCTGACATAATCATTTAGATCAAAGTCAAACAACCTAGGATCTTCAAAGTTTATATAAACCGCATCATTATATGTTTCCCTTAAAAGTTGAAAAAGCAAGGTACTTTTACCGCAGCGTCTTATCCCAGAAACTATCAAAGCATGGGTATTAAGATCGGGAAGTTTATGCAATGCATCTCGGGTATAACCAAGGTCATGCCCCTTGATATTTTCCCGTTGTGCCCCAATGATTTGCTTTAAAACTTCTTTTAGAATCATTTAAAAGATTTTTGCAAAGATAGAGCTTTGTTTATTACTAATAGCAAATATTGAATATTGCTAATAAACAAGTTTTTAATAACGCTATATTATTATTACAACTTTTGTATTATTGTATAGTGGGCTATACAAAAAAACAGTAAAACTGTTTACTCCAATAAACAAAATCACCTTTTCTTGATTATAGGTACCACATTGTAAATAAATCCAATTCTACCGTGAAGGTTGATTAGATCATACCCGTCTGAGAAATAATTGGTGGGGGTAACAGGTTGTGGTATATAAGATTTCCAGTTATAATTTATGGATCGAATGAATGAAAATTGGCCAAAGAACATCCATTGTTTAATCGGGAAATTCCAGACCAGAGAGGCGGACAAATCAACCCATTGCCTGTTGAAATCATTTGAGCCAGAGTTGTAATTATAATTGTAATAGAAATCAGCATTGTGTAATAATCGCTCAAATTCAATCCCCACCTTGCTTTCGCCCTTTATCCAGGAAACAGATAAACGTTGTGAGTTGCTACCAGGACCAATTGAGGCGCCTAGAACCTGACCTTCATGTGTAAATCCATGTCGTATGTTGGCATCGGTGTACCAACTTTTAGCTTGTCTGATTAACGACAAATTTGGAACCTGCAATTGCGTTATTTCAATTCCCAATTCTAAAAATGAAGGAGTTTTTTTAGTATTTAAATTGAGTGGAAATAATTTTCTGACACCTGCAAGATATCCTCTAGGGATTGTATCCTGCAACACATTTATGACAGTGGCAAACTTATCAGATCGTCCGTATTGAAAATACATCTCAGCATTTTCTTCTGGCAGTAAATAGCGGGCGAATATTGAACCCATTTTCGCAGACTTCCCTATTTTCCCCTTGTATTTAATGGATGCGCCATCGGTTCCGATAAACAATCCAGGTAACCATTTGGGCTGCCAGGTTATTACGCCTCCTGAAAAAGATCGATTGTGAACGCTGTCTTTAGCTACATAGATAAAACTTCCATTAAAAGCACGATTACGCTCTTGAGGCAATGTACCTGAGTTATTAAGTTTGCCACCAAGAACCAATTGCCACTCAAAGGAACCTACTGGGGTATGAAGTGGTTTGTCCGTATGAAAGGTGTAGTGTTGAAAACCAGGAGCATTGTTGCTCATCACCAAAGAGTTAAACCTTCCCGGCCCCCACCAAAGATTTTCTGTTGAGATGCCAATTGCTATGCCTTTATAGGCATATTGGATGCGTGACTGTCCGGCGAACAGTTTCCTCAACGGTTCTTGCGCAAATCTTTCTGGAGCGTCAATTCTGTTCAACCATTGATAATAATAATTCCAAATGATGTTGTAGTGATCGCTTGGGAAAGTAGGAAATCTAGGATTGAAAGCCCAAGTGTATTCTGGTTTCAACCTTACTAGTACATTCTTAAATTTAGCTTCAATTCCAGCTGAATAAAAGCCTTGCCACGCTTTTGATGGGTACATAGAACCATCAGCATAATGCAATGGCGTTTTACTGTTGAACTGTTGCATATGTTGAATAGGCAACAATTTAAACTGAAAAGCTTTACCCTCACTCAATTTTGGTTCAAGAGAAATGGGCCTAACCATGAATGAAACATCTGAGAGGCTATATTGGCTAGAATCGTTAGTTAACTGTTTTCTTCTGAAAATATCTTCCAATGGAGAGTTCGCTACAGGTAAATATGTTTGTGCATCAACATTATCTATTATGCCCGTACTCTGTAACAATAAAATCAGCAACCACTTCATCTTCATCACCAATAATAATTTAAACTTAGCATTCCCAAGAAATTGAAGCGACTTGCACCTTGTTTCCAACCATAATTCGTTGAAGCAACCCCACTTAATCGCCATGCCATCAATAATTTATTTATTTTTTTTTGACCAGTAAACCCATAAGAAAGGTCTGTCCACCTGGCTGCATGTGTATTCGGCTCACGCTGAACCCTCTCCAATAATAATCCAATCTTGTTGTGCCCTTTATTTAAAATTGCAGAAAAAACCTGCATATTTGACCCAAAACCTGCACCGGCTCCCATGATCTGATTTGCATTTGAATAACCGGTTCCTTGATAATGTTCATACCAGCTTCCTGCCCACCTCACAAGATAGTCGGGAGTTTGTTCCATATGTGTAACCTCTCCATTTAAAAAAAGCCATTTATCTTCAGACAATTTAATGCCCTTTTTAAATCCAGCCAAAAAAGAAGAAGAGTGAACCGGCGTCATGATGAAATCACGTTCATTGTAGGAATGATCATTCCAACCATATTCTAGATAAAATTCTGCATTTGATTTTGGTAATAATGCTCTAAAAAAAATATTTGCCAATTGATTCCATCCCTTTGAATCATCGTTGACTAATTTGGATTTAAACAACTTACCCAATACAGGCAAATACTCATTTACGAAACCTCTGTTCTTAGTTGAATCAAATACATTTTGACTTAAACCTGAAAACTGCCTACTGAACCCAACATAAATGCCTTTCAAGAAAGAAGGCTGAAATGAAAAAGTCATGGCATTTATGTATTTCCAATCACCACGATAAATGCTGTTGCTTCCATAAAAATCGCTGTAACTCCAGAGGTTAGCAATCTCAATTGGTGCTTCAATATCTGCTTCATCTTCAAGTTTTCCGGAAATAAATTGCCATTCAAAAAGACCAATTGGTGTTTTTAATGGTTTTCTTGAATTGAATGTCAAATGTAAAAACCCAGGTGCATTGTTGCTCATCATTAAACTTGAGAATTGCCCTGGTCCCCACCAAAGGTTTTCGCTTGACAAACCAAGAGATACGGCCCCTCCATTTAACCGAACACTGCTTTGACCCCAATAATTCTTTTTATAATTAGCAGAAGGAACTGAACCAAATGAATCCGATACTTCGTATTGGTTGTTTCTTGCATAAATGAATTCAGGTTTGAATTGAATAGCAAGTGGGCCTAATTCAGCAAAAAATCCAGTACTGAATAATGATTGAATTCCTCTTGCAGGAATTAATGCGGCATCATTCCACCCATAGGGATGATGTGAGTTGTATTTACTTAACACCGTTGTAGGAAGCAAGCTTAATTTTCCGAATTTGCCCAAAAATGAATGTGATGCCTCTTTTAAGGGTGGATTTTTATTTGAA
>Ga0209550_10001342_pt1 | contig 23587 bp, 19 predicted proteins | sample LauGreSuBDMM15SN_2_FD_187567 | JGI IMG/M metagenome (GOLD analysis project Ga0209550, IMG submission 187567) | Freshwater lake microbial communities from Lake Michigan, USA - Su13.BD.MM15.SN (SPAdes) (version 5) | ecosystem: Environmental > Aquatic > Freshwater > Lake | place: Lake Michigan... | reverse complement strand
ATCCCTCTTTGATTATCTTCACAAAATAATGAATCCGTATCTAACTTGAATTCTACTTTTAGTGAAGAAAACGAAAAAAAATACACGAGCTTAAAGTTAAATACTATTACAAATGCATTTAAAAATCCACTTATAAGTAGCTTACTTCGTCAATATAATCCGCCACCACCACCCGGAACACCACCACCACCCGGAACACCACCACCACCCGGAACTTCTAAAAAAGCACCTAATACTGGTAATAATAGTTCACAAAGTTTAACACGTCAACACCAACATGAAATACAAGAAAAACTTGGGATTGGAGATGTTGTCAGATTCAAGTTGAAGGAGGGTGATACTAAATTAACTATTGGCACAATTGAGTGGGAAAACGACGATGGTACATATGGTATTTTATATGATTCTAATAGAGATATAAAAGATAAAGTGCCGATTGAGCAAATCACGTTTGTTTCCAAAACTCATAACCGAGACAATACCAAAGGCGGTTCAAGAAAACACCATAGAACCCCACATAAATCGGTAACCCGCAGAAAAAACAAGAAATCACCTAAAAGAAAAACCATCAAGAAAAGAAAAATGCCGAAAAGAAACGCCAAAACCAGACGACAACGCAAATAACTCTACTTTTTCTTGAAGAAGCTTGTCACTACACGGTTACATTCTTTTTGATTATTGGTTTCACGTAGAAACTCATCAAACAATAAAGCTTTCACTTCTTTATTCTTCAACGACTCCAATTTATCTTCAAACTTCTCCGGCTCTACGCTTGCCCGCAGTTTCTCCACTTCTTTACGAAACAACGAAATCTTTGCCTTCTTGTTCTTCATCTCCCACATTTTTTCCAACACTAACGCGAATACTTGTTGGACTGGTTTCATAATTTGGTTCGTAATGTAAAACGAATAATCTATTTTCAATTTGTTTTCTCTAATGAAAATAGGTGTCTCAATTTTTTCTCCTTGCAACGCTTTTTTGTTTGCGTTGTGAATATACACGTAAGGAATTCTGTCTCCCGAACTCGGTTTATTCCCCGGATCACGCGCCGTAATTCTATCCGCCAATACTTTATGCGCAATAGATTGCGGGTTTTTGTAACCGCTACGTAACGATTTCGTAATAATCAATTTATCCACGGGATATTTCTCATCCACTATATTCTTCAAACAACCTTTCAAGAAATCTACTGCTTTACCAATATCTTTTTCCTTCATCAAAATATCAATAATCCCGCCATAAATTTCCTTCACAATCGGCGCATTATCACGTCGTTTCAAGACAATTCCCATTTCTTTACGCTTTCCTTTCGCCGGGTCGTGTTCATACAACATACCGACATATCTTTTCTTAGAAAGCAAACAGAATGGCATAAACGTCTTTTCATATTCCAAATCGTGAGGACATTTCAAGAATTTAGACGCCAAATGACCGGCTTCTTGCGCCAATTCTATGGTAATTTCCAGCGCCTTTTTCCCACGAATCGGAACACCATTGGGGTCTTGTAGGTTAAACGTAAAGAACACGGAGTCTGTGTTATGCACAACCATATTACCAACCCCTGCCGAGAAATGATGATTTTCGGTTGTCAAGTCATAGACATATTCTTCCACCGGGTAGTCAATTTCGTGCATATTCTTAATAGTGGTATACTTATTGTCTGGGTGAGTGACTTGTAAATTTTCAGAACTGTAGAAGAACGACTCAATGGGGTCCAAGATAATTTTGTACGCGTTTTCCTCCTCTCCTTCCACAATAATAGGATAGACGCCAATATTCTCCATCATTAGGTAAACCACCGCGGCTAATAAATGTTGTTCAACCTTGAGTTCAAAACCGTCGTAGTTATAGTTATAGTCTCTTACTTCCTCTGGAAGACCAAGTGGAAGGTCATTGTGCATAAGTCTTTCACCAGTTTGAACATCTTTAGGCGACACTTCTTCGCCATTATAACGCAGCAACGAATGGTCGTCGGTGACATCTACTAATCCCTTGTTAGTAACAACACGTATCATTTTTTTGTGAGGCGCCAACTTATGACGAATCACACGATGTAATTTAGTCCATCCTTTTTCACTCCACGTTTGCAGTTCTTCCGCCATCTCGCAGTACTCTTTATCTTCCTTTCCGGGTTCAGTACAAGAAACCCAGTTTTCATTGCCAAAACGCGACGATAGTTGACTTATTTTACAAACATCAAAGTCCGTTCCATTCGCTAGAACATACACGGGCGTGTAACAAGCAACACTGTCACCATAAATATATTCGGCTTTTGTTAAAACTGGACCGTGATTTGCGGTTTCACAAACAGAGTCACCGTAACATTCTTCAATAATTTTCTTAGCGTAAGTCAATAACAAACGACCCGTAGCAGTGGTAGACGCGGCCACATCTTTTTCGTAAAATGTGCTCGTCCGGGCGCCGCACTGACCATAAAGTGAGTTTGCAGTTACTTTATAACCAAGTTGCCTTTTGTCCAAGACGTTTTTCATAAATTCGTCGGTTTCTTGAGGAATTAATTTACGTGTTGATTTTCTGGCGGCCAATAGTTCATCCAAGATGGAAGGCATAATTGCGCGCGTTCCAGTTGGAAACTGGGCAAATCTGCAGATTTTATATCCGGACTTGATTTTTTCGGCAGCAGAACTAGGCGTTTTACGAAAATATTTGAAAGTGTCGTATGTAATATTCACGTATTCGTATCCTTCAAGGTTATCGTAAATGAAATTACCCTCGGCATCTTGTTCACCCGTCGTTGCACCTGGTTCACCCTTCAAGTCGTATTCTTTGGTCCATACTTTGCTGTCGTGAGATAAATTTTCACTCAACATTGAAGAGGGGTATAAAGATGCATAATCCACACAAGCGACTGGATTATCTAGATACAAGTCACATTTCGGGTCCAAGACAATAGCGCCTTCGTAGCCATCATCACTTTCTAATTTTTCCATTACGGGCATTAACGTATTTTTTTCTCGGCATTTTTTAGCAACATAACTGGTTAACTTGATACCTTGACCACGCAAAATGAGGAAACTGATTGGAACACTACAAATTTTGGACATTTCTACATAACCAGTCATTACATCTACTTTGTTCATCAAGTAGTGAACGAGGTTACAATCTTGAATACAGTATTTCGCAATAATGGCGCGTTCATCATCAGTACCATTCGTCATTCTGAAAATATCTTTTGGGGTCACGTCATCTTTTGCCAAACACCATCTCACTTTTTTACTCATATTCGGTGTAACAACCGCATTCACTACAAACGTTCCGTTGGTTTTATCAACCGCAACCACTTGGAACTTTTCTCCTTCACGATAATAGTCAACGGAATGACCGATTTCTTCAAAATGAATGAAACTTCCACCGAGTAAACCAGTTAAATTTCCACTTTTTACAGTTGTTTGATTCGCATCATCTGAAGACAACGTTTTGACATAATCGCCGATAAAATGACCCGCCACATAGTCTAGTTTATAAGAAGTCAGATTTTCTTCACGACGAAAGAAGTTATACATATCAATTTGAATACGTCCATTCATTTTAATATACTTTAAATCGTGCTGACCACTAGCAATATGAATCGTGCTTTCTTCAATTTTGTAACGGTGTGTTGCCGGGTCAATAGAACCACACACTTCATCTTTGTTACGAGATAATTTTAAGAAATCTTCAACACACCCATTTTCTTCTGCACGACGAAACATAAACTCGTAATCAAAACCAAAGATGTTGTACCCGATAATAATGTCGGGATTTTCTCTATGAATCAATTCTTTCCAAGCAAGAAGTAGGTCGTGTTCGGTTGAATAGTTTTCAATCACTGCATTTGGAACACTTGATGAAGTGTTCAATACGGCACAGTGGTTCAAGTAAGGTTCTGCGTCACCATACTTTGAAAAGGTAGAACCAATAAAGGTTACTTTATCGCCTTCTAGTTTGGGGAAACAAGAGTTGAGTGAAATATTCAACTCCAGCAATTTTGATTCGCGTAAATGTTTTTTTTCACACACTACATCAACGACGGTGTCTTTGTAGTTGTTTACCACAGATTTAATTTTAGTTACTGCGTTTTTTCTATAAAATGGTGTTTTAACGTCATTATAGCGAAACGCTGCAAAAGTTTCATTATCAACCGCGGTTTCTTCTTCATCATCTGGTTTATTTGTCTCGGCGTGCATTCTTTCAAACATTTCTTCAATTGTCAACTGACTTTGCAAGTCCGCGGTATCTGTTTCAATTTTGCGTACTGGAGTCAGTAACCATTTGTCAATCATTTTCTCAAGGTCTTCGCGGGACTTCGGTTGTTTTTTAGGGTAAACTACGTCAATTTCAATCATTTTTTCGTAACCGAATGCGGCAAACAATATTTGTTTCAACACAGATTGACATTTTTCTTTGTTTTCAATAAGCGCATCATTGTTTTCTAGATACTCAATAATATTGGTTGCTAATTTTTTGTAAGATTTAACTGGCACTGGAAAGTCGCCGTGACTACTACTGGCCTCAATATCAAAACTACAGATTTTATAAGGAACTCGTTTTTCATTTTCATTCAAAGAAATAATATTCTTGTAACTAATCACGAATTCATATGTACAGTTGGTCTTCTTATCGTTCAAAATTTCAGTTGTTTTTTTGTTTGGTAAAGCAACCCAACCAGAAGGACTGATATCTTTGATATGAAAGAATCGCAAAAGAGGAGGAATATTTGCTTCATACAAATATGTTTTGGTATGGTTGAACATAAAACCGTCTGGAAGTAACTTGCGACTTATTGGGTCTTTATCATACCATAAATACTTTGCCTTGTTGAATACTTGAATGTTGTTGAACTGAAACACAATAAATTTATGTTGTTTTCCGCCGTCAAACCCGTATAATTTTTTTCGTTTGATTAATTTACAGTCGGAAATAGAATTTTCATAATATTTTCCGACGACTTTTTTAATAAAATTCAAGAACTGATTTTTTGTTTCAATCGTCCAATGGTCCCCGACCTTCACATAGAAGAATGGTTTGAAATCTTCTGCGACAATTGAACAAGATTCACCCTTTTCGTTGATTCCAAACATTTGAATCAAGAAACTATTAGAGTCTTTATATTTTTTTTCATTCCCTACACTATCCTCATCACTACTGGTTGGTTGTGATTTTTCGTTGTAAATGTTAAAGTCAAATAGACGAAATGTGCGTTCCATTTTATATGTTAGGTGTTGTTGTGTATATGTATCAGTAAATGTTTTTATTATGTTTCAATTTTATTTTTATTTTTGATTTTTCACCTTTTTGATTTATTTCAAACTATGGTATGACCAATGTAAGGTATATTGTATGTTTCGGCACACCAACGACTGAATCCGGTTCCGTGGTCATAAACTGAAAACGAAAAAATTTTTTTAGAACTAGCCATAACGTAAAAGTCAATCAACGTATTTTTTACTTTACCGTCATCTAGTTCAACACCTTCACCAAAGTGAGTAATTTCATTGAAGAACATTTTCAAACGAGGAAATAGTTTCATTAAAATGTATTTTAATTTATAACTATCGGTTAATAGTAAATAGTTTTCAGAGTTGTTGAGAAAGTACAGTACATTCACTAATTTTTTAATAAACACCGGGTCAATGACCGAATTTTCAATTAAATATTTATCACCAGAACGAATGTGGATAACATTAAAGGCGTGTCTTTCTAAATTCAAATTTTTCAATACATTATTCACTTGAGTAATCATTTCGGGAATAGGTTCAAGAATAGTTCGCAATATTTCCTTATGTTTTTGGGAAACGTCATTTACTGGATAAAGGTAAGTGTCAATAAAAACGTTACGTCCATCGTTTGTATTTTCAGTAGTATTTAAAAACTGGTTGAAGTTATTTTCGTCTAAAAATCCTTCTATTTTCACTTGTTGATAAAATTCAATATTTTCATAATTTGGGAGTTCATCGCGCTGTAAGTTGTGTGCGCCATTACGTTTTAAAAATTTTTGTATAGGATGATTTATTATCGTATTGAACTTTAAATTAAATGTGTCGCAAAATTGCATCAAAAAATAACTTCCTCTAATAAAGTCACCAAAACCAGATGCATTTTTATCATTTTTATAAATAGGTTGGTATACATTGATGATTTGTTTAATATTTTCAGATAAAATGCAGATTTCAATATCTTCTAAATTATAATCTATATTGGGTGGTTCTTCTTCCCTTTCTTTTTTTGTCACATTGTGGACTTTTCCTAATAATTCATTTAGTGCGGGGGGTTTGCTTGTATCAAATGTTATTTTGGTTTTTTCAAAATTAAATGTTTTTTGGATTGGTTTTTTTTTCTGTTTTTTAATAACGTGGTAGTTATTTTTCATTAAATTCATTTTATTCATTTTAATTTTATGCTATATTTAAAAATTAAAAAGTATTTGTATTTATATAATGAGTCTAAATACAGCATATGGCGATGGAGCATTGAATAATAATACCGGTGATTCTAATACGGGTGTTGGTTATGGCGCTTTAGAAGGTTATGGCTCAAATAATAGTGGCGACAATAACACATCGCTTGGTAATTATGCCCTAGCCCATAACACAACCGGTATAAATAATACCGCGATAGGTTCAAATGCTTTAGTTACAAACAGTAGTGGTTCTTATAATGTAGCTTTAGGAGCTGGTTCATTACCAGCCAATGTAAGTGGATATGAAAATATTGCTTGTGGAACCAACGCTTTAGAATTAAATACAAGTGGTTATTGCAATACTGCTGTAGGTATTCGCGCGTTGTACAATAATTCTACCGGATATAACAATACTGCACTTGGAAATGGTGCTGACGTAGATAGTGGGTGTTGTTTACAAAATGCCACAGCCATTGGATATAATGCAGTCGTGGAATATAGTAACGCAATTCAACTAGGAAATGATAGCCTAGAACAAGTCATTACAAATGGGACTGTAGGTGTTGGTAACTATAGTTCAGACCCGTCTACAACGGATAGACCAGTAGGTTCTCTTTATTTCAACACAGATGATCAAACGCTTCGTTACTTAGAACTTGTAAATAGTGATAAAACGTGGACAACTGTTGGTCAAGGAGACACTGGTCTTACTGGAGCGACTGGTGCAGCCGGTGAAACTGGTGCTACTGGTGCTACGGGTGCTACTGGCGCTACTGGTGAGACTGGTGCGACGGGTGCAACGGGTGCTACTGGTGAGACTGGCGCTACGGGTGCGACGGGTGATACGGGCGCAACGGGTGCTACTGGTGCGACGGGTGAGACTGGTGCGACTGGTGCTACGGGATGTACTGGTTTTACTGGTGCAACTGGAACTACGGGCGCAAGTGGTGCAACTGGTGCAACGGGAGTAATTGCAGGCGTCACTGCATTAGGTTTAAGTGGATTAGCAAATGGTGCAACAACAACATCCGATGGATATTTACAAGTGATATATGCAACTGCCGGAGGAACAACTGGAACAGCTGGAATGGGTTATCCTGGTTTTTTTCCAGCGTCAACAGTAGATATATTTTCACGCGAAACGGTAAACCTATCCAATTTCTCTAACAATTGGGTACTAACATACGATACAACTTACAGTTGGACATCCTTAGCAGTTTCTTCATCTGGTCAATACCAAATTGCGTGTAATGCAAATAATAGTGACTCCGAGGGTGTTAGTTATTCAAGCGACTACGGAGTCAATTGGAGTAACATAACAATGCCGACGAGCGCTGAGTGGAAATATATAGCAATGTCTTCCACTGGACAGTACCAAACAGTATCATCAAGTGGTACAAGTGTCTATAATTCAACGACATTCGGACTAAGTTGGAGTTTGAACACAACATCATTTGCATATACTTGTAAGTCAATATCAATATCTGCTAGTGGAATGTATCAGTCTTTATGCACAAATAATAGTTCGGGTTCGGGTTACATATATACATCGAATGACTACGGCGTAACATGGACAAGAATTACTACATCTACACTAAATAAACCTTGGTCGTCTATTAGTATATCTAAATCTGGACAGTATCAATCAGCATGTTATGAAATTTATGAAGGAAGCTACGGATATATTTATATTTCTAATAACTTTGGAAATACATGGAGAATATTATCAACTGTAGGTACTTATAAAAATTGGAAAGTAATATGTATATCTGATTCTGGACAATATCAAACAGCAAACGATGCTTCATATATTTGGGCGTCAAATGATTACGGTAATACGTGGACGAATAATACAGACACAAATACATCTAATTATACTGGTTGTACATCTTTGTCAATGTCTTCAAGTGGTCAGTATCAAGTAGGCTGTAGTTCAAGTAATAGTGATATAATATATTCAACTGATTATGGAAATACATGGAATTATATAGATAGTATTACTTCGGATTATTTTGCATCAGTATCAATTTCAGCGTATGGACAATACATATCCGCTTGCACCGGTACTGGTGATATATGGACTTGTATAAACAGTGTATCGAACGGAGTGGTTTCGGTTGGAAATTATTCGTCGACATATACTCCCTCATATGGTGTAACTGGGTCTCTTTATTATAACACTACATACGCTGGTGCGTCGGGATTACAAGTGTCAACTGGGTCAACTTGGTCGTCTGTAAAATCCTTTGTCATTGAACATCCAGATGATTCAGAAAAATATTTAGTACACGGTTGTTTGGAAGGTCCTGAAGCCGGTGTTTATTACAGAGGAAGAGGGGAAATTATAAATGACGAGTTTGTTGAAATAAAGTTGCCAGACTACGTGAAAAATCTGGCGACCGATTTAACCATTCAAATAACACCTATTTACCAAGGCAAAAAAATAACCACCGTTTTGAGCGCAACCGAAATACAAGATAATGCTTTCAGTGTCTACGGCGATAACTGTAAATTTCACTGGGTAGTGTTTGGACAACGAGCAGCAATAAATGTTGAAGTTAGTAAAGATGTAGTAGTTATTAAAGGAGACGGTCCTTACAAATGGCTGTAAATATGTAGTTGTTGTGTAATTTTATAACAAAATATAAAGTTACACGTATTTTTGGTGAGCTATTGAAAGATTAAATATAATCCAGCGCTGCACAACAGTATACCTAGTATTTGTTTGAAGTTATAATTTTCTTCAAATAAAAATACTCCTACAACAAATAAAAAGAATACTGAAATTACTTTTTTAAAAATACTGTTGATAAGCGGCGTGTTGTAATACTTGTCAAAGTGGTTCATAACATAAGAAGAAGATATAGTCAGTACAGCTAATAGAAAAAGACATCCGTACTGTGTCGGTGATAATTTTTTACAATTCTTAAATGTCTCTCTTAATATTGGTTTATCAAACAAAAAAAAATAGAAAAATAAAAGGGAAACAACAAAAAATATCAATAATGTGTTTATGAAAATAAAGTCAACACTGTTCAAAGTATTTAAAATATGTTTCCGAAAATAAGGGGTTGATGATTTCAAAAGAAGAAAACTAAAAATATACGGGTACATTACAAAAAATCTGACAACTACTAAAACAAATAACTATATACATTGTTGTTAGATAATAAATTATACTTCCAATGAATTATAGTATCTTGTTTTTTTCTCTTCGTTCAGACCACGTAAATTTATTTCTAACATGTACATTTCTTTGAAAAAAAATAAAATACCCGGATATGGAAGTAAAAATATTGAAGAACCATATAAACCATAACCTACAGTACTTATATAATATTTTTGAGGTTTCTCAATTTTTTGGGGGACACGATAATGTATTTTTGGATACTCTTTCACATCTATATTATATTTTTCCATATCTTTACTGTATTCAGTCATTTTTTCATTATATTTTATCATCTCTTGTTTACAATTATAATCATAATGTTTAGTTCCTCTGTAGAAACCTAGCACACTCCAAAGAGACGCAACACCACCTAACATTTTTTTTGTTTGTATAGACATATTCATAATACAACCACTACAATAAATAAAACGATAATTTTATATCCTTTTATTTATTACTTTTTCCATTTCAGTCTTCCGTATTTGCAGTGTTGTCGTTGAGAGAAACCCTTTGGTTTTTTGCAGTTAATACTCTTCTTGTATTTTAAGGTCCATTTACCACCTCGTTGGGAACGCGTGCGTTTATGACGTCTTGCGCTTTTTGAACGAGGTCGTTTTTTGTGTGACGAAGACCCGGTTTTATGTTGAATCCATTTTAAAAAAGATTCTGTACTTCGGTCTTTTACCCCAGAACCGGTACAGTCTTCATATTCTTCTACACCATTTTGATTGACATATCTTATAGAAGGATAGCCGGCTGGTTCACTTCCCATTTTTTTTAATAAAGGAAACAATTTACTATTCAAACGCACAACGACAACGTCATTATTATTTTTTATTTTATTCTTCATACTATCCCATTTAGGTTTAGTTTGATTACAAGGCCCACAGTTATCCAAGTAAGTAAATAAAAAAATATGTTTTCCATCATCTACTTCACGGTTTAACATATCTATATCTTGTTGTGGGTCGTTTTGATTCTCTCCAATAACTATAAAACTCATTGCAAAATTTATATATATTAGTAAGAAATTATTTTTATAGTTATGTAATATATATGTTGAATCTTATCTTTATAATAGTTACATTTTTAGCCGGAATTTATTTTTGTATAAAACACAAACCATCTAAATTTTTGGTGGAAGGTTTTGAAACTTGTTCTAATGAAGAAGTCGGTAAATCAAATCCTCGTTGTCCTAATATATTGATACAAGCCGACTCCCAATTTTTCTTGTACAACTCAAAACTTGCCAAAGTTCCCGGGGTGAATCCAGTTCAATTCAATAATTTAGAAGAATATACGGAGTTCTTAGATTGGCAACGTAGTCAAGGAATAAGATGTCCAGTTTTATATCTACAAAAAACTTATGACGCACAAGGCAAACCAGTTTACAAAGTACGACCAAGTGTTTCAGAACTACAAGGTGGAACACCACCAGCGAGTATTCATCCGAATCCAACTAAATTAATAGACGCAACACGTAATGACCCTCCATACAATCAAAATTCTATGCCCGCATACGACCAGTCCAGTTTTTATGTTGGTGCAACCACACCTTTAGACCAAATGGACGAAACGCAAGAAGGATTGCTCTACAGTCCTAACCCAATGGACCCCAACTGGGGAGGTGCGGAATTTACGCAAGCACTAGTAGATAGAGGTTACTATGCCGGCAATGAAGTGTAAATCTCAGTGTATAAAACCAACCACACCGAATATAATATTTTTTTATTATTTGCTCTTAATAATAAAAAATAAGCTATATATAAATGCCCCCAAAAAACAAAACAATAAAACTCAAAACAAAGTTCGGAACAAGAATTCGTTTGTATTCAAACCCCAAAACCGCACAACGAAAGGCCCATAAATATTTAGGTAAAACTGCCAAACTGTATCCCGCGAGTAACCCAGAGAAAAAATATAGTATCTATGACCCAAAAAATGACAAATGGATTAATTTTGGTCAAATGGGTTACGAAGACTATACGAAACATCACAATAAAACTAGACGAAAAAATTATTTAACTAGAACCAAAGGTATGCTCGGTGACTGGAAAAAGAATCGTTATTCGGCAAATAATTTAAGTAGGAATATCTTGTGGTAATTAGACTGAATCCACAAATTTCATTAATGAATTCAACGTTGGTTTTGAAGCGCTTAAAATATTCATAGTTTCAAACAACTTCACGTTTGAAGCTTTAGATTCGGTAGTGTCGTCTGGTTTAAGGTTCAATAATGTTTGAAGCATTAAATAACTAACATATTCATCCGAATTTATAATCAGATTTTCATAATCTTTTCTGTATTGTTTCACTAAAAAGGTGTCTTGTAATTTGATAACATGCTCAGCAACCGTATTTGAAAACTTTCCTACAGACCCGGCAGCATTTGAAATGGACAAAGGTGTTGATACTTTTGTGTCTTTAGTAGGAGATGTAACGGCAAAACCTTCCATTATCGTCATTTGTAAGTTCAAAGATTTAAAAGCAATAAATATTAAAAACCCTCCAATAATAATAATGCCAACAATTTTAAAAATACTGTCATTAAATTCACTCATTGTTATTCTATATATTTAACATAATAAAAATTTTTTAATATTTTGCACAACTGTTTTATTTATTTTTCTTGTTTGATTTTTTGTGTTTTCGTAGGTTATATTAGTTAAACATTCGCCCCCATCTTCTTTTATTTTTTCAAGTAGTCGAGGTAAAGTCTTGAACTCTTTCAAAATAGCAATGGCTGTTGTAGAACTAATGCCGGGTATTTGACACAACATAATTTCACCAATATTATTCGGTGTAATATTTTCCTTCTTAACTTTCTTAATAACAGAACAATAATCTTTATCAACCGTAGTGGTTGTTATTTCACTATTTTCATCCATCAAAGAAAGCGACGACTCTGATTTTTCTAAATTACTCAAAATTGTATTTTCTTCATTTTCATCATTTTTATTCGTCAAAGAATTTGAAGAGTGGTAATATGCTTTCTTATTTTCCAAGTCACATTTGGACATTTTATATGCTATATTACAAATCACTAAAGATGTTTCATCTTGTGTAAAAGTTCGCAAAACGGAAAATCCCTTATAGTGATTCAATGAAAACATTGCTGAATATATTGTGATTTTATCAACACGGTCTTTGAATGAATTTTTACCATTCAAATCTCCCTCAATCAAGTAAATGATGTTATGGTTTTCGTGGTGTAAACCGTTTAATCTATACGACTGTTCTTCGTAACGACCATCCTTGATACTTGCCGATAAGTCGCTGATACTTTTTCTCTCAATCACTATTCTTTCTTCTTGTTTATCATCGCAAATAATAATATCGCCTATAGGAAGATTTCCAGTTACAATCTGAATATTTTTATAAAGTGGACTTATTTCCAAATAATACTTACACAAGTTTATCAACTCTCTTTCTCTTGAATCAATTTTGATTATCATAATAATATAATAACCAACAAAGTTATTAAATTATTTTTTTACTATAATATTTTATTTTCCTAAAACCAAAAATAAACCCAATAATATCCCAAAGTATGGCATAACCAATTTGTAAATACACAAAACACTTTACATTGGGCGTCTTGATACTTGGTATGGGGTACCTTGTACTGGTGCACGAGTAGTTTTTAGTATCATGAATGCTAAACTTGGGATTCTTTGAGGAGCTCTTCTGAGGTAGTTACCCATATTACCTCTTTGCCAAGTTGTTCCGAAAGTTACGATACCGGCTTTTTTGACGCCACCTACTGAACCACCACTTTGACCAGTTCTTGAAGAGATAATGTTTGTGTATGGGTTTGACTGAACGAACATTCCTTGCATATTTATATATACCTTAAATATTATATTTTTCAAACAATGGAATAATATAAAAATAATAATTTATTATAATTTATTTGATATTTTCATTACATATTTTTATAGTGAAGAGAGAAATCCGAATTTCCTAAAATTAAACATATTTTAAAACAATATAAATAACTGGTGATATTACATATATAGTTTGTTATCTTTATTACAGCACTATGAATCAAGACGATAAAAACATAATCCACGACGACGATATTATCAAAGGTGAGGACGGATTCATTTTTAATCCATATAACTCCTTAAATGTAGAGATTACATTGAGCGAAGTTCAATCTATTCTTACTAAATATGGCGTTCCCAATATTGTACATAATGTTAATTTATATAAACGCGCGTTTGTTCATCGTTCTTATACAAAACGTTCACATCTTGAAAATGCATCTCAAAATATCACCATTGTTGAACGACCTCCAGATTGTATGCCTTTAAAAACAAAATCAAATGAACGTTTGGAGTTTCTTGGTGATGGTATTTTGGAGTTGGTTACTAAATATTATTTATATCGTAGGTTTCCTAAAGAGAACGAGGGGTTTATGACTGAAAAAAAAATAGCAATTGTTAAAAACGAAGCCATCGGTAAAATTGCGCTGGAAATGCGGTTGAACAAATGGTTGATTCTTTCTAAACACGCGGAGGAAAAGAAAATAAGAACAAATTTGAAAAAATTAGGTTGTTTGTTTGAGTCCTTTCTAGGTGCGTTGTTTTTAGACTTCAACAAGATTGAGGTGAAAGACGAAGAAGGATGGTTCAAAAATATATTTGTGACGGGTCCCGGATTTCAAATTGCACAAAAGATCGTGGAAAATATTTTTGAGAAACATATTGACTGGATTGCATTAATACAAAACGACGACAATTACAAAAATATTTTACAAGTAAAAATACAGAAAGAGTTTAAAGTAACACCTCATTATTTAGAAATAGAACACGACCCCGAGAATGGATACAAAATGGGAGTCTATTTGTGTATTGGACAACACGTATATAATTGCTCACCCACAGAATCGGTTCATATTGACTACTTGCGTAACTTCGCAGCAATACACGAGTATATTGAAAAGAATGGAAAGATATTTTTATTTTTAGGTGAAGGACAACATAAAATAAAAAGAAAGGCAGAGCAGATTGCTTGTAATGAAGCGATCCAAAAGTTGGATTTATATGCGGGTATTGGGGAGTAAAATCAATCACTATCAGTGTCAATTCCATATTCTTCTCTAAGCGCTTTTAAGTTTTCTTCTTTTTCTTTTCTGCGTTTTTCTACATTTTTTTTAGAATAGGGGTCATCATCTTGATTATATGGCATGTCTGTTGACTTTAAAAATGTAGCAACTCTTTGACGTTCCTCTGGACTTTTATAAGTAAATATGTTTAAAATACGGTCTTCTTCTTGACTTCTTGAAGTATTTGTGTTTAAGTTTGGGATTATTTTTTCTCTACCCGTTGGAGGAGTTCCATAAGTACCACTAGAAATGCTGCTACGCGGGGTTTGATACTCATCATCTGATTCATCAAATATATCTGGATAATAAGATAATAATAATTGTCTGTCTTCTTCTTGGTTAGTGAGGGGTGGTTTTGAATAGTCTCCTTTTTCATTATATCTTTTTAAATATTCTTTTGAAATATCTGTAGCACCTTGCCACGACGACATATTTGGTAGAACACTAGGGGTTGCACCTCTAAGAGTAGGTGTTGTACTTTTTAAAATAGGCGTTACTGGTTTAAGAATACCGCTTTCCATAACACTAGGGTCTTTTATGTTAATAAATGGCACACTATGTTTTGATTGAATAATAATTTTGTCATCATTAATACGACCAACCTCAAGGTCATTTTCATCTTCTTCAAGCATACCACCGACTCTTCGTCTTTTTCTAGTATTTCTTTTTTTATAGTTTCTTTTTTTGACGACTGTTTTCCTATTCTTTTTCCCAAAAACTCTGTTTTTTCTTAATGTTCTTTTTTTATACTTTCTAGATAAATGCTTCATATATATTCATTATATTTTTTTCATTTTTCAAATTAAAAAACTAATAATTATATATATTAATATTAGTAATGAACCCTTTAGAAAAAATAAAGGAAAAATTAAAATTAAAACCAATTGTAAAATCGGTAGAACCCGTAGAAGTAATTATTCCAGTGGCATCTAAAAAACAAGACGTAAAAATTCACAACATTACTTTTATTGACGAACGCAAAAAAAACAAAGATTTTGACATTACTGAATTATCCCAACAACTAGAATCCAGAAAACTATCCAAAGTTGTTACGAAAGATACTGTGAAACTATCCGAACCACAAGTTGCACCACCAACTGAAAAAAAAACACCGGCATCCAAAGTAAAAAAAATAGCCAAACCAGCTTTAACTATTGTAGAGGAAGAAGATGAAGAGGAAGACGATTTGGACACGTTGTTGCCTCGTGAGGAAGAAGTCGCGGTAGTTGAAAAGAAAGAAACAGCGAAAAAAGGAAGAAAAACAAAACGCCCAGAAAAAGGTATTTCTGTTTTATCGCCAGAAGATTGGGTTGACATTGATAAAGCATCCATTATTGAACGTTTGCCACCGAAAAAAGCACACGTCAACTATAAAGTTTCCAGTTACTATATGAACAATCGTGAAATATTTGTCAATTTTATTAATTCACTTTTCCAACCTTACCGTGATGAAGTATTAGACGATACAAAAGAAATTACTTGTGAAAGTATGTCAAATCAAAATGCAGACTTTTCTCTCTTGGGTCACCAAAAGTTAGTTAGAGACTATATGAATTTATATACTCCTTATCGTGGTCTGTTGGTCTACCACGGCTTAGGATCTGGGAAATGCCACCGTAAAGACACCCCTATTATGATGTCAGATGGAAAAATTAAACTAATACAAGATATTGAAATTGGCGACTTATTAATGGGTGATGATTCACAGCCAAGACAAGTTCTTTCTTTAGCCAGTGGAAAAGATAAAATGTATGATATTATTCCAGTTAAAGGAGATAAGTATACTGTAAATCAAGAACATATATTATGTTTGAAAGTATCTGGATTTCCAGAATTTAATTATAATAATCACGCTCAAAATACAAACTATAATGTTCAGTGGATTCAAGATAACAAATTTTGTTCCAAAACATTTACATTCAACGAATCAAAAAATAATAAGGAAGAAATGAGAATAAATGCAAGTAATTTTTATGAAGAAATACAAAATAATAAAGATACTTGTCAGAACATTATTGAAATATCAGTAAAAGACTACTTGAATCTTTCAAAGTCAAAAAAAGCTATACTAAAAGGCTACAAAGTTCCAGTTGAATTTCCAGAAAAGGACCTACCATTTGACCCATATATGGTCGGTTACTGGTTAGGAGACGGAACTTGTAGATCATCAGAAATTGCGAGTCAAGATTCTACAGTTTTACATTATTTTCGTTCAAACCTACCAAAGCACAATTTATATTTATCCCATCGTAGTAAGTATAGTTATGGTATTACCGGAGACGGCAAGTATCATAATAATATATTTTTGAATACACTAAAAGAATTAGATATGATAAACAACAAACACATTCCTCTCATATATAAATGCAATTCAAGAGAGAACAGACTCAAATTGTTAGCCGGGTTAATTGATAGCGATGGAAGTTTTAGTAACGGTGGGTTTGAATTTACACAGAAAAACGAAACATTAATGGACGATGTTGTATTTCTAGCAAGAAGTTTAGGTTTTGCTTGTTACAAACATTCAAAAAATACATCTTGGACGTATAAAGGAGTAAAAAAATACGGAACAGCGTGGAGAATATGTATAAATGGGTTTGGACTAGAAGAAATACCAACATTAGTTCCAAGAAAACGACCAACAGAAAGAAAACAAATAAAAGACCCACTTGTAACTGGTATAACTGTAAAATATGTAAATGAAGACGACTATTACGGATTTATGCTGAATGGTAACTGTAGGTATTTAATGGGTGATTTTACTGTTACCCATAATACGTGCACTTCCATTGCTCTAGCAGAAGGAATGAAAAGTTCAAGGAAAATCATAGTGATGACTCCGGCCTCTTTGCGCCGCAACTATATTGAAGAAATTAAAAAATGCGGTGACCCTATTTACAAGACAAATCAATACTGGGAATGGATTTCTACTAAAAAACACCCCGAACTACTGGAAACTCTCTCTTCCATCTTGAATTTATCAGTTGAATACATTGAAAAAAAAGGAGGAGCGTGGTTAGTAGATGTGAGAAAACCAAGTAATTATAGTGACTTGAGTGCCGATAATGGTAAAAGTTTGAATGAGCAAATAGACGAAATGATACAAAGCAAGTATAAATTCATTAATTATAATGGTTTGAGGAGAGATAAACTCAAGGATATGACGGATAATTTTGAGAAAAATATATTTGATAATTCTGTTATTGTCATTGATGAAGCTCACAATTTGATAAGTCGTATTGTAAATAAGTTGTCCAAAGAAAAAGAAGTTCCCACGGATAAAAACGGAAACAAAGAGAGACTTCCTTTTTCTCTCGCATTGGTATTGTATGAGTTGTTGATGAATGCACAAAATGCCCGAGTCATTTTATTAACTGGCACACCCATTATCAACTATCCCAATGAGATTGGCATTTTATTCAACATATTGCGTGGATATATTAAAACGTGGGAAATACCACTTGATGTAAAAGGTGGACAAAAAGTGGACAAAGAAATGCTTTCGGAAATTTTCAAGAGAGAAAAAGTATTGGATTATATGGATTACAACTTGGCTTCCAAAAAACTAACCATTACCCGAAATCCGTTTGGGTTTGAAAATAAAGAAAAGAAAGAATCCGGATACCACGGCGTAACCAATAAAAAGAAAGAATACACTGACAAATCAACTGGAAAAACTGTTGTGGAAGACCGTGGAACAATTAGCGACGACGATTTTGAGAGAAAGGTCATACGTATCTTATCCGATAATAAAATAGAGGTATTGAAAAGCAACATTACTGTTCATTTGTACAAGGCGCTTCCAGATAAATTTGAAGATTTCGCTAACCGTTTCATTGACGGAACTTCTGGAAATGTAAAAAACATTGAACTATTCAAGAAACGAATTATGGGGTTAACTTCTTACTTCAGAAGTGCCCAAGAAAAATTATTACCAAGGTACGAAAAGGCATCCGATTATAAAATAATTAAAATACCGATGAGTGATTATCAGTTTAATATTTATGAAGAAGCAAGACAACAAGAGAGAAAAGTAGAGTCCAAGTCAAAGCAAAAGAAGGGCTCGGTGGATGAAAATGGCATTTTCAAAGAACCTTCCTCAACGTATCGTATTTTCTCTCGCTTGTATTGTAACTTTGTTATGCCTAGACCTCCCGGTCGTCCTCTTCCAAACGAAGATAAAGAGCCTGGTGCACCAGGAGAGAAAGAGGAAGAAGAAGAACAAGAAAAAGAAGAAGAGAAAGAAAAAGAGAAAGACAAAAAAGGTAAACCAAGTAAAAAAGAAAATGAAGATAATAATTTAACCAATTTATATGACCGTGTTTTAAAAGAAGGAGAGAAAAAGGGAACCAATGACTTGGAAGGAGAATGGGATGGAAATCTAGAAGGCGATGAAGTTATTGAAAAAATAGCAGATTCTACCTACGACAAACGTATCCAAAGTGCTATCGGTTATTTGAAAGAACACGCTGCAGAATATTTATCTCCTTCTGGATTAGAAACCTATAGTCCAAAATATTTACATATGTTGGAAAATATCCAAGACAAAGAACACATTGGATTGCATCTGGTATACAGTCAGTTCCGTACTCTAGAAGGTATTGGCATATTTAAAATGGTATTGGAACAAAACGGCTTTACACAGTTCAGAATCAAGAAAAACAATAGTGGTAACTGGGAGTTAGATATTGACGAAGAAGACCGAGGAAAACCGACATTTGCATTGTATACTGGTACAGAAAGTGCTGAAGAAAAAGAAGTCATCCGTAATATTTACAACAGTAACTGGGAGAATATTGCCGTTTCATCTCCGGCATTGTATGAAGAGTTAAAAAATACTGCCAACAATAATAACGTTGGTGAAATTATTAAAGTCTTGATGATTACTGCTTCTGGTTCAGAAGGTATTAATTTACGAAACACGAGGTATGTTCATATTATGGAACCATACTGGCATCCCGCGCGGTTGGAACAAGTGATTGGTCGCGCTCGTCGTATTTGCAGTCATAAAGATTTACCAGAAAAATTACAAACCGTAGAAGTGTTTCTTTATTTGATGACCTTTACACAAGAACAAATTAAAAGTGACAAGTCTATTGAATTAAAGTTGAAAGACTTGAGTAAGAAGACCTACAAGTTACGTCCGGATAAACCAGATGAAGCCAAAATTCCTTTTACTAGTGACGAAACATTGTTTGAAATATCAACGATTAAAGAAGAAGTAAGTAATCAAATTATTACGGCAATTAAAGAAGCGTCCATTGACTGCGCGACTTATTCTAAACGTGGTTCAAAAGAACAACTCCACTGTTTGCAGTTTGGACAAGTAGCGCCTTCAAGGTTTTCATATAATCCTTCTATCGGATCAGATGAAACGGACAAGGTTGCCAATATAAATAAAAAAGTAATTGAATGGCGAGGCAAAGAAATAACAATCAAAGGAAAAAAATATGTTTACCGCAAAATTGATGACAGAGTTAAAAACGTATATGATTATGAAAGTTATAAGTTAGCCTTGGAAAAACCCGGCATTGAACCAGTATTAGTAGGAACTCTTGAGACAAATCAAAGAGGCGAGCCGGTATTTAAACAAATATAATTCGGCTAGGTAGTTTTACTCATTAATTGGTCAAATTTATCGTTTAGAATTCCGATTTGGGTTTTCAAGTCATTTATTTCACTTTTTAATCCGTCAACTTCGTTGTTGGGCGCAACATACTTCAATTTGGAAAACAATGTATTCTGAATTTCCGTTGAATTTTGTTGTCCAAACTCTTGGTATTCATTGTTTCCCCACGAAACATTTTTTTGAGCAAGTCTTTCCAATTTTTGACTAGATAAATCTATTACATTTGTTGATTTTAATGTATTATCATCAATGTCGTCTCCTATTTTAATATATTTAATTTGATTTTGCGGTTGTTGTTGTTGTTGTTGTTGTTGTTGTTGTTGTTGTTGTCTCACATTAGGGTTAGAGTTGTACCCAGGTTTGGCTGCTTTTATAGAAGTTTCTTGACCTTTCAAAAATTGTTCAACCTTGGCAACCCCATTTGCTTGTTGTTTTTGTATCATTTGTACATCGTAGTTTCTTTCTCCTAATGTTTTGGCAATCAACACGTCCATTGCACTTCCCATTGGTTTATCTAGCTGTTCCCCAAAGTTGGGAATTTCTGGAACTGGAACCGTCATTGCATTCTTAAATTCATTTTGTTTTCTAGTTAATTCACTATCAAATTGACTTCTTTTATCGGTCTGTATTTCTTCCGCAGTATAGAATTCTTTCTTTTTTGGTTGTGTTTGTTGCGGTGGGATAGGTTGGAGTTTTTTCATAAACCCCGAAATAAAATCTTGATTCATTCTAACAAGTGATAAGTTACTAGCGCCCACCAACTCATAGTATTGTTTCACTTGTCCGATATAAAATTGGCGAAATTCATTGACTCTATTTTTTGGTATTACCTTTACAATATCTTCTTCCATAATAATTTCCCATAACAATTCTACATTTTCACTAGTAATAAATTCCATATTATAAGCGTAGTACAAATATATAAATATAGACCGAGTTATTTATATATTTTTTGCCAGTTAAGTTATAAATCTTGATTAAAATAAACCTTTCTAAATTTTTCCATATATTCATCTTTCATAATATGCGTTTTGAAATATTCGGTAGTGTGTTTATCTTCCAACATATGTACAATGAAATACAAAGAGTATATTCCACACTCGGTATTGCCATACTGGTGTTCTACTGGATAATTCTGGTCAAACTTAAAAACGATTTTTTTACCCGTCGTTAGTTCAGCGCCTTGTTTTTGCACCATCTTTACAAATTTCATTATTTGTCTTGGTATGGCGTCACCAGCGCTATCAAAATAAAATATTTGACCTCTTTTAATATTGATGTAGAGAGAAACCCAGTGAGAACCGCCTTTGTAATGAGGGTCTAAATTAAATACAACGCCTATTTTGAACCGTCCATTTTTGATTTCTTTTGCCAAGTTGAAGTGACACAACTCTTCCCACACACATTCACCATATAGTTTATGGGTGTCATAATCAATGGGTGAAGGGCCAATAAAGTCAAAACAAGGATATGCTTTTTCGTATTGTTTCATAACATTCAATATATCAACACTAGACAACCATTCGTTGGGATTTTTTTTCCAGTCACCCGGCGCTTCTGGTGCAAAAGAAGACGACTTGATTTCTTTACTGATTTTACTATTCACGAATTTTTGTTTCAACCAACACGACTCTTTATTACAAGTACTGCGCATATAGTTATTTAATGATTGCCATATTTCTCTTGAGTCATTGGACTTAATCAATGCATCTGGGTGTCTGGCGTTCCACAAAGATTTTAACTTATACAAGTCATCGTCGTCGTAACACGTGAAATTATTTTTTCTTTTTTTTGGAGAACAACGAACCTTTACAAAGTCTTTTTCTAAAGTTTGCCGAGGATTACTATGGTGTATCTTTTTCGTTTTGGAATGTGGTTTCCCCAATTTTTTCTTTATTGATTTGATTTTTTTCTTCATATTTATTAGTGATATTTTTCTTTTCACGAATTCCTTTATTTTTTAAAATAGGGTCTTTTAAATTAATATCTTTTTCCCTAGGCAAAATCATTTGTTTCACGTGTTTGGTCTGAGTTCGTTTCACGAGTTTCTCCAGTGAATTTGGTTCTTGGATTTTGATAGAACGCATCATTAACTGATTTGCTTCTTGGGTATTTGAAATATTATCCACATTGATTTCATTGTTTCTGTCTATTTTTATAGAATTATCTATAGTTTGATAGTCTTCTTGGAGTATATCTGTTTTATCCAATGTTTTAAAGTAATCAACACACGCCTTAATATAACTCTGAAAACCATTTTTCACATCTGGAAATATATTCTCTGATACCGGTTCATTATTCAATAACTGTTTGGTCAAATCATATATGCGTTTTTTATAAAATTTACGGTCCGAGTTGTTTACTTTTGTTGGAACAGTCGGCATATTTCTAACGTGTTTCCCATATTGTTCTTTATTCATCAAACATTCTAAAGTAACTTCGTCAACATAATTCAATTTAGATATTATATTTTTTCCAGTTTTTTCCGAGTGTTCTGACTTTGTTGTATTCATATTTTCCATATTTGTAATACAATATAAGAATTATTACAAATATATAACGAAGAACCGTGTAGTTACTTTTTATTTTTTACGTCTGTCTTCTTTTCAGTTTTTGTTGGTTCAGTTATACAGCCACCATTTTTGTTTGGAAACATAATGTCGCCTGCGTCTTTTAGTTGTTGGCGGGTAGAATTGTAAAAAACATCGTGACCAACATTTTCGGGATTGGGATTGAACTGGTTGAATTGTTCATTTGCAAATAAATTAGGAAATGGTTGGACTTCTTGTTTGGTTGTTTTGAAACCAAATTGGTACAAATCACTGCTACTACTTGGAACATAGACCGATTGACTACACTTTTGTAATGCGAATATTTGATTTCTTAAGTCAGATTCTACATTTACGTTGGAAGAGTATCCGGACCAAGGCGCGGCAGTTCCCGGATTAAAGATTTGCTCTTGGTTGTAAATGGGTAGTTGTTCCATAGGAACTTTTACTGGTGCGCGTGGGTCAACAATTGGCATTAAAGAATACTTGGTCATTACTGGACGGACGCTAATGTATGGTTGTAATATTTGCGAAGGAATATTTCTGTCGTAAATACGTTGATTGTTCAAATCAACACGGGTTGAGGCACACATATCTTGGTTACTATTGTAATTTAATTCGCTCATTATACTATATAAATTATATAATATAATAATTTTATTTCTTTTTATTGATTATATTTTTATCAAACATATTACACTTTTCTTGTTTTTCTTTTTTTATTACTTTT
>Ga0209550_10001339_pt1 | contig 23621 bp, 21 predicted proteins | sample LauGreSuBDMM15SN_2_FD_187567 | JGI IMG/M metagenome (GOLD analysis project Ga0209550, IMG submission 187567) | Freshwater lake microbial communities from Lake Michigan, USA - Su13.BD.MM15.SN (SPAdes) (version 5) | ecosystem: Environmental > Aquatic > Freshwater > Lake | place: Lake Michigan... | reverse complement strand
TGTTTAGTTCCATCCATTTATTTAACAAATACTTTCTAATAAAAATTGGCATTATCAAAAAATCTGAATAGGATACATTCAAAAGAGTTTTTAAAAAATAGAATTCATCTATTTGTCCTTTTCTATAATCAGAAGAAAGGACGAAAAAAGTCCACCCCAAACCCAACATTAACTGTTAGTTTTTCTCCTGAAGGGGCGACTACTGTTTTTTTCAAATCCAATTTTGGTTCATTATCATCCAAGAATTTTCTAATGTATTTGGAATCTGCTATTGGCATTTGGTCAATGAATTTTACAATTTCCCCTCTGTCGGTGATTCCATTTACCTCTACAATCTGTTTATTCAATCTCCATGTTACTTTAGGAGCCGTTCTACCTTCAGGATATGTTTCAGCCATCCTTTGTATTTCCAAAATTTCTCCATAGGTCATGGGTTTAAGTTTGACGGTAGTTTGTGATTTGGGTAATGTTGTCATAAACGTTCCATCTTCAGAAGGTTGTTGACCTTTGGTTATATCCAACTCATCTAACTTCACTGTTGTTTTGAAAGGTTTTCTAGTATTAGGGTCCGTTAAATTTAATTCCATTTCAGGACCGAAAGCGGTATTTCTTAAAAATATTAAAAGTGCTTCAACATCCCCTTCCATCAAATCTTCAATCCTAATATCTGGTTCATAAATTTTTGACCTTAATAAAGTTTGTGTCATATCATTTCCAGCTGCCATCAAAATATTTTCATCATTGGCTGTCAAATATCCAACTTTAATTGATTTTTTTTTATTTTTATAAAAAAAACCTTGGGTAGGTAAAGGAACCACATCGTGTGGTAATGTAAAATTTGATTGACCGTATTCTTTTGCTTGATTATCCATATAAAAATTTAACCGTAAAGTTTATTACTCTACGGTTAAATATAAAAAAAAGTTTTTTTTAATAAATAGAAATATTCAAATTAGTAAACAAGAACACAACGGTCCATTCTAAGTGAAGTAGAAATTGTTGCTAAACCATCTTGTGCATAACTTAACGAATTGAAGTTTACATCTGTAAGGAAGGTTCCATAAAGAATCCATTTTTCTACAACAACTCCTGTTGGGTCCAACATTTCTAAGTCGACATCTTTTTTGTAACCAGCAGCATAACCCATACGACCAGTTACAGATTCTGCATGAAGTCTAACCCATTCCATCAGAGCTTGTGCCGCTGAAGGTCCAATTGGGTCTCTAAAAACTGCTGGAATTGGTTGCCATGTAAATCTACCGGCAACATAAGTTTCAGTGTTTAAGAAAGGAATTGGAGTGGATACTATTTGTATGTGTGGTCTTGCTGTCGATTCAACAAACCATTCATTTATACCAAGTGAGGATGGAAACCTTAAGATAAAACGATTCTGTCGTTTTGGTTCGTAAGGAATCGGCATTTTCATTAATAAATCAGCCATGTGTTTTAATTTTTTTTGTTTTTATTATTTTATAGATAAATATAGCATTTCACAAAAATTTTTCTATTTACTTTTTTTTTGATGAGGTTATTCTTATTTAACTTCCTGCTTAAATCCTCCAGCAGTAGAATAAGTCTTTACTATATTATCTGGTTTATTTTTAAAATGTTTTTTCATTACTTCTATGTTTTTAGGATCATCATCACTAAAGCCTATAGATAATTTTTTAGGAACAAATTTATTTGCAATATCTTTCTTTAAAAAAGCTTTTTTATTAAGTACTGCTGCCATTCCTTTAATATAATTAACAAAATTTTCCATCGCCTCTACTTTAGCTTCCTCAGGATTTACTGCCCCTTGTTCATCACCGAAAGAAACAGGATGATATTTGTTAAGTTCTAAATAAGATTTTATAAGTTCTTCATCAGACATTTCTCCTTCCCCAGCAAAAGACCTGTATTTTTTAAGATTTTTTACAAGTTCATCTTTATCTATTCCTCCGAATCCTTCTATAATATAATTATAAATCGCTTGTTTTATTGTATCGGGATTATGCCCTCTTGCAGTAATAATTGAAAAAATAGAACCATTATTGATAGCTTCTCTGAAATCATCAAATGCTGGACCTGTTCTTGCCCTCATTGAGTCGACCAAAAAATCTTTATCACCTTGAGTTCTAAAGTTTCTGAATGGTTGGTCAGCATATCCTACAATAGTTGTTCCATCATATCCAAAAGGTTCTTGTCCAATTACATGTCTGTATTGTGCAAAATCGTCTGTCGACATTCCAACTTCTTTTCCATTTACATCTTTGAGAATTATTTTGGTTGGCATATAAACAATATTATCATCCCAATCGAATGCATAATATTTTAAATCAGGTGATCCCTCTGTTTCAAATCCTTCTGTAAACTGTCTTTTCATTTGGCTAAAAGGGGGACAATGTCCCCCTTATTTTTTTTAGATATTTTCAAACGAAGCTCCTGTCGGTGTGATGAAGAATTCAATATCGATGAATTCCAAAGCCTTCGTAGGTTTTAAGTATATCTTTCCTGTTAATGTATTTCTATCTAAGTCTTCAGGTGTGGAAGAAACTGTTACTCTGAAGTCATATAAACCTCTGTCTCTTCTAATTGAATCCAAAATAGGATTGACACTATCCAAGAATTGTTGTCTAACGATTTGGTCGTTTTGTTCGAACAACAATCTTACAGCTACTGCTGAAATTAACTTTCTTGCTTGAAGTAACAATCTTCTAACGTTCAATCTGTTAAGTGCAGTATCTGCAACTTGTAGAGTTTTATTACCCCAAATTACAGTTCCCACATCAGCGAAAGTTGCGATAGGGTTGATTCTTCCTTGATACAATGTATCTCTATCTTCTTGAGTTAACTTCACTCTTGCTTTGATAGAGTTTACAAGACCTCTTGTGTAACCCGCTGATGCGAACCAAGGGAATGCAATGTTATCTGTCAACGCTAAGTTTCTACAAACTTCACCTGTTGCAGGTAAGTAAATTTGTGTATTATTAACAGTATCTCTTGTTAAAATCCATGGGTAGTAAGTTGCGGTGTAGTTAGAATCAATTCCTGTGTTATCCAAATTATCAACAGCTTCTTGAGGATAAATTACATCCAAAGTACTTGTTGCATCTGGTGTATACATTTGATAATCAGGAGTCGTTGCTATATACACTGAGTCAGCTCTTGAGAATTGAATCATGTCAATTGCCTCTTCTACAAGGTTAGAGTTGTTTACATAATCAATACTTGTAGTAGCAAACACGTTGATATTTGTAGATTCAGGATTTGCGAATGTCAAAATACCAAGTAAGTAAGCGTAGTAATCGGTGTTAGCAAAATCTTGAGTATTGTTTTGAACTACAATTCTTTTGAATAGACCATCACCAGTTGCGTTTGGATATCTTGTTGAAGCGGATGCACCTGCCAAGTAACCTGTTGCTCCTAATTGGAATTGGTCTTGGTTAGTTCTGAACTCTCTGTAAATATCCCATCCATCAAATCCACCCGCAAAACATATAGTATATTTTCTTGAGTAAATAAAGTAGTAAGGGTTTTCTTGAGTTTCAGGGTCTCTTGTGAAATCAGCAACACCACACTCGAATGCGGTTTCACCACTTGTTAAGAATGAGTTCGAGATTGTTACAACCGTAGCACCTGAGTCCATATGGAAACCTTTACTTAAGTAATTCCAAGTTTGACCCTCAACAGGTATTGGAGACGCAATCCAATTTATTGGATTCTGTGTTCCTTTATATTGTAAGAATGAATCATCAACCCCAAATTGATTTGAGAAACCTAAATAACTTCTTCTAACAATGTCTCCTGAAGATTCAACAACGTCAGTTGGTGCTCCGAAAGGAGGATTATAAATTACTTCACCAGGGAAATAATATTTTGTTTTGAAAATTGGAATCGGTGAAGGGTTTGTTACAGAGTCATATTCTCTTTGAGTATATCCGTAGAAACCACAAGGAATCGCGTCCACTGGTGCTTCATCAGCCATTTCAATCATTATATATCGTGAAATCAAAGCGTATTCACCATCAGTTGAACCTATTTTCTTAGCAACGAAGTTGTTAGACAATGGGTCCATATTACAGTTAGTAAATTTCTCAATAACAACAGGGTTTGCGTCAGTGTCAAAGAAATTTCTAACAAACACATCAAATGTCATATTATTGAAAGATAAATTAGCAATTGAAACTTTTACCTCAGTGTTTGCTGCGTTACCATCAGAAATTGAAACAAACTTGAATAAGTTATAAACTTTATTACCTCTCAATTCAGATACCAAAAATGGTGTACTTGGAGATTTGTATTGTGTTACCTTATAAGCAATTGATGTTGGATCTTCACTTCTTGCGTCTGGTAGAGCAATCAAATCACAATTTAATCCACGAATATATCCTTGATTGTAAGCGTAATTCAAAGTATTTGGATATATTTCTTCCACATAAACAGGAACCTCATTTCTTGATTTACCAAAGTTATCAACTCCTAACACCTTTGTGATGTATTTTGAAGAAGATGCTGACATTGAAGTCTCGAAAGAGAAATTGTCTCCGTCTTTAGTTACACCTGAAATTAAGAATGATTCAAACGGTGATTGTGTTACTCCTGAATATTGTTCAGTACAAACTAACTGTAAATCAGTTAATCCACTTACTTCATATATTGGACCGTGATTATCACTTGTTGAACTATTAGTAAATAATGAGATACCTCTTGAACGTAAAGTTGCAACAACCATGTTGTTGTAATCATAATATGCAGTACCTGAATAGGTGTATGTTTTACCTGTAATAGTACCCGTAAATGTTGATGACGCTCCCGAAGTTAATGAACTAACATTATAAAAGAAAGAATATCCTGAATAGGCATTTCCTGATGTAATATCAAAGTTGGCATAATACCAAGGGTCGTTCAAGTCAGAAGACAAGTCGTTAGTTGCGATGTTTACTGTATCACAACCATATTCATTAATAACATTTGAATAAGTTGCAGTTAAATCATAAAAATCACTCTCAGGAAGAACACCATAAACCACTGCAGTCGTTGCTGATAGTGAAGGTGTATCCATGATGTTATCAAGATTACTAGTAAAATCCAACGATAAAGTAGATGTACTACCATCAGATAATCTATACTGAGTATTGAATTTTGCTAATACTTGTGCAGGTAATGCTCCACCCGTGAATGTTACAGTATTACCTGATGAAGATCCAGAAAAGTTTGCTGAAAATGTTGTTCCAGTTGCAGGACTAAATCCAATCGTTAGTGGGTCAACATTTGCAATTACCTTTATACTCCAAGAAGGTCCCGCATCATATCCTGATAAACCTAAAATTCTTGTAACAAAAAGTTGATTAGATTGTTGTAAGTATGACTTTGCAATATATGCCGCCTCATACTTAGGGATTTGTGTGTTTATAAATTTTGTAGGTTCAGTCCCCCCAAAATATGCTTGAAACTCATCGTAGTTTGTGATAAAAATAGGTTCGAATGCGGGACCTTTAATTGTTTCTCCCACTAAACCTAACGTAGTAACACCTACACTTTGAGCAACAAATGATAAGTCAGTTTCAGACGTATATACTCCAGGCGATACGTATACCTTTTGATTTACTTGTGTTGTTTGAAAAAACATAGTTCAAAATTATTGTTAGCAAATTTATTTTAATGATAAATATTCATATCTATGTGAAAAAACTTGACTTTTGAATATCTATTTGTAAGTAGTATGAATTTATTCTACCTTTTTTCTGCCCATGAAAACAACCAAAGAAATAAAGAATATCAAAATATCCCCTGAATCACATGAGATATTAAAAAAGTACTGTGAAAAGCGTGGGATAAAAATTTATAAGTTTTTGGAGAATCTTATAATGGAGAAGTGTAAAGAAAAGAAAGACATCTATGGTGAGGATTAAACCAACTGAGCCTCGAACTCAATGTTAGATTCTAAAGTGTTGTTAGTTTTGACAACATCAATTCTTAAAATATCATTTGTAGTGATTTGAATTTCTGAAACATCAGTACCAAAATAATCACCATTTATATAGACATCAAAACTATCGACATTGGTCGACCCAATCAAAGACATGTTTGCTCTGAAATCAATAATTTCACTTAAGGTGTCATTTCCAACTACGTATAAAAAGTTGGATAAAAATTCATCAGGATTTTCAGGAAACTTTGGTCTTCTTCTTTTTAATACGGTAGTATCCAATTCCATAATTTGGGCAACTCGGGCAATTGCAGGTTTAACTTCAAATTCTTCTTCATCAATTAAATAACCTAGCATAGTGAAGTCATAATTCTGAATAAAATATTTTCTAGCATCCATCTGCATTTGTGAATCATCAGATATATTATTAAGAATAATTGGAACATATTGACCTTTAATAAAAGTATATGCTTGTCTTGAAGAAAACTTTTGCATAATAATCTTATTAAGTTGGTTTAATTCTCTCATTCTATTACAAATAATTTTTACACTGTAATTAATATCAACTGGAACTGGTTGTGGGATTGTATATATATCCATACCTTGTTCATTACCATTCCAAGTTGGTACAGAGGCGTAGTAGAATTGTTTTCTGTTAGGTATAGTATATTGTAAAGACGGATTAGTTCCGAATTTAACTTCAGGTTGTCTTACCACAGTAATAAATGGTGGTTCAGGATTGAAATCCAAGTTGGTAAATAATGCCGTTTCAACATATTGAGACCAATTTTGTGTTGTGATTATAATATCAACCATCGGAATAATTTTTCCAGCGGTCACAACTTTAAGATCTTCTTTGACAAAATCTAACATACCTCTATCCAAATCAGCATGTAATACTGATTTTGGTAAGTAAGTTCCATCTTTGTTTATATACTCAAGGAGTTGTTCTCTTCTTGCAAACAAAGTTTTCTTCGGAACTAAAGGTAATGTAGGTTTTACTTGTTTTGGTAATGGCATCTTTTTTTATTTTTCAGAATTATCATGTCCACATTTATGACATATGTAGGGGTCTTTACCGCCTTCAGATAATTTCCAAGACCAACCACATTCATCACAAATAACTTTCTCTTTGGTAACCTTTTCAATGATTCGAGTCAACTGAGTTTCCCTAACAATAATTTTCATTATATTCCCCTAAATTCATTTTCACTAACATAAGTGGCAATAACAGTTCTATAGAAAGGTTTGTATCCACCATATGTATGTTTATTATCCGATTTTACATATCCATCATCGATAACAGTATAATATCTAACTCGGTCTTCGGACTCGTAGTATCCAATGTAATCACCCATAAATATTTCAATATCCATATCATCCAAAGTTTTTTGATAGATACTAAACTTCATATTACCAGGTTCCTTTTGTTCTACCTTGGAGTTTCCAAGAAATTTACTTGCAGGTGCCATAACTTGAACCAATCCCTTTAGTTCAACAGGAGCCTGAAATTGTATTCCATCTTCCAACACTTCACCATATACATCATCAGTTTTTGTCTTTCTTCTATCAATACGATAAAGGATTACAGTGAAATTCATATCACCGATTAACCATTCTTCACCCATGCCGATATCTAAACTATAATCTTCAGCACCGAAGAATTTACCTAATCTTGTTATTGGAACTAACTTTTCTGCCATTATATTATATGATTACCTATATATTGATAAATACTCAGTTTATAACTATATTTTAATCAAATATTTTTCTTATAGATGGATGTAAGTCTAGAATCGAAAGCATTATCACTATTGGAATCTTATGAAGGTGGAAATAACTATTTGCTTGAACTCAAACGAAAGTCTCAAATTAATAAAAGATTCTACCCAACAAGAAGCCAATCTGAGTATATAATTAATAACCATAACAACCAACCAAAGGTTGCAAAGAAGTGGGTCATATTGGACGCATACTTTGCCAAAAAGTTAGCCGATGATAAATTATATACCCTAATACCCGATAAAGTATGGGTGGAAAAATTATTGTGTGATACAGAAAAAGCATTTCATATTTGGGGTAAAGTACTTGAACACGAAGAATTCCACGATTTTTGGTTACCCAAAGCATCAATCATCAAAGATAATTCAGTTAAGGATGTTGTAATTGATTACAACAAATATTCACATAGACCTCCACTCAATCATCAAAAAGAATCAATCCAAAAACTTGTTGAAAATAAAAAATTCATATTAGCTGATGATATGGGTTTGGGAAAAACCACCTCAACAATCATCGCAGCTTTAGAAACAGGGGCAAAGAAAATTCTTATCATTTGCCCTGCAACTCTCAAGATTAACTGGAAACGAGAAATTGAAAATTATTCAGACAGGTCGATATTCATATCAGAAGGAAAAACTTTTAGTACTGAACACGATTTTGTAATTATAAACTACGACATTATTAAAAACTTTCATGACACTAAGAAAAAAGATAAATCGCAAGTTATTACTGCCAATTTTGATTTGGTGGTCGTTGACGAAGCTCACTATATCAAGAATCCTACGGCCCAAAGAACAAAACTAATAAACGACATTGCCAAAAATGTTGATAGATTATGGTTGTTAACGGGTACCCCAATGACATCAAGACCTATTGATTATTTCAATTTGCTAAGTTTAGTCGATAGTCCAGTTAGTAAGAATTGGATGGCATACGCCATCAGATACTGTTCAGGATATCAATTCAATGCGGGTGGTAGAAAAATATGGAATGTTACGGGAGCATCCAATCTTGAAGAATTAAGAGACAGAACCGCGGGTCTCACATTAAGACGACTTAAAGAAAATGTTCTCGACCTTCCTGACAAAATAATCACACCAGTGTATCTTAGATTGAAATCTAAGATGTATGAAGAAATTATGGGTGAGTATTATGATTGGTACGATAAGAATCCTGAGGAATCAAAATCACTTACGGTTCAATTTACCAAGTTAACAAAGATACGGCAAGTCATTGCGGATGAGAAAATTTCACAAACAATAGAACTTGCTGAGAATATTATTGAACAAGGAAAAAAAGTAATTATTTTCTGTAACTTCACAGACTCCCTTAATAAGATTTGTGAACACTTCGGTAAAGCCGCGGTGAAAGTTGACGGGGCGATGTCAAAACCTCAGAGACAACACAGTGTAGATAGTTTTCAAGAAAGTGACAAGATAAAAGTATTTGTTGGTAATATAAAGGCTGCGGGAGTAGGAATAACTTTAACGGCTGCCGAAGCGGTAATAATGAATGACCTATCATTTTTACCATCAGACCATGCTCAAGCAGAGGATAGAGCATATAGATACGGTCAAAAAAACAACGTGTTAGTTTATTACCCAATATTTGAAAATACAATCGAAGGAATTATCTATGACATATTAAATAATAAAAAACAAGTCATAGCAACCGTAATGGGAGACAATCTCAATTCATCTGATATGGCTGAAGAAATTTTAAAGAGAATAAACGAAATCAGAAAATAAACTGATTTTGTGTTATTTATAGTAAATTAAAGCCAACAATGAATAAAACAGAAAAGAAGATTCAACAACTCGAATTACAGATTGTAGAACAAAAAGTAACCAGAGAAAAAGAGTTGTTAATCACAGAAATGAAAAAAATTGGAATAGAGAAATTACCCTATTCGTACTCAGCACTCAAACAATTTATTGACCCCGAAACAATGGATTTCCATTACAACAAACACTACAAAGGGTATGTTGATAAATTAAATGATGCTCTCTCCAAGAAAAAATATGGAGATTTGGAGTTAGAACAAATAATAAAAACTATAAGTAGATTTGACAAAACAATTAGAAATAATGCTGGAGGGGCATTTAACCACGCATTGTTTTGGAACATGTTAACACCTGAACCTAAAAGACTCAAAGGGGATTTACAGAAAAAAATACTTAAGGAGTTCGGTAGTTTTATTTTTTTCAAGAAAAAATTCGAAGAGATTGCGAAAGAAAGATTTGGTTCAGGTTGGGTATGGTTAGTCCTGACAGGAAGAAACTCTTTGAAAATTATGTCCACCGCAAATCAAGACAATCCTCTTATGAACATTATAGAAGGTGGAGGGTTTCCATTGTTAGGGTTAGACTTATGGGAACATGCTTACTACCTAAAATACAAAAACAAAAGAGATGAATATATCTCAAACTTTTGGAAAGTTGTTAATTGGGATTTTGTTTCAAAACTTTATGAAATGAAAACTGAGACAAAACTTTTGGAATCCGTACAATTCAAAAAACTTTTATCGGAAGCAAAGTCAGAGTCTTGTAGTTTTACAGAGACCGAGATATACAGAAACTTATTTAACACTAATAAAACAATTAAATACAAATATAGGGAAGGTATTGATAAAATATTAATGGAAGTTTTTCGTGATTTGTATGTTAATAATCCACCCGTAGGTGAGTTAACAGGAATTTTTGGTTTGGAATCCGAAGGAAGGTCAGTTATCAATAAACTAAACACAAACTACACTACATTCTGTCTTTTACTTAATGACGTAAACCAGGTAATTGGCACAATGAAAGGTAAAAAACCAATATCGTTTGTAGGGAAAACTCCCGAAGAACAAGTAAAAGAAGTTGAGAGATTTGTGGCAGCATTAAATCATTTCAAATTTAGAATATTTGATTTGAAAAGTTCAACTTTTGTAAACATCATGAAAACTTTACAAGGAAGACATGATGCGGGTGAAAAAAGGGAGCAAATTGTCGCTGCGATATTGAAGAGATTTTTCAAAGGTCAAGTAAAAATAGAACTGATTGGTAAATTAGGTCTTGAAGTGGATGCCTATGATGGTATTGATCTCAAACTAATATATGGAGATAGAACTGAAACTGCTCAAGTAAAACCTTTCCAAGAAAAAATAGTTGATGAAGAAAATGGAACGATTACTTTACTTGGTACTGCTCAGGTTGAAACGTACACAACCGACTTAATGATTTTTCAAAAAGGTAGAAATGTTTTGATTTTCAATAAACCCCCGAAAATTGTTGATGGAAATTATGTGTTTCCAATCGATGGTTTGAAGTTAAACATCGAATAAACATTTTGTGAATATTTATATTATATGTCAGCAATACCAGAACCAGAACGAAGTAAAATATACACTAGAATTAAACACCTATTGGGTGCACCTCTAAGAAGTGTAGAACTTGAAGATGAGATGTTGGATTCACTAATGGAATTAGCTATTGGGGATTATGAAGAATATATTTTACAATGGTTAATTGATTCTCAGTGGGTTAATCTTGTTAATTTAAACATGAATGAAAGATCGGTTGCCAGAGCTTTGGTAACTCGAACTATGGATTTTGAACAACAATTTAGTTATTCATATTCTAAAATTGTAGGTCTTCAAACTGAAGGCCCATGGGTACTGAAAAAAGATTATTTTATTCTAAGCGCAAATACTCAAACTTATGAAATCCCTGCAGGACGAGAAGTAAATGAATTATTATGGTTTAGTGACCGACCATACAATTTAGGATTGGGTGGTTTTGCAGGACCGTTTGGTGGTGTTGGTCTTGGGGCAAGTGAAGCAGGATTTGCTCAAATGGGAAACCAAGGATCTTATTTTATGATGTCAGGATTCGATTACCTGATTAGGGCTCAAGAAGCTAATATCCTTAATAGGATTTTAGGAGGTTCTTTAACTTATAGAATTACAGGTTTACCTGATGGTAAAAAAATGATTCATTTGTATAATGTACCTGGTGGTAGATTCAACTGGGCAACTTACGGACAATATGTTGGTAAAGCAGTTTGGTATTGGTACTATGATGTTGAACCTGATAGTAGAGCAGATTGTTTGAAAAATAATCCAGATATTATTAAACTTCCTACCGATGTACCTATCGAAGAATTAACTTGGACGGACATAAACGTACCGGGACAACAATGGGTTAGAAGATGGTTTACCGCTTATTGTAAAGAAACATTAGCAAGAGTAAGAGGGAAATATAGTGGAAACCTTAAAACACCTGATAGCGAAATCACTATGGATTATCAAAGTTTGTTAACAGAAGCAAAGGACGAAAAAACTAAATTGATAGAGGAGTTAGTTGGAGCAGAGGGTTGGTTGACAAGAATGAGACCTGATAAAGTCATGGAGAGAGAAGCCCTTATCGCTGAAAATCTAAATAAACAAATGAAATTTAGAGCAATGCCTCGACAAATTTACGTAATATAATATGGCAATAATTAAATCTATATCATCCAGAAGAATAATCAGAGGAGAAGTTATTAATGCTTCAGAAATTTCTGTAGTATCAGAATCTACCTACAAAACTAATGGTGAAAATTGTATTATTGTTAGAGGTGTTGCACAATCGGTAATCATTTTAGATTCATCTAATACGGACCATGTTGTCGTTAAATCAATGACCAACCTCATCATACTCCCTGATGTCGGATTAATCGACGAAGAATATGATGAGGTTGTTGTTGATAAGTTTGCTTGTATTGAATTCAGATTCGTAGGTGGAAACTGGTATATTCTTTCGTCTGACGGACTTAAACAGTCGTAAGTTTTTCTTCCCAACCTTCTTCTGCCAAATCATACATATAGTCAGGACTCAATCCTCTCCTCTCCCAATAGTTCAATTCGGCATCAGTAAGATCCAATACATCTTCTTTCAATCTATCTTGGTCTCCGTCAGATAAAGGTAGTCCATTAATCAATTCACATTGTGATGTGGTAAAAATCCCTCTTTTATCAGGTTCACTAACAATCAAACCATTTCTAACTTCTTCCTGAAATACAACCATAAGAGGTTCTATTCTTTTATTAAAGGTTACGATTGCTCTTGGTATGTTATAATCACCAGTTAGGTCAGGATTATTACTAAGAATGTCCTTATCTAACATATAACAATTAATCATAACCCCATCAGTAATAAGTTTTGATTTAGAGTCATTAAATACATTCAAAGCATTTGTATCTTTGATTTGTTTAGGTGTCATTTTTTGTACATCACCTTGAGATGCTTTTGTACCATTATTAACATACATGATTACATCCCCTAAATTCGCTTTTAGACCTTCTTGAATCGCAAGTTCCATATGCGCCATCCGAGACATACTATTACCAGACTTAGTTTTAGTTGTTAATCTTTTCTTATATTCATCGATACCCAACTTTACTCTAGCTCTCTGAGCAATTTTAGATAGGGGAATCTTTTTGTCGTAAATCTTTTGGAGATATTCGTAGTAATATTCCACAAACTCTTTTCCATTTCCTTGTAATAACATTTTAATTCCTTTATCCAAAAACTCCTCAATATAGATTGGAAGTTTCTTTGACTTTATACTATTACCTGTTAGTTTGATTTTACCCTTGGAATCCATTACCGCATAGTTCTTACGTGCCAAGTTAATACATGACGGCCAAACACCATCCGTATCCAAAGCCATTTCACCTCGCATAAAGATATCATTATACTCCGCAACATCCGCTTCAGGTCCATAGTATTCTTTACCCAACTTCACTTTCCAATTCAATCCACGTCCAACATATACTCTATTTTTTGCGTCTTCAGGAGTGGAAAAGTTAACACCGTCAGTATCCATTACCAACGGAACATATCCTTTCGTCATAAAAAACTTAATCATCTGACGAAGGTATTGTCTTCCCGTACAAGTAATTTGTTCACCCATATACATGTCACCCCAAGCATAAACCTGAGGAGCGGACAACGCACCGAACATCGAGTTAATAAAGATTTTAATAGGTAATTGTTTGTTACCATATGACTCGGACTTTTTACGGTCAGACTCATAAAATTGTTCCGCCAAGTTTTTATATCTGATACGAGTATCTCGAAACCACTTCAACATACCCTTCATCGCACCCGTTACGTCACAGTCAGGAAATACATCATGTACCAACTGAATGGAGGGGTATAGAGACGAGAAGTCAAGCTTGAGTACGTCCTTACTATATCCCACCTTAAGTAGTCGTGAAAGACCTCCAACGAAGTCAGTCTTTGATTCCTTGGCGGGGATTGCAATGTTATGTTTATAAGACCACGCCATCATCAACATCTTCCACAAAGTTGCCGTACCCATAGTAGATACTCTCTCATAGGTAGTTGGAATCATCGCAGCAAGTAAGAATGAACCTTGATTAAATTCTTGGTCAACTTTTAAGGTTTCGTCCAAGTCATCATCAAGATATCTTTCAACCAAGTTGTCACCAGTAGTTTTTAGGTATATATCACTGCGACTTTCACAAATCTGGTCAACTTTAGGGTCATGACCCACTTTACGATAATTTCCATTCTGAATGTTCAACCAATATTCTTCCTTCTTGGTATAAAATGGAGCGATGTCCAAGTGGTCAATATATACTCGGTCTTCAGCCTCAGCATTTATATATTGGGTAATATATTTCAAACCTGCGGACTTAATACTTGAATTGATTGCTTGTGCTCTGCGTACCGCGTGAATGATATCAATAACATTATACCCCCAAATAGAAGTCTGAGTATACAACTCAACTTCGTTTGCAAGTTTCAACATACCTTCTTTTCTTGTGAATGAATGTTGGGGGTGTAATGAACGACAAATCTTCTTAGGGTCAATCCCCAAGATTTTACATCTCTCAAAAATCCAATGCCAATCAAAGTTTGCTGAGTTATATCCACCAATAATACTTGGTTTCAATTCATCGATAATATTAAAAAATTCTATGATTGCACCTCTCTCTTGAGATTCGTCAATACATTCAATAACCTTATGGTATCCTTTATTGGATTTAATTCCAATCATGAATATACGACCGTCCTTAGGTTCTAAGGAGGTAGTTTCCAAGTCAAACACCAAACGGGTTACTTGATTATAATCTTCAAATCCTTTAAATAATCTTTTCTCTTTTGAAACAAGATATTGTTCAACAGGAGACAAAATAATTATTTTATCTTTTGTCCTTTCACCCCACGGGTCACATCCACCTTCTCTAAAAAATTGCACAAGTTCACGATAACCTTTAAGAGATTTAACCATAAAGGTCATACCTCTTTCTAATCTTTTATTACCGTGGGTGTCAAGTTTTTCAATTGTGATACCATGTTTGGTCATGGCTTCCTTCTGAGAGGCCTTTGAACCACCATAAAAGTTGATGTCGCGTAAATCACCAACCCATGCGAATGGGGTAAACGTATCCTTACGGATTTCTTTACCTTTACCAGGAATTTCTTTGATTTTGTAGATGGAGTTGGAAGCGTAGTCGAATTCGATAGCGACTATAAATTCTTCGGAATCGTTTCCGTGTAGGAACGATTCAATTTCTTGTTCTGTAAACATTGTCTATATACGAGTGGTTTATTGGCTTTCACACTAACGTGAAGTTTACCTTGCTCATCGTATATAAATATAACAGAAATTTGTATCTTGTCAAATTAACAACAAGCAGTTTCGGAAATGAAACTATCTTGGATATTGATATAAAGTTCTTCTCGAATCGGTAGTATTAAATTACCCTCGTCATTTCTAATTAAAAATTGTCCTTGATATCGACCAGGAGTATTTGTATCTCTTGAACTGAACTTGAAATAAATGTAGTACTCAGTTGGTGCACCTTCAGGTAATATTAAAGAAACTATACTACAAGGAGCAGAAACAATTTTAGGTATCCCTGTCTCCACGTCAATCATAGTAAAAAATATAGTCGAGACCTCAAGATCTTCCATGAGTTGTTGGTAACCTGCTCTACCGTCTTTTACCACCTGCATTTTTAACACAGGGAGAGTTGCGTTCTTTTTAATATAAAATTCCATAACAATAAATATACTGTTATGACTCTTTACGAAGCCCCCTATCGTAATGTTCGAATCTATCGTGTTCGGTTGGAGTTAGTAATAACAATCCAGGGTTTAATTCTCCTTTTTTAACAAGTTGATACATTTGAGACATCCACGTCTGTTCGAATGGGTGAGCCCAAGTCGTGTCCAAAAACATTTTTTGATTTCCTATTCTACTAACAATCTGAGGCCAATTGCAGTAGTAAACATCTCCTTTAGCATATGGTAACCCTTTATGAGATAAGACTGCGTTAAATTTTGTTTTAGGGGCATTAGGGTCTAACCCAATTTCAGGTAATCTAGGTTTTTCAGGCCAAAACTCAGTTCTAACGTGTTGTGGAACATTATACCAAGACCACTGAGTACCGTTGTCTCCATAAAATTCAGAGTAATTAAGTTTTATAAAATCAAAATTTTCTTTTTTCACAATTTCTAAAGATTTTGTGTATAGATTGGGAACATATCTATTGAATCCATTTCTACAAACTTTACCTTCATTCGGATAGAAAAACATGTCATCCTCAAAGAACAAATAATAATCTAAATCAGTTTCGGTTTGGAAGTGCTCAGCAACCCATTGTCTTCCACCACAAATCCCTAAGTTATCTTTTTTAATATGTTTAAACCCATATTCTTGACAAATCTCCAAGTATTCTTCAGTAGTTGACAAGTCGCTTGAATTATCTAACAAAAACTTAGTTGTCTTGCTAATATAATCTTTATCATACGCCAACATAGAATCAATTAAGGTTCTGAATTGTTTGGGACTATTAAATGTGATTACGTATAGACCTACTTTGTTAATATCCAAAGTATTTTCGAAAGAGATTTTTCCTTCAGATTTTGGTTTAAGTTCGTCATTTTTTAAATCTTCAAAAAACTTACCAATCAAACCATTATTTTCAATTTCAAAATAATTAATAAGGTCAGCGTGTTTATAACACATAATACTGAATATTGATTCTTCAGTACCCATATAACCTTCATTTAATGTTGACATTAATAAATTATAATAAATTCCATTAATATCACTAATAGTATGTTTAGGACCTCCGAAGAAACCGCCACGAGCTACTTTAGTAACTTTGTCTCCAGCAATTGTGTTTAATTTATTATATTCAAATCCGTGTATTTCATTTTCCGCATCATATGGGAAACAGATGAATGAGAATTTAGAAATATATTTTGATAATTTATCTAAAACTTTATCATGTGTAAAATAACCAGGATGTACGGTATTTGTCAATCCACCATCAATCCAAAACATATATTCGGAATTGAATTGGTCCATAATTTTGGCGTCGTGTAATAAAAACACTTTTGACATAACTAATGGATTATAATTTTCTAGTCTAGCCTGAGTTGATTCAGATAACCATCCAGCTCTACTTCTCCAAGTGTCATCATTTCTAATTTTTTGAATTTTGTCAAAAAATTCAGAGTTAGTGAACCAACTTAACGGTCTTTCTATAAACTGAGTGTTTTCAAAATTTCTTCTTTCAAAAACAAAAGACTTTAATTCCTCATCTCCGAAAACTATTAGATTCTCTTCAACCTTCAATAGTTGTTCAAACTTATCTAAATAATGTTGATAGGACCTACTCCATCCTTCAGTTAATTCCCCACGGCCAATATCCCAAATACCTGTTACTAATGTTATATTACTCATAAATTCTATTAAATTCTTCTAATATTTTATAAAAACTTTTATTTTGTTGAAACATTTCATCTGATACACCTGAGGGTGAATTACCTTTATACCACCATATGTCAAAATGTTTTCTTACAAATAAATCTTTATGATTCACGTACATCAAACTCATTACCTGTTCTTCGTGAGGTAATCCATCATCTTCAGTTAATATATTCTCAATATAATTTTCAAAAATATTGACTATAGTATCCCACTTGTCTCTGTGACCGCCAAACATACCACCAATGATGTGAATACTTCTATCATATTCAGTATACCATTTAGGATTTACGGTTCCTGACCAATAATTCCTATCATTCTCTTTACCTAAAATCAAAAATTTATCACCAGTATCTTCAATCACATTTTTTAAAAAATCATTATTGAATAAACTACTTTCGTAATATCTAATTTGAGGATGTTCTCCAATTAAATATTTTGGTGGAATTAACCCGCAATGAGAAAATCCGGCATCAATCCAATAATAGTAATCATAAGACTTATCCTCATTCCACCACCAATGAAACTTAGAGTATTGAATTTCCACACATCTATCCCCTTGTTTTATTTGGTCTACATTTTTTCTCTTACTAATTAAATCTTTAAATTTAGTATCACTAATATTAAAAATTTGGAACTTCAACTTTTCTTCGGAAATTTTATTATCGATGTAAAAAAATTCTTTAAGTGATTCTATTTCTCTATCTGAGGTATAACATATAAAATCAGCGTCTGTCATTTTTAATAATGACAATAAACTATATCTGTAATGACCATTTCTACCTGTTCTACCACCTAATTCTGTTCCGTGTAAATCACTATAAATTGACGTTATAAATTTAACTGACATAATATTGAACGTGTTTTTTTTCTTGTTTTATTTTCTCATTTCCCTCTTCACTCTTAAACTCATTGGGTAGTTTCTTAGGAGAATATAAATTCCAATTGTATGTTTGAGTATAGAAGTTATTATACATACCATGAGAAACATCAGAATACGAATTTCTTTGTGGAGCAATTGGCAACGCCGCGCAATAACTTTGAAAGTTAGGATAAATAAAATTAACCAAATACCCATCAATCGGAAAATAATAATTTCCTGATTCAGTAAATGCTGTTAAAGAAATATTAAACATCTCATCATATACAGATTTATCGTATATCAAAATATTTGTTGCAAATGTTTCTGAGAGATGTTCTTCTTTAGGAGGAAGATTTGTAATATCCAATAATAAATCATATTTATCACTAACATTAACTTTTCTATTCAATGTTGGAGTTATATTAAAAACACCAAATTCAATACCGTCAATCTGTTTTTCAATATCTTCCAATAACGATTTAGCATATGGCATAAAGACGCAATCATCTTCAATAACCATCACTCGGTCGTATCCTCTTTCTTTAGCAATTTTAATAATTTCTAAATGAGATAGGGTGCAACCCATATAACTGTTTCTATTTACCGCGTTGAACTTTTCAAACTCCCAGCCGATATAATCCATTTCTTTTTTTATAAGTTCAAGATTATCTGGTCTTATTTCTAAATTAACAACAAACTTAGGGATTTCATTAAATTTCATTAACTAACAACATTGTGGTTTAATTGCCCTGTTATCCTATCACACCATCCTTTTGATTCTGAGTGAGGCCAAACTACCCAGTAAGAAGGTAATTCTGTTGTTGGGAATTCTCTCCAAACTTTACAATACTTATCAGGGTCTCTCATAAATCCTGCAATTTCATTCTTATCAGCATCTTTTCTGTATAATGTTTGGTCAGAACCATTGTGGAATGCAACAACCCAAAAATCATAATCGGTTTCAGTAACTTGTGAATATCCAATATCAATACAATGTTTGAATATTGTTGAGAATGAATTTTTCCATTCCTCTTCATCTTCAATTAAAGGACTTGGCGGATGTTTCTTATCCAAACAATGTTGGTCTACCGCTCTTTTTTCAAATAATAAACCAGAGTATCTTTCATATTCTCTCAAAGTTCTAACAGTACCAAATCCGTACGGACCTTCGTGTCCTTCTTGAGTTTCACCATCCATACCGAATAGTTTTCTATTTGTTAAGTGGGAGTGTTTATTTTTATCTCCCCACGTCTTATCGTCATCCCATTGTTTTGTTCTACCTTTACGGGTATACTCGTGGTATACAACAGGAATGTGTGGGTGAAACAAATCATATCCCCACGTGTATGCTCTTGCGGCAATAGAAATTTCTTCTCCGTGAAAATAGTATTCAGGATTGTGTTGTACTTCAGTTGAGAATTGTCCGAGTGTAAAGCAGAAGTGGGCGGAATAGAATCTTGAGGTAACAGGTTTTGTCATCTCTCTCCATCCTGGTATTGTTTCAGGTAAAAAAAATACCGCTCCTTCAGGAATAAATCTATCGAATGCCATTCTCCATGCGTCTTGTGAACGACCTGCGGGGTCATTTTCAGGGTCAAATGAAGGAACATAACCTGTTAGTAAAGGTTTCTTATATCCATCCTTTTGTAACCCTTTAATCATCTTGATTAACACATCATCCCAATCCTTAATGAATCTCATGTGAGAGTCAATTTGTAGGGTATATTCTTCACCATCATAAAGTTGTTGTGTTAGATTTCTTGCCCAACAAACACCTTTAGATTCTTGATATGGGATGTCCAAAATTTTGAAACGTTTGTCGTTTTTGTATTCATCTAAATTATCGAATCCGTCAGATTCACTAAATTGTCTTGCGATACCGAAAACCAAATTCTTTGGTTTTTTTGCATTTGCAATCATATCTTTAAGGGTTGGAACCAACTGTGGGTCTCTGTAAGATGCTATCTGAATAAAAATTTTCATTTGATTTATATTTTTACTATAAAATAAAAAACCCTCCACGAAGGTGAAGGGTTTTTGAATATATATTTTAGTTTGTTTTTATAGACATCCGTTAGGGTCTGATGCAGTTATCTGTCCTAAACCACCTGTAACTTGATACCATGCGGTTCCGTTAGAATAGAATCCATTAGGTACTACATCTGTAAGAGGTCTTCCTGTTGTTTCGTATAAGAACTCACCTACGTTTGGTCCTACTCCACCTGCGATAGATCCATAAATTGTTTGAGGGGAAGCACTAAACGCTAAACAAGCGTTGTTAGCTGTTGAACCTGTACCTAAACTATATGTATACCAAGCGAAAGTTGATGTTGGTGTTTGAGTTAATGTTGGTGTCGGTGTTGGTGTACTTGTACTACTTGCCGTTGGTGTTGGTGTCACTAATACTGAACATAATGAGAATATTCCAACTTGGAGTCCGCTACCATCTAATTGAGTTACTGAAGTTCCATCACTATAGAAACCTGCCATGTTATATGTCACACCACCTGTTGATGTTGTATAGAATTGTGTGTTTTGGTCAAATAATGAATTGAATGCGTATATTGTTACCGATACTCCCGCTTCACAAGCCGCATTAGAAGTTATTCCTGAATACACACTAAACGATGTAAGTAATGATGTTGGAGTTGGAGTTGGTGTTACTGATGGTGTATCTGTTGGTGTTTGACTTGGTGTATTTGTTGGTGTTGAAGTTTGTGTTTGAGTTTGTGTTTGAGTTGGTGTTTGAGTTGGTGTTTCTGTGTTAGTTGGCGTAGGAGTTGAAGTACCTGTTCCAGTATTTGTCGGTGTAACACTTGGTGTAGGTGTATTAGTTGAAGTATTTGTCGGTGTTGCAGTATTAGTTGGTGTTACAGTTGGAGATGGAGTAGGTGTACTCGTTGCCGAAATTGGTGGAAATGCTCCTTCATTAATTAATAATATACTCCCTTTAAATGATGAGGCCACTGTATAGGTACCATCAATTACCCAAATATTTTTAGTTTGATTTGGAGATAATTCAACTTGATAATCCCAAAGTGAATCATCACATCTTCTATAACTGAAGTTTACTATTGTTGAACCCGTGTTCGTGAGTGTATATTTGCTACATGCCATTGTCTTTCTTATTTAATTTATAAATAGTGTAAATTATGTGAATTTATTTTTTATTTTAAAAAATTATGTAGGTGTCACTGTTGGAGTAGGAGTAGTAGTTGAAGTAACAGTCGGGGTGTTTGTTGGAGTATTAGTTGGTGTTGGAGTATTTGTTGCCGTAATTGTTGGAGTTGGTGTCGGTGTAACACATAATGAGAATACACCATTTATTGTACCATTGGCAAATAATTCGATTACAACTTGGTCGTAATTATAAAATCCTACCATATTAATAGTAACAGATCCAAATGAATTATTATAAAATTGAGTGTTTTCGTCAAACAATGATTCGTCACCATAGATTGTTGTCGGTATATTAACCTGTGAACATGCATCATCTGAAGTCAAACCAGTATAAACCGCAAACCCAAATCTATTACTTGTCGGAGTTGGAGTCTGAGTTGAAGTTGTTGTTGGTGTTTGAGTTGCCGTGGTTGTTGGAGTTTGTGTATTTGTTGGAGTATTGGTTGGTGTTAAAGTATTAGTCAGAGTGTTGGTTGGAGTTACAGTTGGGGTGTTTGTTGATGTTGAAGTATTAGTAGGTGTTACAGTTGGTGTTGAAGTATTAGTCGGAGTAATGGTTGGAGTTGATGTCACCGTTGGTGTAGGTGTAGGTGTTGGTCCTAATATTGATATGATATATGTGTAAGCATATAATGGAACGTAACAATTATATGTTCCGTAATAATAATCCGCGGCATAACTAAACGGAAAAATTTGATTACCTAAGTCAACGGCAGTCCCTCCCGTTTGAGGAAGAAACGTAACTTCGGTTGTTAATCCGCTTAAATTTACACTTGAAATTGATACACCACAATCTGCCATGTTAATAAATACTCAAAAATTTTATTTTATCTTTTAACATACCCCAACATTAATAATTTGATTACCGCTAAGTTGAATAAACCTACCTCCGTTTGAGATTGTAAAATTGGCGTTAACTGGAGGAATTGTTAAAGATTGGTTACCGTATACGTAATCACCCACTTCTAAATTTTCAAAAAGTTTTGGAATGTAGATTGTTACGTTTGTTGGATTTGCAATCATATTAACAGATTGACAAACATTTTGATACCATCCACCTGTTCTTAGATTATACATATAAACTGTTGTTGGTGTAACCGTTGGTGTTGCTGTGGGTGTTGGTGTTGGAGAAGTTGAGGTTGGAGTAGGAGTTACCGAACTTTGAGTTGGAGTTGATGTAATAGTTGGAGTTGGTGTTGTTGAAGGGCATAAACCTACTAAGGATATTGTAAGAGGAGATCCATAACTTTCAACGATTAAATCCTTAGCACAAACATATTGTACTTGTAACGGGTTAATTGATGAAACACTAATTATATCGGTACAACCAGTCCATCTATAATATCCTTCTTCGACATTATTGTAATTGGTTATAATAAAATAGTTACAGTCTGTTGTATTCATTTTTATAGTCCGTATTTTGATTTATCCGCATTATAGTTTTGTAAAACTTGGGCAGAGGTAAGTGATGCGTTGTATAAACGAGTTATACCAATTTTTCCATCAAACCATTGAGAAAACTCTCCACCATTGTAACTACCTATGTAAAGTGGGTTAGTTACATTTAATATACTTGACAAATTATGCCCCACACTTCCTATACTTACACCATTTACAAATGTTTCAAGTGTATTAGATGCAACGTTTGTAAACACATAAACTATTTGATACCATGTGCCAATCGTTCCAACGTAGTTTGTACTATTAACAAACAATGATGATCCAGTACCACTGCCAGAACCTAATTGAGCGTAATAAGTTGTATTAGTTGTTCTAATACTATAACTTACATCTATCGACAGACCTCCATTGTCAAACTTTCCAAGAACAACATCATTACCTAAAACTGATTGATTAACCCATACTTCCATAGTCCAATCCCCACTTCCTGGTTCTAATAACACATTATCTGCGACACTAACTTGTGATGAAGTTCCATTATATGTGAAGTATGGTGATATATATGTGATATTGGACATTGTTCCATTTAATTCATTACCCGATAAATCATTAATTGTTGTACCAGTACCAGGGTAACTTGATGGATTACTTGGGTCATAATATAACCTAAGGTTACTTGTTATAGGTACCGCAGGTGTTGAGGTTGGTGTT
>Ga0209550_10001338_pt1 | contig 23623 bp, 17 predicted proteins | sample LauGreSuBDMM15SN_2_FD_187567 | JGI IMG/M metagenome (GOLD analysis project Ga0209550, IMG submission 187567) | Freshwater lake microbial communities from Lake Michigan, USA - Su13.BD.MM15.SN (SPAdes) (version 5) | ecosystem: Environmental > Aquatic > Freshwater > Lake | place: Lake Michigan... | reverse complement strand
TCTCGTCGGCAAGATTCACTACGTTGAAATCGAAGCCGATGCTGCGGATGAAATCCCGGCCCGAGAATGTGCGCGTGTAGCCGAGGTTGAAGTCGAACACGGTGTAGGCCTTCGCGAAATTATCATTGCTGAAGGTGCCGTAAAGCTTGCCGGTGGTCTTGCCCACGATGCCTGCGGTGAGACCGGACTTATTGTAAAGGACGCCGTAGGAAGCGATGCTCTCGGGCGTATCGACGACCTTCTTGTCCTTGATGATGGTACCGTCCGGCGTGTTCGCCGTGTAGGTCGCGTTCGTGGAGCTGAAGGTGCCGAGCAGGCTGAAACCGTCGCCGAGCCGGTAGTTGGCGCCGAGCTCGACGCCGTAGGATTCGAGGCCGCCAACGTTTACGAGCACGCTGCCCGCGCCGGTGTTGGTGTAGTCTTTCGCGGCGGTGCCGCTGAGGTTCACGATCTTGTCGGTGTATTTGATGCGGTAAACGGTCGCCGAGAGACCCACGTTACGGCCGGCGTAGCGGTAGCCGAAGTCGATGTTGTCGGCGTATTCGGGCTTCACCCGCGAGTAATCGGTGCCCGTGGCGGTCACGTTGTCGGTGAAGATCGTATCCTTCAACGCGTTGAAGTTCCGCGTGTAGCTCGTGAAGAGCTCGCTTACGGAATCGAGCCGGTAGATCGCGCCGAGGCTCGGGAGCGCCTTGGAGTTGCTGTCGATACTCTTCGAGTAGGTGCTGCCGTCGGACTGGAGGAGCGACTGGGTGCCCTTGAACTCGATTGCGAAATATTTTACGCCCGCGCTGAGCGTGAGCTTGTCCAGCGTGAATTGGTCGCCGACGAAAAACATGTTGGTCGTCGTCCGATATTTCCAATGGAAGGACTTGAGGTAGGCGCCGGCATTGTAGGCTGAGTTGAGGGTCGGATCGATGACGGCGTGCCACGTGCGGTAGCGCTCGCGCTCCTGCACTTCGTTCCACATGCCGAAGACGAGCTTGTTGTGGGCACCGAGCTTGTAGTCGAACGCCAGGTTGTCGCCGAAGCGCTTGTTGAGATAACGGCTGAAGCGGGCGCTCGAAAGCGGTTTGGCCGCGGCCTGCTGGGCCGACGTGAGCCAGGTATAGGTCGCGATGTTGAACGGATCGGCCGGGCCGGTGAACGTGACAGGGTTGACCGGCAGGATGTCCGCGCCGCCGGCATCGGCGAAGAAGACCGTGCCGACTTTGCCCGGGGCAGTGTAGTTGCTCTGCTTCGAGGGATTCCCGGCCAGATCGAAGCGCCGGACTTGGTAAGGCGGCAGGAACTGGCCCTTACCCTGCTGGTGGGCCCAATACGGCTGGAAGGAAACGTTCAGGTTGTCGCCAAGCGGGAGTTCAAACTTGGTGTAGAAGAGTCCGTTGGTGCGGATCGTGGTCCACGTCGGCGCGTAGTTTTGGTCGGGGTTTGGCTTGCCCGTGAAGCTAAAGGTGAGCCGGTCGTTGCGCGGATCCTGCGCGAATTGCTGGAGCGAGACGCCCTGAAAATTGATCTCGGGATTGACGTTATCGATGCCGGCGTAGGCCGTGATCTTGAGGTTGCCGAGCTGCGTGACGTCCTTCGCGTCGAAATGAATGCGCTTGGTCAGCGCCGCGTCGCCGCCCACATAGTCGCGCACCCAATTGTCGTTCTGTTGGGAGGAGATACTCAGGAAGGCACGGCTCGTGCCGTCGGCGAACTTGCCCGTGTCCACCCGCACGAACGCGCGCTGCGTGGCGAAGGAGCCGCCGGTGTATTTGGCGAGCACGCCGAACTGGTCTGCGGGCTTATCGGTGAAATAAGCCAATGTGCCGCCGAGCGCCTGGGTGGAGGCCGCGCCAATCTCCGCGGCGCCCTGAGAGACCACGACGCTGGCGACGTTCTCGATATCGATGTAACGGTTCGGCTTAGCGCCGCCGCCGTAGGAAGTGTAACCGGTCGTGATACCATCGACGCTGAAGCCGAGCTGCGCCTCGGTGAAACCTCGGATGTTGATGCGCGTGGACCAGTCGTCGCCGCCAATCGCGTCGCCTTGCGAGAGACTCACACCGGGCAGATACTTGATCACGTTGATCACGCTCGCCGCGGCGGGCTGGAGCGCGATCTGTTGCTTGTCGGCGAGCGTGTTGGCCGTGGGGGCCGCGACCGACTGAACGATGAATTTTTCGAGTGCGATCGTCTCGTCGGAGACGGCCGGCTTGACTTGCGCGAAGGCCGTGGAGACGGCAGTGGCGGCGAGCGCCACGGACAGGAGGCGGAATGGTGAATAGAGGATTTGCATGACGGGGCCGAAAAATCGCACGGATTTTTTTCCGTCAACGCGCAAACCTCCCGTTGTCTTATCTTAACTTTCCCGACGCCGATTCGACACAATCGCCGTTCGTTCGTCATACGCTCGTTGCCAAAAGGCCACTTGACGCTTTGGCGGCGGCCACCGCGCGCCTCCAGCCCGCAAGTTCTTCCCGCGGCCCGCGCCGGCCCGCAGGTTTGAACCGTCCCCACGACCGGCCCCATATCTGCGATCCTCCGCACCGAGCGCCCGCAGCCAACGCACGGTCGTCAACTACGAGCCCGGCCAGTTACTTCATCTGGAACGAATCCGCTGGTCTTGCCTCTATTCGCCGCGCGCTAGCTTTCGCCCAAAACGCGCCGACTTATCTCGACCAACCGTAATTCCAATGCTCCTTGGCTCGGCCAGTCTCCGATCGCCCGGCAGCCGCCTCACCGCCTCAACTTCAGCAACCGCTCGCCGGCCGCGTGCAGCGTGGCAGGTTTCTTCGCGAAGTTCAGCCGCACGTAACGATTCTCGCCGTGGGCGAAAAAGCTCGAGCCCGGCACCGGCGCGACGCCGATCTCCTTCGTCATCCAGTGCGAAAATTCCACGTCGCTCGCGTAGCCGAACGGCGAGATGTCCAACATCACAAAATAGGCGCCCTCGGGCCGCGTATAGCTCAGCCCGATCCGGTCAAGGTAGCCGAGCAGCACGTCGCGCGACTCGGCATACTTCGCCGTCAATTCATCGTAGTAGCTCGCCGGGAAATTTAGCGCCGTCACCACCGCATGTTGCAACGGCGCCGCCGCGCCTACCGTGAGAAAATCGTGCACCTTCCGCGCTTGCGCGATCACTCCGGGCGCCGCGTGCAGGTAACCGAGCCGCCAACCCGTGATCGAAAACGTTTTTGAGAGCGAGGAGCACATCAACGTGCGCTTCGCCATGCCCGGGAGCGTCGCGAAATAGACATGCTGCCGGCCGTCGAACACGATGTGCTCATACACCTCGTCCGTGATCACCCACACATCGAACTCCTCGGCCAACGCCGCGATCTGCAACAACTCCTCCCGCGTAAAAACCCGCCCGCAGGGATTGGACGGATTGCATAGCACAAACGCTTTCAACCCACCCGCAAACGCCCGCCTCAGCTCCGCCGGATCGAAACGGTAATGCGGCGGATGCAGCGGCACGTGTACCGCCTGAGCACCCGTGAGGATCGCGTCGGCGTTGTAGTTTTCATAAAAAGGGGAGAACAGACCGACTTGGTCGCCCGGGTCGCACACGGTCATGAACGCCGCCATCATCGCCTCCGTCGAGCCGCAGGTAACGACGAGCTCGCGGTCAGCATCGACCGGCACGCCCAACCCGCGGGAGATTTTCGCCCCAAGCGCCGCGCGCAGTTCGGGTGCGCCCCACGTGACGGCGTATTGGTGGCGGCCGGCGTCCATCGCGTCCTTTGCCGCCTGCACCAAAGCCGCCGGCGGATCCCAATCGGGAAACCCCTGCGAGAGATTGATCGCACCGTGCCGGGCCGCGACCCGCGACATCTCGCGGATCAAAGATTCCGTGAAGACCGAAGTGCGACGAGACGTGGCGGGCATCGGAAGCGGCTCAAGGAATCCTCAACGCCATGCCCTCTTTGAGCGGCGTCGCGGCACCGGCCGGCAACACATCGCGATTCGCGTCGATCAGCGCCTGCACCCGCGCGTTGGTCGCCGAGCCGTAGTATTTTTTCGCAATCCCGAAGAGCGAATCCTTCGGTGCCACCGTGTGACGGCGACCGCCTCCGGCCGCCGGTTGCGCAGATTTGGTCCGAGGAACGGCATTGGTCGGCGCGAGTGACAGCGACGCTTCCGCCGCCGCGTCGCCTTCGCGGCCTTGGATCGGCGCGAGACTGATGCGTGACGGCTCATCCCCCTCGGTCACCCCCGTCACCGCCGGCTCCCAAGTTGCCGCCGTTGCCGGCCGAACCCCGGCCGAAAACGTGCCGCCCAATCCGCCGGAGCGCAAAACCGAGAGTTCCGCGCGGAGTTGTTCAATTTCCCGCTCCAATCGCTCGCGTTGGTCCCCGCCCTCGATCCGGACCTCGCGGCTGTCGAGCGGCTGATTGGGCAGCGTCCGGCCAAACTCGCGTTTCGCCGCCTCGATTTGCTGGCGCACGAGCGGCGCCTGCCGCGAGTTGGGCTGTTGTTCGAGGTATTTTCGGAAATGGTAGATCGCAGCAATCGGATCCTTGATGTGCTGCCGGTAGATCAAGCCGGCTTCCAAGTGCGATTCCGGGGCCGATTCCGCCCGGCGCGCGATCACCTTCAGATAGTTGGCCAGCGCTTCCTGCGGCCGGCCCTGCCGCACCAATTGCTGCCCCTCCCGGTAACTGGCATCGTCCACCTCGGCGATCAGCACCGAGGTTTCGCCCCGCCCGCAACCGGCACCCGCCCCGGCAAACACCAGCACTAAGCCGGCGGCGAAAAATGGAAAGAACTTGGACATCGGATTCGGTGAAAGGGATTGAACGCGTTGCAGCTGGCCATAAGTTCCGGACTCCGCTCCCGCGATTCAAATCATAAATGGCCATCGCTTCGAAATCCGCCCTCGCCCGTGCGCGCCGTTGCTTCCGCATCGAGGGTGATGCGCTCGCTGCCACCTCGCGAGGCCTAGATCGACGTTTTGTTGCGACGGCCCGGGCCGTGGAAGCCACCGTCGGCGCAGGCGGAAAACTCATTTTTAGCGGAGTCGGAAAATCCGCCCACATCGCCCAGAAGATCGCCGCCACCTTCAACAGCACGGGCGTCTCCTCCTATTTTCTCGATTCGACCCAAGCGCTCCACGGCGACCTCGGCCTGTGCGCCGAGGGCGATCTGGCAATTCTACTCAGCAACAGCGGTCAGTCCGAAGAGGTTCTTCGTCTTGTCCCGCTGCTCAAGCGCTTCGGCCTCGGCATCGTGGCCTTCACCGCCCACGCCGATTCCGACCTCACCCGTGCCGCCGATCACCTGCTGCTTTACCGTGTCCCCCGCGAAGCGTGTCCGCTCAAGCTCGCCCCGACCGCGAGCACCACGGCTGCCCTCGCCCTCGGCGACGCGCTGGCGATGGTGCTGCTCGAATCCCGCGGACTCACCCGCGACGACTTCGCCAAATATCACCCCGCCGGGAACCTGGGCCGTGTCCTACTCCTGCGCGTGCGCGATATCATGCGCACCGCCGACCGCCTGCCCGTGGCCGTTGAAACCGTCCCGTTGCAGGAAGCCATCCTCGCGATGACCAAAGCCAAGAGCGGCAGCATTGCCTTGGTCCATCCCCGCACCCGGCGACTGACCGGCATTCTGACGGACGGCGATTTTCGCCGCAGCGCGCTCACCGGTCCGGATTTCCTCAGCCGTCCGGTCGCCGCGTTCATGACCCGCACCCCAAAAACCATCTCCGCGGACGCCCTCGGCGTCGATGCGTTGCGTCTTTTTGAAGCCCATAAAATTGACGATCTCATCGTCACCGACGCCCAGCACCGACCCGTCGGACTGATCGACGGACAAGATTTGCCCAAATTTAAAATCGTGTGAAACCCCCCATTCGAATCGGCATCATCGGTCTCGGCGGTTTCGCCGGCTCCCACCACCACACCGTCGCGCGCCTGGAAGAGCGTGGACACGCCAAACTTGTTTGCACCTGCGATCCGCGGGTGGAATTTTTCGTCAACGAGCGCGAGAAACTAAATTTTGTCGCCCGAGGCGTCGGCGTGTTTCCCGACTACCGTTCCATGCTAGCCGCCTGCGGCCGCGATCTCGATCTCGTCGTGATCCCGACGCCGATCAATCTCCATGCCGAGATGCACGCCGCCGTCACGGTGCTCGGCCTGCCGGCCTATCTTGAAAAGCCTCCCACCTTGGATCACGCCGAGCTTGAGCGCATGATCACGGCCGACTCACGGGCAGGGAAATCATCGCTGGTCGGCTTTAATTTTATCATCGAGAAACAACGTCTCGCCCTCAAGGAGCGCCTCCTCGCGGGCGAATTTGGCGGATTGCGCGGCGCCACGCTGAGCGCCCTGTGGCCCCGTCCGGCGAGCTACTTTCAGCGTAACGACTGGGCCGGGCGCCTCATGATCGCCGATCGCCCGGTGCTCGACTCCTGCTTCGGCAGCGCGATGGCGCACTTCGTCCACAACATACTGTTTTGGGCCGGCACCGCCAATCTTTACAGCTGGGGCCAGCTCGCCACGGTGCGCGCCGAACTCTATCGCGCCCACACCATCGAAGGCGCCGATACGTTCTTCGTCGAGGCCGACACGACCACCTCGGTCAACCTGCGCTTCGCGCTTTCGCACGCCTGCGCCGGCCCGGCGTCGCACAACGAGACGGTGATCTGCGATGACGCGGTGATCCACTACTCCGTTGGGCATCACATCGAACTTCGTTGGCGAGATGGCCGCGTCGAGCGCACCACCCCGGAGCCGTTCGACGGCCTCGAGTGCAACCACCTCGACTACTACCGCTATCTCCGCGGCGAAACGAGCCGGCCCGCCACCACCCTCGTCGACTCCCGTCCTTTCGTGGCCCTGAACGACCTCGCCCACATCTCCAGCGGCCAGATTGCGCCCATTCCCGGCGCGCTGGTCAGCGGCGTGCGCGACGAGAAAGAGCAGAAGGACTACATCAACGTCGCCGGCATGAACGCGTCGCTCGATTCCTTCCTCGCTCACGGCCGCTGGCCCGGGGCCCAAGGCTGGAATCATCCGGGCGGCACCGTCACCACCCTCGCCGATCTGCCGCGATTTGAGGCCACCGTTCGCGCGCTGGCGCAGGCGAAGTAAGGCCGCGTTTTCGGACCGCCCGTCCGCCTTCACCGCCCGCTTTACTCGCGGCGGTTTCTTCGTCTTTTTTTCCCTATGCCCACGCCTGCGTTTTTCTACCAAGACCCGCTGCCCCTCGGCCCCGATGAAACGTCCTACCGCCTCCTCACCAACGACGGCGTCAGCACCACGACGTTTGAAGGCCGCGAGATCCTGAAAGTCGCACCCGAGACGCTGGCGTTCCTCGCGCAGCAAGCGTTTCACGACACCAATTTTTTCCTGCGCTCGAAACACATCGCGCAGGTCGCCGCCATTCTCGACGACCCGGCTGCCTCGGCCAACGACCGCTACGTCGCGCTCACGCTCCTGAAAAACGCCGAAATTGCCGCTCGGGGCATCCTGCCGATGTGCCAAGACACCGGCACCGCCACCATCGTCGGCAAAAAAGGCCAGCAGGTCTGGACCGGCGCCAACGACGCCGAGTGGCTGAGCCGCGGCGTCTACGACTGCTACACCAAGGAAAATCTCCGTTACTCCCAAACCGCGCCCCTTGATCTCTGGAATGAGGTCAACACCGGCACCAACCTCCCGGCGCAGATCGACCTCTATGCCACCGAGGGCGCGAAGTATGAGTTTCTGTTTGTCGCCAAGGGCGGCGGCTCGGCCAACAAGATGTTTCTCTACCAGGAGACCAAGGCGCTCCTGAATCCGAAGAGCCTCGAGAAATTCGTCGCGGATAAACTCCAGTACCTCGGCACCAGCGCCTGCCCGCCCTACCACCTTGTCTTCGTCCTCGGCGGCACCAGCGCCGAGGCCTGCCTCAAGGTCCTCAAGCTCGCCTCCGCCAAATACCTCGACGCCCTCCCCACCACCGGCAACGAGCACGGCCGCGCCTTCCGCGACCTCGAATGGGAAAAGAAGATTTTAGAAATCGCGCAGAATTCCAAAATCGGCGCCCAGTTCGGCGGCAAATATTTCGCCCTCGATGTCCGGGTTGTCCGCCTGCCCCGCCACGGCGCGAGTTGCCCCGTGGGCATGGGCGTCTCCTGCAGCGCCGACCGCAACATCAAGGCCAAGATCACCGCGGACGGCGTCTTTCTCGAGGAAATGGAGACCAATCCCGGCCGCTTCATCCCGGAGGCCGACCGCCGTTTCAAGGACGACCATATCGTCAAAATAGACCTCCGCCGCCCGATGCCCGAGATCCTCGCGGAGCTCTCCAAGTATCCCGTCACCACCCGCGTCTCGCTCACCGGCCCGATGATCGTCGCCCGCGACAGCGCCCACGCGAAGCTCCAGGAGCGCATCGATGCCGGCCAAGGCCTACCGCAGTATATCAAGGATCACCCCGTCTACTACGCCGGCCCCGCCAAAACTCCGACCGGCTTCGCCTCCGGTTCCTTCGGCCCCACCACCGCCGGCCGCATGGACAGCTACGTGAACACCTTCCAATCCCAGGGCGGTTCGATGATCATGCTCGCCAAGGGCAACCGTAGCCAAGCCGTCACCAAGTCCTGCAAAACCCACGGCGGTTTTTATCTCGGCAGCATCGGCGGCCCCGCCGCGATTCTCGCACAGGACAACATCAAAAAAGTCGAAGTCCTCGAATACCCCGAGCTCGGCATGGAGGCGATTTGGAAGATCGAAGTGGAAGATTTCCCCGCCTTCATTCTTGTCGACGACAAGGGCAACGACTTCTTCGTGAACCACTGCGGCATCTGCGTCCCGGGCTAAATGGCCCGCGGGTCATTCGCCGATCACCGTCACGATCACCCGGCGCATCGGCGCGGCGTGGCGGTGCTCCCACAGAAACAGCCCCTGCCAAGTTCCGAGTAGCATCCGACCCTCGCTAAACGGCACCGTCTCACTCGTGCGCGTCAGCGCCATCTTGATGTGGCTCGGCATGTCGTCCGGGCCCTCCTGAGTGTGCTCAAAGTGCGGATTCCCCTCCGGAACCAACCGACCCAACCAAGCCTCGAGATCACGCCGCGCAGACGGATCGGCGTTCTCCATCATGACGAGACTCGCGCTCGTATGTTGGCAAAACACCGTCACCACCCCGCGGGTCAATCGGCTACGCTCCAGCACGCTCGCCACCTCTCCGGTGATCTCATGCAGCCCGCTCCTGCGCGGGCGCAATTCCAACGTCTCTTGAAACACAGCCACGTCTCAGCCAAACCGCCCCACCCGTCGCGCACAAGTCTTTGGACCCGTTTTTTGCTGAGCGGCAGGGCTGCGATCCTACTCCGCGCCCACAAAAAAGACCGGGCTGATTAAGCTCGGCCTGCGGTGTCGCGGGATTTTACCGCTTCAGAATTTCACCATCAGGCGATCGCCACCGACGCCCAACCGGCTGGGGCCGGTTTCGTAAAGCCGCTGATCGGCAATCCGGCTGGCCAAGCGCTCGCTGCTGCGGGCCGTTGCTGTTTTCACACCGACACTTGCCGGCAACGCCGTGCCGAGATAGCGGGCACGCCGGACATCCGACGGAGCCTTCATCTGCGCCAAGGGATCAAGCACCGGTTGACGCGCGGGCATCGCTCGCGACTCGAAGCCATGCACCGTCGAACCGAGGAACGACCGGCCGCCAAACGGGGACTCGGCGGATTGCACCGCCGCAAAATTATTCGCGATCGATCGCGCCGAGGGACTCGCCTCGCGACCATTGTCGTCGCCTCGCCCGGTCAAAACCGCCATCGCCGAGAAGGCTTGGGCTCCTGACTCCGTGTCCATGTCGGCCTCCCGGCTCACGCTCGGCGCCAACTCGTTTGCGACCGCGACAGGTTTGACCTCGCCGCCCAAGAACGCGCCTTCAGCCAGCCCGGCTACCGTCGCCGCCGAACCCGCAAACGATGCCGACGTCTCAAAAACCTCATCGCCCAGGACCGGCAACGCGACCCCTTCAGGCGTCAGCGTCTGATACTCGTGCACGCTCAAAAAAGTAATCGCCAACACCGCCGTCGCCCCGAGCGGCAGATGATACCGGGAAAAACCCGCAAAGGCGCGCGCCGGCAACGTGCGCCACCACGGGCGTTTCACGACCAACGCAGCGAGCTGCTTCGCGCGCAGCTCGCGCTCGAATTGGTTCCAAAACTCTGCCGGCGGGCGTTCGGCTCGCTTCAAACGTAAAAGGTCTTCCAAGGTCACTGTCTTCGGACGGTCGGACTTCATCGGCGCATGTAGGGCTGGAGCTCGGATTGCAGCAGTTGTTTCGCGTAGTGGAGCCGGGAACGCACGGTTCCCACCGAGGAATCCATGATCTCGGCGATCTCTTGGTGGCTCAGGCCATCGATTTCAAATAAAGTTACCACGGTACGATGCTTGGTAGACAGTTTTTGCAGCGCTTCGTTCAATTTTTCCTGAAGCTCGCGGACGTAGGTGTCGCGCTCGGCGCCGCTGTTGTCGGTCAGAGCGGCGATGATTTCCTTCGAAACCGGTTCGTCGGAGTCGATTTTCTCCAGACTGAAAAATGAGCGCAGCCGGTGTTTTCGCAGATGGCTCAGAGCCGTGTTGACGGCAATTCGGTAGAGCCAAGTGAAAAACGACGACTGACCGCCGAAGCGATGGATCGACTGAAACGCCTTGATAAACGTGTCCTGCGTGAGATCGGCGGCGTCCTCGCGATTGGAGGTCATGTGGTAGATGATTCCGAGCACCCGTTCCCGATAACGCAGGATCAACCGGTCGAAGGCCGCGACGTCTCCCGCCTGCACCAAGTGCACAATCGCCATGTCGGCATCGGCCTCTTGCGCGCGCTCCGGAGAGGCGACAAGGATTTTGGAGAGGACCTTGGGGGCATCCATGACGGCGAAGGTAAAACGCGAACCCAGTGGCGGGGCAAACGGAAAGTTTCGCGCCTTCACGCCGGCAGCAGAAAATGAAAATCTGCGCCCGCGCCGGGTTCGCTCGTGCAAGCGATGCTGCCGCCGTGCGCCACGATGATCTCACGTGCGATCGCGAGCCCGAGACCGGCGCCGCTCTTGGCCTGGCCCGGGGCGCGGTAGAACCGGTCAAACACCCGCGAGACGCTTTCCACCGGGATGCCCGGCCCCTGATCCCGCACCGAGAACCGCACGAAACCCAACGGCGCGCCCGTCGCAGCGAGCGTGACCACGCCGCCGGGCGGAGAGAACTTCGCCGCGTTGGTGAGCAGGTTGATAAAAACGTGGCGGATGCGGACCGGGTCAACCCTGAGCCGGCCGAGTCCGGATTCGCACTCCATCTCAAATTTCGCGCCGGCGGCCGTCACAAACCCGCGCGCTTCGCCGGCGATCTCATCCAGCAAGGTCGGCACGGCCACCTCGACCCGGTCGAGCGCGACGGCCCCGGCCTCAAGGCGCGAGAGGTCGAGGAGACTGTCGAGGATGCGAAGAAGGCGGTCGGCATCATCGCGCGCGGTCTCAAGCAACTCGCGTTGCGCGGGCGCGAGCGCGCCGACGTTCTCCTCGAGCAGCAGATACACCGCGAGGCGCAGGCTGGTAAGCGGGGTCTTGAGCTCGTGGCTCACGGTGCCGGCGAGATTGGTCTTCGCATCGTCCAGCAGGCGGAACTTGGTGACATCTTGGAGAATGATGGCCGCGCCCTTGAAATCGGTGACCTTGTCGCCGATCGCAAGGATGCGCGGGAGATAATGATGCTCCTCGCACGCGACCCGAAACGTCACGATGTGGCGGTAATCCGTCGGCAGGTAGTGGTCGCCCGTCGCCATCACCTGAGCGAGCGGCCCGGTGATGCCGGGCGGAAACGAGGCGGGAAAATCCGGGGACTGCGCGAGGCGCTCGGCCGCGGGATTGCGCACCGCGTGGGTGCCGTCGGCGTCGAGGACGAACACAGGGTCGGGGGCGGAGCTGAGCGTCGCCTCCATCGTGCGTTGGGTGCGGAGGACCTTGGCGAGGGTCGCCTCGCGGTAGGCGCGGAGCTTGGCCGACATCTGGTTGAAGGCGCGCGCGAGTTGGCCGAGTTCGTCGCGCGAGCGCTCCGGCACTGCCCGGTCGAGGTCGCCTTCGCCGATCGCCGCGACGGAAGCCGTCAGCTCCTTGAGCGGTCGCATCAGAAAGACCGAGAGCCGCCACGCGAGCAGCATCGAGACCACGAGCGCGATCGCCATGCCGCCCAGCAAGACGTTGACGGTGGTCGCGGCGAGTTGCTCGGCGCGCGCCGCCGTCTGCAAGGCCGAGGCATAGTCGCGGCGATTGAGCTCCTCGATGGCCGAGAGCACCCGGTAGAGCGACGTCTCGCTGCGTTGCAATGAGTCGAGCGAGCCGGGCCCGCCGGCGTTGAGCGAGGCCTCGGCCTGCGCCGCGTAGTCAAGGAAGACACGGTCGAGATACTCGATCATCGGACCCCGGGTGCGACCGGCCGCGCTGGCGGACTGCGCCATCAGCTCACGGGTAAAGGCCGCCCGCTGTTGTTCAAACATGCGGCGCGCGCCGAAGGGATCACCCCGCTGCGCCCGTGCCGGGGTCGCACTCATGAGCATCGCCGCTTCCCTCATCCGCTGGCTCGCCAAGACCGCGCCGTAATCGGCGACGAGATCCTCCTGAATAGATCCGGCCAGCTGCCGGCTGACCAACACGGCGTAGCCGCCGGTGCCGACGAGCAGCAAAAGAAACGGCAGCAGGCCGAGATAGAGACGGGTGCGCAGCATCAGGAGAAGCCGGGCTCAAAGGAAACCGAGCTTCTGACGCTTGCGGTAAAGGGTCGCCGGGTCGATGCCAAGGATGCGCGCCGCTTCGTCGAAATTATGAGCGAGCGCGAGGATGCGGCGGAGGTGCTCGGTCTCGAGCGCGTCGAAGGTCACGCGGGCGCCAACCGCCACCGCCGGGTCGGGCGCGACCCCGAACTGCTCGGGCAAATCGGCAAGCTGGATGGTGTCGCCGGCGGCGAGGATCACGGCGCGTTCCACCACATTGCGCAGCTCGCGCAGGTTGCCCGGCCAGCCATAAGCGCCGAAGGCGGCGACGACCGCCGGCGCATAACCGGTGATTTTCTTCCCCAGGCGCGCCGAAAAATGGCGGCGATAACTCTCGGCGAGCTCGAGCAGATCGCCCGGACGCTCGCGCAGACCGGGCAAGGTGACGGCGATCACGTTGAGACGATAGAAAAGATCTTCGCGGAAACGCCCAGCCTTCACCTCCTCGGCGAGATTGCGGTTGGTCGCGGCGATCACGCGCACCTGGGCGCGGCGCGGCGTCGTCTCCCCCACCCGCTCGTATTCGCGCTCCTGCAGCAAGCGGAGCAACTTGGGCTGGATACTGACCGGCAGTTCGCCGATTTCGTCGAGGAACAGGGTGCCACCCGAGGCGGCGGCGACCTTGCCCACGGTGTCGCTGATCGCGCCGGTGAACGAACCTTTCACATGACCGAAGAGTTCGCTTTCAAGCAGCTCACGGGAAAGCGACGGGCAATTCACCGTGACGAAAGCCGCGTCGCGCTGGGCGCTGCGGCGATGCAGTTCGCGGGCGAGGAGACTTTTGCCGGTGCCGCTGGGGCCGAGCAACAAAACGCTCGCCGGACTCTCCGCCGCCTTAAACGCCACGGCCAGCGCCCGCTCCATCACGGGTTCATGCGAGTGAAGAGCCAGCGGCGGCGTCTCCGCCGCGAGATCGGTCTCGAGCGCCCGCACGCGTTGTTGCAGGGCGGCGGTTTTCTCCACCTTGGCCAGCACGGCGCGGATCTGGTCCGGCGTGAAGGGCTTGGGCACAAAATCGAACGCACCGAGCCGCATCGCCTCGACCGCGGTCGCGATCGTCGCGTAGGCCGTAAATATCACCACGGCCGGCGCCGGTCGGGCCTGAAGCAACCGTCCCAAGGTCTCGAGACCGTTATCGGCGCCGAGGTCGAGGTCCAGAAACACCACGTCGAACGCTTCATCGGCGACCGCCTTTAACGCCCGAGCGGCCGTGGCGGCCTCGGCGGCCGAGTGGCCGGCGGTCTCCAACGCGATGCGCGTGGTTTTGCGGATCGAAGGTTCGTCGTCGACGATAAGGACGCGCATGAGGCGGAGGATAGGGGTTGGAAATTAAAAAAGCCAAGGCCGGTCCGCTCGCGCGACCCGGGCAGGTCCAGCTTCAACTCGGCCGCCGGCGGACAGGGACCGCGCGTTGCCGGAAAAAAAGACCGAAAACTCGAGTGCAGGTTCCCTCTTCGATCCGGTCACCACAATTTTTCTTGTGTCGTGTGACCCGGGCAAACCCTCTAAGCCTCCCCTTTCAAAATCCGCCATGTCCAATTCCGCCGTCAGCTCCGCTCCTCCCATTCCGGCACCGGCCCCCCGTATCGCCGACCTGGAGATCAAGGACGCCCAACTTATCTTCGGCGCGATCTGGGCCGATCTTATGACCGAAGTCGGTCGTGAGAATCTACGTTTCCCCAAGGAGATTATCCTGCTGGGCGGCGCGCCCGGCGCCGGCAAGGGCACGAATACCGGCTTCATCGCCCAAGCTCGCGGCCTCACCTGCGAACCGATCGTGATCAGCGCGTTGCTCGATACGCCCGAAGCCAAGCGGCTCAAAGACGGCGGCAATATGGTGGGCGATCGCGAGGTCATCGGACTGCTCCTGCGCCGGCTCCTGCGCCCGGAATTTCGCGACGGCGTCATCCTCGACGGGTTTCCCCGCACCAAGGTGCAGGTCGAGTGTTTGAAACTCCTGGTCGACCGGATGCACGGCCTGCGCCGCGAATTTTACTCCACGCCGCTCAGTATTCATTTTCGGCAGCCCACCGTCCACATCATGGTGCTCTTCGTCGACGAGAAGACCTCCGTCGATCGCCAGCTTTACCGCGGCCGCGTGGTCAAGGCGCACAACGAGGAAGTCCGCCGCACGGGCATCGGCGAACTCCAAGAAGAGCGCGCCACCGATTTCGACCCGGCGCTCGCCCAACGGCGCTACCGGGTGTTTAAGGAGCAAACCTGGGGCGCCCTCCAGGAGCTCAAAGAACTCTTCCACTACCATTTCGTAAACGCCCAGGGCACCATCGAGGAGGTGGAGCAGAACATCCGGCACGAGCTCGACTACCAGAGCACGTTGGAACTCGATCCGCGCACGGTTGACCGGCTCCGCAGTATTCCGGTCGCGAGTGAAATCATCATCCACGCCCGGCAGGAGCTCGTGCGCCGCCTCGACGGCTACGAACTGGAGCACCCCGACGTCTTCTCCAAGGTGGCCACCTTCATCGAGAAGAAGATGATGCCGATCGTGCTGCGTCACGCCATCTCCGGCGTGGCGTTGGTCAACGCGGAGGATCCGGCTTTCGACGACCCGCTGGCGTTGGCGATTCTGATCGATGTGTTTTCCGAGCGCGGCTACCACGCGGTCGTCGACCTGCACCGCATCGAAGTGCCCGAGCACTTCGACCTGCAAACCGGGGCCATCCGGTGCCGCGTGAAAAAAGTCTATCGGATCCAAGTGCGATTCCCGGGCTCGGAAATTCGCCGGGGATAACAAGGTGCGCCGCCGCGCGCCCCGATCACTCGTAGCGCAGCGCCTCGATCGGATCGAGCGAGGCGGCCTTCCAGGCCGGGTAAAAGCCGAAGGCCACCCCGATCCCGCAGCAGACCACGACCCCGGCGGCGGCCCAGCCCCAAGGAAAAACCACGGCGGCCTTGAGCATGATGGCCAGCCCGTTCCCCGCGACGACGCCCAAGAGAATACCGACCAAACCGCCGGCCAGCGAGATCGCCACCGACTCGATGAGAAACTGCGTGAGGATGCTGACCTTGCGGGCACCGATCGCCTTGCGAATCCCGATCTCCTTCGTGCGTTCGGTCACGCTCACCAGCATGATGTTCATGATTCCCACCCCGGCGGCGAGCAGGGCGATCCCGCTGATCACAAAAGCGCCCGCGCTGATCGTGTCCGCCACCTGCGCAAACGCCGAAATCAGCGAGTCGTTCGAGAGCAGTTCAAAATCATTTTCCTGCTCCGGCCGCAAACCTCGGACGATGCGCATCGCGGTGATGATCTTGTCGACCGTCTCGTTGTAGCGGTCTTGCGACGGAGCCTGGATCGCGATATTCACCGTCCGGCGCGCACCGCCAAAATCGATCACGAACCGGGTAATCGGGATCATGAGCACATCGTCTTGGGACCGGCCGAATGAGGAGCCGCGCTCGGCAAACGTGCCGATCACCTGGTAGGTCTTCCCCATAATCTTGACCGACTTGCCCAACGGATTCTCCGAGGGGAACAGCTTAGAAACAATCGTCTGGCCAATGATGATCACCGGCCGGGCGAGATCGGTATCGGCCTTGGTAAAATTACGACCCAGATTGATCGAATATTGATTCGCCGTGAGGAAATGCTCGTCGGTGCCGCCGAACGTAAGGCCCGGAGTCGTCTTCCGGTTCTCGTAGGTGGCTTGGGCGATGCCGTCGCGGTTGAACATTTTCACACACACCACCTCGGTGTGGCTCTCCAACAGCTGGATCAGCCGCTGGGCATCGGCCAGGGTGATGTCCCGCCGGTTTTCAAAACGGCGGCGATTGGATCCGTCGCTGCTAAAACCCACCGGGTTTTTCCCGATCTGGATGATATTCGAACCGAGAAAACTGAGTCCCGACTCGACGGAGTCGCGGAGCGCGGTGACGGCGGTCATCACCCCGATCACGGAAAAAACCCCGATCGTGATGCCCAGCATCGTGAGCGACGAACGCAGCTTGTTTGCTCCGAGGGAGCCCAAGGCCATGCGCAAAATTTCGGATGTTTTCATGCGCGGATCATTCGTAACGCAGCGCCACCACCGGGTCCAACCGCGACGCACCCCACGCCGGCGCAAAGCCCGAAACGATTCCCGTCGCGATCGAAACCGCCATGCTGATGAACACTAGGCTCACCGAAAATTCCACCGGGATCGCCGGCAAGGTCACGCTCACGACCTGCACCAACGTGTAAGTAAGCAGAAGCCCGGCGATGCCCCCGATCAGGCAGATCGACACGGCCTCGATGAGAAACTGCAGCAAGATGGTCCGACGGCGCGCCCCCAGCGCCTTGCGAGTGCCGATCTCTTTCGTGCGTTCCTTCACCGAAACGAAGGTGATGTTCATAATCCCGATCGCCCCGACAAAGAGCGAAAGCCCCGTGATGAAAAGTCCCGCCAACGCGATCCCTTGCTTAATCGGGTCAAGCTGGGCTTTGAAGGCACCTTGCTCGTTGATGTTAAAATTGTCTCGCTCGCCCGGCAGTTGGCCGCGAACCCGTCGCACCGCCCCGATGAGCTCCTCGCGGGCCTCGGCCACGCGCATCTTGTCGGTGATTTTGACCCGCAGTTCCGCGCCGCGGCGCACGCTGAAATATTTCCGGAACGCCTCGAGCGGCAAAATCACCTGGTTGTCGAACGAGAACAGGCCGAGGAACGAGCCCTGCTTGGCGACCACGCCGATGACGGTAAACGGATGGCTACCCACCAGCACGGTCTCGCCGAGTGGCGAGCGATTCTGAAAAACCGCCTCAGCGACATCGAAGCCGAGCACGCACACCGGACGACCTCCGTTGGCTTCAGTTTCATTGAAGAGGCGGCCCTCCGAAAAATCCGCACTGATCAACCGGCCGTAGTCTGCCGTGGTGCCGATGGTGAAAACTCCGCTCACCTTGTTCTCTCCATATTTCACCGATGTGCTGCGGCTGGAAACCGGGACCGCCACTTCAAGCAGCGAGTTCGGGGTCTGCTCGATGATCCGGTTAAGTTTGTCCGCTTGGTCCGGCATGATCGCGGGCCGGTTGCTGTAATTCCAAAAATCTTCGACCGGACCCCACGGCCATTTCTGCACGTAAAGCACGTCGTCGCCGAGCATCGCGAGGCTCTTGTTAAACCCGGTGTCGATCCCGCGAATCGCGGTCCCCATCAGCGTGACAGCCACGATGCCGATGATCACCCCGAGCGCCGTCAAAATCGAACGCAACTTGTTCGCCCGGATCTGCGCGAACGCGATGCGGAAAGACTCGGTGAGCTCATAGATCAGGCGAGTCATGAGATTTTCGATTTGGACGGCACGGTGACGGCTGCGGGATGACGAATTTTCGGGAACTCGAAAATCATCCGACCGGTCCGTCGCTCTCGATCAGCCCGTCGCGGAGGCGGACAATGCGGCGGGCGTGGCGGGCGATGTCTTCCTCGTGGGTGACCACGATGAGGGTGTTGCCCTGCGCGTAGAGCTGCTCAAAGAGCGCCATGATCTCGACGCCGGTTTTCGAATCGAGATTACCCGTGGGCTCGTCGGCGAGGATGATCGACGGCGAGTTCACGAGCGCGCGCGCGATGGCGACGCGTTGACGCTGGCCGCCGGAGAGTTCGTTGGGCCGGTGGTGCAGCCGGTCCCCGAGGCCGACGTTTTGCATCGCCTGGATGGCCTTGGTCTTCCGCTCCGCCGGAGAATAGCCGGCGTAAATCAGCGGAAGCTCGACGTTGGCGAGTGCGGTCGAGCGAGGGAGCAAGTTGAAGGTTTGAAAGACAAAGCCGATCTCGCGGTTCCGGATGTCGGCCAGCTCGTCGTCGACCATCGTCGCCACGTTCTTGCCGGTGAATTCGTAGCGACCTTCGCTGGGGGTATCGAGACAGCCCAGCATGTTCATGAGGGTCGATTTTCCGGAGCCCGATGGCCCCATGACGGCGAGATATTCGTTGCGGTGAATCTTAACCGAGACCCCGCGCAGGGCGTGAATTATCTCCTCACCCATTTGGTAAAGTTTGGTGACGCCCGCGATGTCGATGACCAGCGGCCCGGCGGGTCGGGTGATGCGGCCGGCGAGTTCCGGCGCGAGTGAGGGTGTCATGGCGGGAGGCGTCGGGGATGAACCGAGCTTACTTCTTCTCCTCGTCCTTCTTCGGCTTCTCGATCTTCACGGCCATCCCGTCCTTCAGCTTGCGGCTGATGGCGGCGTAGCTGCCGGCGACAATTTCTTCCCCCGATTTCACGCCGGACTTGATCTCGATGGACATGTTGTCGGCTATGCCGGTCTCGACTTTGCGGAGCTCAACCACGTCGCCTTTTTTGATGAATACCACGCGATCCAGCTTGGTTAAGTTACGGCGCGCATCTTCACGCTCGTTGGCGAGGTCGAGGTCGTTGCCTGATTTCTCCTTATTCTCTTTGGCCTTGGCCTTCTGAATATCCTCGGTGGTCTTCCCGCCGGCAGCCCGCACGGTGACGCTCTGAATCGGAACGGCGACCACGTCCTTCACCGTCTGAGTCTCGATGTCCACCGTGGCGCTCATGCCGGGGCGGAGATTAAGTTCGCGATCGACGATGCGGATCTTGACGAGGAAATTGGTCACCTCGTCGGTATTGAGAAACTGGTTTGAGCCCGCTCCGGAACCACCGGAACCTTGAGCGGACGACGAAATCTCGTAAACCGCGCCGGCAAATTTCCGGCCGGGAAATGCATCGATCGAGATGACCGTCTTGTCGCCGAGCTTCACGTTGACGATGTCGTTTTCGTTCACCTTCACGCGGACTTCCATGTTGGTGAGATCGGCGACGCGCATGATCTCGGTGCCCGTAAAGCTGCTCTGGGCGACGACGCGCTCGCCCACCTCGCTGGTGAGGGAGCTGATCGAGCCGTCCATCGGCGAGTAGATTGTGGTCTTGCTGAGTTGGTCGCGGGATTGGCTCAGGGAGGCCTCGGTGCGGCGAATCTGGGCCCCGTAGTTTTCGACGTTGGCTTGGGCGACTTCGAGCAAGGTCTTAGCGGCGGTGAAATCGGCCTCGGAGACGAGGTTTCGCTTATGCAGCTCTTCGGATTGGGCGAAATCCTGGGTCGCCTTCGCGAGCTGGGCGCGCCCGAGGACGGCGGTGGCCCTAGCGGAGGCAAGCGCGGCTTCCTGTTGCTCAAGTTGAGCCTGATAGGTGTCGGGCTTGATCCGAACCAAGAGCGTGCCCTTTTTGATGATCTCACCCTCTTTGACGGGAATCGCGATGATTTCGCCGGCGACCTCGGGCGAGATTTTGACCTCAGTTTCCGGCTGAATCTTACCGGTGGCAGTCACAAGTTGGGTGATGGTCTTAACGACCGCTTTCTCCGTTGTAACCGGGGTAGCCTCACTGTCCTTGCCCTGCTTATAATGGACGCCGCCGCCGAGAGCGGCGAGCAACAGGATCGCACCCATAACGATGGCGATCGTCTTGGATTTCTTGGGCGCAGTGGAGACAGGTGCAGCGGCTTTCATGAATGTAAGAGGAAGACTGTGATCGGCAATACGTTGGATGCGGCCGGCGACTAAGCAAGTCCCTCGTGGTGCCCAAAAATGAGTGTGGCGAGGCCCACCACGGCCTCGCCACGATTACACCACTGCTGACCAAGAACCAAGAACAACGAAACGCGGCCCATCGCCGAGAAGAAGTCCGTTGCGACTGACCGGCCCGATTCCGCGACCAATGACCTCGGCCCGGCGCTGGCCGGACTGAAACGTATTGAGTCGAAAACGACGGGCATGAACCAACAACACGGGGTCCAAGAAAAAAGTTACAGAATACTTGGACGAGCGGCGTGGCCGAAGGCTGGACGGCAATCAGGTCGGCAGCGAACCGCACGGGGTTCAAACTGACAAAAAAGCCGGGCTCCCAAGAGCCCGGCCGGCGCTCTCGTGGCAGCCGAACCGCCGACCTCAGCCCACCGCGCCCAACGCCGGCAGGCTCGCCGCCGCCGTCGCCTGACCGTGGCGTTTGTTCTGCTCGTCCGGGGTGCGGAGACGGATCGTCGCCGCCAAGGCCGGAAACTCCGCCGCCAAGACCGCCTCCGCCCGCTCGAGGATGATCTCGCCACCTTCGCCCGAGGTCACACGACCCAGCACGAGCAAGTTTCTCACCTCATAAAAATCGGCGTAGTGCGCGATCGCGTAGCCGAAACACACGCCGATGGTTTCGTAGATCGCCCGGGCCCGCGGGTCGCCGGACTTCATCGCGTCCTGCACCGCGATCAACTGTTCCGGCAACGCCAGCGTGGCCGGAAAATCGAAGCCCGCCTTTTTAGCCAGCCGGCCCACCCCTTGTTGGGAGAAATATTGCACGCCGCAGCCGATGTCGCCCGACCACTCGTCGCGCGGCGCATCCGGCCGGTAGTCCACCGGGGCAAACGCCAGCTCGTTGAGCCACGGGGTGATGTTGCCCGCGGGCGTCACGTAGCCGCCGGCTTGGCTCGTGCCCATCGAGACACCGAGGACCGCGTTGTCGCCCATCGACATCGAGCCGGCCAACGCCGTGACCTCGCCGTCGTTCACCACCTCAAACGGCACGCCGCCCCACCGTTCCCGCAGCGTAAAAAACATCCGCCGCACCTGGTGCTCGAAATCCTCCGCCGACACTCCGCGAAACAACGACGCCGCGCGCACCTCGTTGTTCACATAAACCCCCGCCGCGCTGCCGCCGATCGCATCGACCCGCGGCAGGTGCGCCGCCGCCCGTTTCAGCGAATCATGCACGCCTTCGAGGTGATAACCGGGGTCTTTTTGAAAATACGGATCCCAGGCGATCTCTTCCGAGAACACGACCCGGCCGTCGATCAGCGCCGCCGCCTTCCGGTCACTGCCGCCCAGGTCGAAGCCGATTCGGCAACCCCCGAGATTTCGCCCCATCGGCACACTGGTCTCGACGCTCGCCGGCAATGCTCCCCACGGCGCCGCCTCGATCGAAAACGGCCGGCCGAAAATCTTTTCCCCCATGAAATCGCAATCAAAAGCTCGGGCGCCTTGCGGCGAATACGTCTTTGCCAACTCCCGCGCGACTTCATCCGCGCCCGCCACGAGCACGCGCGGGCCACCCTTCATCCACAGCAGAAACTTCAAGAGTCGCTCCGCATAAATCAGCGAGAGCGCCGCCGCCGGGTGTCCGGCGGAGAGCACGCGACTCTCATGCCGGAAGACTGCGCCGTCGTTCCGCCCGAGCACGAGTGCAAACGGCCGCGCGCCCGGGTCGGCGGCCACTAGGGCACGGTAAGCGCGCTGCCAAAGGGCCGCGGGGAGAAAATCGGGATCAAGGACCGGACGGAGTTTCGGGGCGACAGACAGCATGGAAATCAACAAGCGACGCTAGCTCACCGGGCGCGAATTTGGGAAGCGCTTTAAAAATTTTCCTCCAACCTCTAGCGCCGATCGCCCGCCGATGGCCATGCTGAAGCGCTAAACCCGAATTAGTTGTTGCGAGGAAAAACCGATCCGTGCTGCTTCGATGCCAAACTGTAACGCACCACCAACACTTCCAGTCTCCACTCATAGCGGAGCCGGGAAACCTTCACCATCCACCGCCTGCCTACTATGAAATCTTCGTCTGCGTCGGCCTCGATCTCGACCCCACGCTTTTGCCTGCTCGCTTTTTTGGCCACCTCTTCCCTCGCCGCGCAGACGCCGCCCACGCCGACGACCGAACCGAAAAAAGACCAGACCGTGACGATTGAGCGCTACGAGGTCACCGGATCCCGCATCCGGCGTCTTGACTATGAGACCACGTCGCCCGTCGTCACGTTCACTTCGACCGCGATCGAGGAAAAGGGCTACGCCACACTCGGCGAGTTCATGCAAAGCCTGCCCTACAACAACTCGACCGGTGTTTCCGAGTTTACCACCGGCAGCTTCGTCACCGGTGCCGCCACCATCAATCCCCGCGGCCTCGGCTCCAATCGTGTGCTTACTCTCGTCAACGGCCGCCGAGCCGTGCCCTACGCACTCACCAACAGCGCGAGCGGCACCGCGCAGACTGTTTTCAATTTTAACAGTATCCCGTCTTCGGCGATTCAACGCGTCGAATACCTGAAGGACGGCGCCTCCGCCATCTACGGCTCCGATGCGATCACCGGTGTGTTCAACATGATTCTGAAAAACAACTACGAGGGCTCATCGATCGACGTCACCCTGTCCAACACCCTCAAGCACGATACGCTCCGCCGGACCGTCAGCATCTTCACCGGCCTCTCAAAAAACGGTTGGGAAATCACCGGTGGTGCCACGTTACAAAGCCGGAATTCGAGCTTCATCAAAGACTATGGCGTCACGACCACCGACTACCGTTACCTCGGCCCAAAAGGGTTGAATCGAAACAGCACGATCTATCACCCCTCGTATCTCTCGCTCACCGCCGCGCAAGCCACCGCATCGGGCCTCGGGACGGCATCCGGCTTTTATATCGTGCCGGGGCCAAACGGCGTGGCCAATCCCACGAAAGGCAGTTTCACGTATGTCGGCACCTCGACGGCCGCTTTCACCAACGCCAACCGCCAGGACTTCGCCAACGTCACCCAGCTTTATCCTTCCAGTGAAAGCGGCGGTGCCTACGCGAGCCTGCTTCGCCGGATCAACTCGAACTTTACCGCATTCACGAACTTCCTCTACAGCCGTAGCCTCACCCACTACGAGCTCCAGCCCTACGGCTTTACGACTTCGCTTGCGGGCATCACCCTCCCGGCGACCAATCCCTACAACCCCACGGGCCTCTCGCTCACCGGTACCACGACTTCGGCTCCCTTCACGTTTCGCGGCCGCTACCTGCCAAAGCGCGAGGTCATCAGCTCGACTTTTTCAGGCGTAGCCGGCGTTCGCGGCACGGCACTGCGCGTTTGGAACTGGGAAACGGCCGT
>Ga0209550_10001336_pt1 | contig 23625 bp, 18 predicted proteins | sample LauGreSuBDMM15SN_2_FD_187567 | JGI IMG/M metagenome (GOLD analysis project Ga0209550, IMG submission 187567) | Freshwater lake microbial communities from Lake Michigan, USA - Su13.BD.MM15.SN (SPAdes) (version 5) | ecosystem: Environmental > Aquatic > Freshwater > Lake | place: Lake Michigan... | reverse complement strand
TGCCTATAGAACCGGTCGAGGAGCGTTCCGCATGCGGGCCAAGGCCGAGGTCACCGATGTCAGCGCGCGCCGCCGAGGAATCATCGTCACCGAGTTACCGTTCAACGTCGGCCCTGAGAAGGTCATAGCCCGTATCAAGGAACTCATCAGCGACAAGAAGTTGCAAGGAGTTTCCGACGTACGCGACTACTCGGACCGGAAGGTCGGACTCCGTCTCGTCATCGAGTGTAAGACAGGGTTCAACCCGCACGCCGTGCTCGACGACCTGTACCGGCTCACACCACTCGAGGAAGGCTTCAGCGTCAACAACGTCGCGCTCGTCGACAACCAGCCTCTGACGCTAGGCCTACGCGAACTGTGCCATCACTACCTGACACACCGGCTCGAGGTCACACGCCGGAGAACCGAGTACCGCAAGCGGAAGGCCGAGGCCCGCGCTCACATCGTCGAAGGCCTCGTCGTAGCACTCGGGGACATCGATCGAGTGGTCGCGTTGATCAAATCATCCAAGGACTCGGCAACAGCGCGTGCGAAGCTCATGAAGGAGTTCACGCTCTCGGAAATCCAGGCCGAAGCCATCCTCGAGATGACTTTGCGCCGCCTGACATCGCTCGAGGTCGGGAAACTCAAGGATGAACTCAAGGAACTCAAGAAGATCATCGCCGATCTGACGAAGCTCCTCGCTTCGGACAAGGAGTTGCGAACACTGGTCTCATCGGAACTGGCAGCCGTCTCAGATGCCCACGGCACGCCACGCAGGACGAAGCTCCTCGAGGGCATCCCCGCTTCATCGCAGGACGCCGCATCGCTGGAGATCGCGGATGACCCGTGTGTCCTCGGGATCAACGCGGCCGGCCAGATCACCAAGTTCGACGCAGCGCTGAAGGGGAAGGCAACCAAGTCCGATCTCGTGATCTCACATGTCGCATCGTCAGCACGAGCCACGGTCGCTGTTCTCACCAACCTCGGCCGCATCGTGCGCGTACCCGTGCTCGAGCTCCCCTCGAAGCCCGTGAAGATCTCCGACATCGCTGACATCCCGGCATCCGAGCGCGCTGTTGCTCTCTGTCCGATAGGGGAGGAGTGGCTACTGGCTCTCGGCACGCGCGACGGGGTCGTCAAGCGTGTGACGATGTCGTCTCTACCGACGAAGTCCAATGTCACCACCGGCATTTCACTCCGTGAGGGTGACGAGGTCGTCGGGGCAGGAGCGATGCCTGCGTCAGGGGCTGAGGACAGCGAACTCGTGTTCGTCACCGCCGACGCACGACTGCTCCGATTCCCTGCCGATGCGGTACGACCTCAAGGAGCATCCGCAGGAGGCATGGCTGGGGTGAAGGTCGCTGATGGTCACGCCATCGCCTTCGCCGTCGTCAATCCCGCAACGGCAGCATCATCGGAGTTGATCACCGTCTCCGACGCCGGAAGCGTCAAGCGGAGCCCGTTGTCGGAGTATCCCTCCAAGGGGCGCGGTACAGGCGGTGTGCGTTGTCACGCCTTCCGCAAGAACGAACAAGCCCTCGTGGTATCCACCATCGGTGTTGGCATTGTCGCACTCTCTTCGACAGGAGCGAGCGTCGATCTTCCGGACATCTCACCTCGACGGGACGCATCCGGTGTTCAGCTCGAAGCTGTCCCTGTTCGGTTCGTGGTGGCTCGAGGTTGACCCCCTCTGCCTCCGACGAGCGAGCGGTGTCCTACGACGGACCCGTTCCGGACCCTACTTTCTGGCCCGACGAGGATCCTGTAGCAAACAACGGGCGCAGGACGGCAAGGATCTTTGCGTTCGTCGTATCCGCTGCGGTTGCATTGGTGTTGACAGCCTACGCTGTGGCCCGGGTCGTGGACCCAGGTCCAGAACTCAGGGGTGTGGCGACTTTCGAGACGCACGATTCGAACTCGGTCGGTGATGTTGCAACGACATTGGGCCAGCCAGCACCGGCCACCGGCATCCAGGCAGACACACTTGCGGGGGCTATCGCCAACCGGTTGACCGGCTTCCTCACAGGCGTGGATAATCGTGCGGAGCTGAGCTCCGCCATCAGATCGTGGCAAGAGGAGTTGGTCGTGCTCGCCTCCCTCAACCCGGGGCTCGTGGTGAGTGTCGACGAACTCAATGTCACCGAAGAGGTGCAACTACTTCCGAGTCAACAGGGTATGACTCAGCAAGGGGAGGGCCGCGTCAACGCTGCTGATGGCTTGTCGTTGTCGATACGAAGAGACGGGCGGACTTGCACGGTAGAGATCGAAAATCTGGGAACAGCTGCGAAGTTTCGTTGGCCGATGGTCGCGCCTGTAGGTCTCTGCTCCGGAACCAGGTGACGTCCGACGCCAAAGCTCCTGCGTGTGTGGGGTTCACGTGCTTCATCCCGGCCCTTCCGGGGTCACGGGGGACGGTGCTCAGACATGAGCGGCAACCCCACACCAGCTACCGGTTCAACTCCAAGCCGCAAGTCAACACCCCCTACCGGTAAGGAGTCCGTCAACGGGAGACTGCTCCCGTTGACGGATCCACTCGAAGCCAAGTCCTCGCCCACGAAGACCGCACCCAGGACGAGCACGAGGAACTCAAAGGCTAGGCCTTCCGCGACGGTGACCTCACCGAGCGCTGTAGCACCGGCGTCGTCATCGACCGCCAGTACTACACACGACCCCGGAGCAGCAGGTTGGCTTCACGTTCGTGGTGCACGCGTGCACAATCTCGACGACATCGATGTGAGCTTGCCGAAAGGTTCCCTCGTCGTGTGCTGCGGGCTTTCGGGATCAGGGAAGAGTTCACTGGCTTTCGACACGATATTCGCAGAGGGACAACGTCGGTACGTCGAGTCGCTGAGCGCGTATGCACGACAGTTCCTCGGTCAGCTGGACAAACCTGATGTCGACGCGGTGGACGGACTCTCACCTGCCATCTCGATCGACCAGAAGTCCACCACGAACAATCCGCGTTCGACCGTTGGTACCGTCACCGAGATCTGGGACCATCTACGTCTGCTGTGGGCACGGACTGCGGACGCCCACTGTCCTGGTTGTGATGTGCTCCTGCGCGCCTGGAGTCCTGCTGCTGTTGTCGACGCGGTCCTCGCGCGTCGTTCCGGCACGGACACTGTCATCACCGCCCCGATCGTGCGATCACGGAAGGGGACACACCTCGATGTCCTCGAGTTGATCGCATCGAGCGGTTTCGCTCGAGCTCGCATCGATGGGGTGTTGCACCGAGTGGGAGAGGTCCCTCCGCTCGAGAAGACGAGGAATCACACTGTTGAAGCCGTCATCGACCGGTTGAACTTGACGCCATCTCGTCGCCGGCGAATCATCGAGGCTGTCGAGCAGGCGTTCTCGACCGCTGGAGGGCTTGTCACCTTCGTCTTCGACGACGAGGACACCGAGACGTTCTCCAACGCGCTCGGTTGCGTAGCCTGCGGTGTCAGCGTTCCCTCTCCGGAGCCGAGGACATTCTCGTTCAACTCACCATACGGCGCCTGTGATGTGTGTGACGGCCTCGGATCGGCGCTGGAGGTCTGCGACGAACTGCTGATACCGGATCCGACGAAAACACTCTCGGGAGGCGCGATCGAACCGTGGAGCAATTCATCAGGTGAAGCGCACTTCCAACGCCTGCTCGCGGCGGTCGTCGCGAAACACGGCGGATCCATGGATGTTGCCTGGTCGAAGCTACCGGTGAAGGTACGCAACGTCGTGCTCGCTGGTGATCCATCGATCAAGGTCCGTACGAAGTTCGAGACGAACTGGGAGTCACGCGAGTACGACGCATCGTTCGAAGGTGTCCGCGGCTGGCTTCGCAGGAGACTCGATGATGCCTGGAGTGATGCGAATCGTGAGCGCATGGCCCAGTACTTCCGCCCGGTGGCGTGCAGCTCATGCTCGGGCACACGGTTGAAGCCTGCTGCGCGAAGCTTCCTCATCGGAGGACGAGCGATCAGCGACGTTGCATCACTCACAGTCGCTGATGCCCAGACGTACTTCTCGACGCTGGAGCTAGTTGGTTACAAAGCAGCAATCGGATCGCGGGTCGTGAAAGAGATCCGCGAGCGCCTCTCCTTCCTCGACACCGTCGGTCTCGGGTATCTCTCGTTGGATCGTTCCGCGACGACGCTCTCAGGTGGTGAGGCACAACGTATCCGGTTGGCTTCACAGATTGGTTCGGGCCTCACCGGTGTGCTGTACGTCCTCGACGAACCGTCGATCGGTCTGCATCAACGCGACAATGAAGCATTGATCGCAACGTTGGAACGACTCCGCGACCTCGGGAACACGGTGATCGTCGTCGAGCACGACGAAGACACCATCGACGCTGCGGATTGGATCGTGGAGATCGGGCCAGGTGCCGGCGAGCTCGGTGGTACGGTCGTGTACTCCGGACCAAGAGAAGGATTCGACGAAATAGCAACGTCCGTCACTGCGGCGTACCTGACCGGCCGTCGATCCATTAAGACTCCTACGGAGCGGAGACTCGGCAACGGAAACGGCATCACCGTCATCGGTGCATCGGGTAACAACTTGGCATCAGTCGATGCACGCTTCCCGATTGGTACGCTGACAGCAGTAACAGGGGTGTCAGGCTCAGGAAAATCGACACTCGTCAACGACATCCTCGCCGCAGGTGCAGCGCGTTCATTGCATCGCAGCGCCCAGCTGCCCGCAGCACACACCAGGATCGACGGCCTCGACAACATCGACAAGCTCGTCGTCGTCGACCAGGCACCGATCGGTCGCACGCCACGCTCCAATCCGGCGACGTACACCGGGGTGTTCGACAAGATCAGGGAACTCTTCTCGCAGACCCCTTCAGCCAAGGAACGAGGATGGGGACCGGGGCGGTTCTCCTTCAACGTCCCGGCACGCTCTGGTGGCGGTCGGTGTGAGGACTGCCAAGGAGAAGGCACACTGAAGGTGGAGATGAACTTCCTCCCTGACGTCTGGGTCACCTGTGAAGCCTGTGATGGCCACCGGTACACCGAGGAGACGCTGGAAATCACCTACAAGGGAAAGAGCATCGCGAATGTACTGGGGATGCCGATCGCGGAAGCGACAACGTTCTTCGCTGCGGTTCCCTCTGTCGCGCGCCACATGACCACGCTCACCGATGTAGGTCTGGGCTACGTCCGACTGGGTCAGCCCGCCACAACGCTTTCAGGCGGCGAGGCCCAGCGTGTCAAACTCGCTTCAGAGCTCCTCCGCCGTGCAACCGGTAAGACGCTGTACGTTCTCGACGAGCCGACCACAGGCCTGCATTTCGACGACGTCAAACGCCTCGTCGAAGTCTTGTCACGACTGGTCGATGCCGGCAACACCGTCGTGGTCATCGAACACAACCTTGATGTGGTCCGCTGCGCCGACTGGGTGTTGGACCTCGGCCCGGAGGGAGGACCGAACGGTGGGCACATCGTGGCCCAGGGCACTCCCGAAGCGATCGCAGTGTCTGGTACTCACACCGGCCGCTTCCTCGCCAAGGCCCTCACATCGGCTGCTGCTCGTGATCGTACGCAATCTACGTCGACCGTGGTGTAATCGCCCTCGGACGTTTCGAGACGGGAAGCCGTAGAGGTTCGAACACAGCGATGTACTGCGCAACCAGGACTATGACTGTGGCCATAGGTCGACGAACGTCAGCGCTGAGGGACGCGTCACGGCGGTCTAATTTCGACAACGCCAACAAGAAGCGAAAACCCCTACCCGATAGACCGGACGGGGGTTTTCGAAATGCCAATGACGGTTAGAAATCGTCGCCTTGATCATGCGCATTGTCGGAGAGCGCGAAGCGCGTCTTGGTGAGCATAGGGATGACGCGAAGAACGAAGAGCGTGAGGAACGTCGCACCGAGGGCTGCTACAGGGGCGCCGAGTCCTACGGTCGCACCGATGATCGCCGTCGCGAACACGGTGGCCGCAGTCGTGATTCCACCGGGACTGTGCGCTCCGCTTCGCATGTAGATCGCGCCGGCGCCGAGGAATCCGATGCCGGTGATCACAGCATGGAGCGTACGCGTAGGATCTCCTCGCCCGATCTCCTGGTCGATGATCGAGGAGATGTAGATGATGAGTGCTGCAGATCCTGCGATCAGAGCGTGGGTACGCATCCCTGTCGGCTTCTCAGCCCGCTTCCGCTCGGCTCCGATGAGCATCCCGCAGACCATGGCGATGACGGTGTAAGCGAGTGCGAGCAGTTGGGCTGTCAATGAGATCATGGACGAAACAGTGCCGTGCCCGGTCTGAGGGCCAATCAACCGCTATGGCGCTCAGACTGAGAAACGACGCTGGATGTCCGACCGCGAGAAGAGCCGAATTCTCCGCCCCTCAAGTCGAGGGGCTCTGAGGAGGAGGTCGTGAGCGTGCTCAGGTAGCGGCACCATCGAAAAGACCAGGTTCAGGCCACATCGGGCTCGGGGGATCCGGGCTCGTACTGGCCTGGTGCGTCGACCCAGATACCGTCGTAGGCCTCGAGAACCACGTCGGATGCTTCGCCGAGGGATTCAATGTTCGACAGCGCGACGCGACACTCGGAGAGTTGCCGTAGGAGGCCATCGAGGGTGTCGTGCTCGAGCACGATGGCGTGTCTCGTCTTCCCGTAATCGTTTTCGAGGTGCAGGATCAAGAGGCAATCTCCGTCGGAATCGACCTCGGTCGAGATTCCACGGATGTGTCCAACGAGATGGGGGAGTTCTGCAGTCGGTCTGCGTGCACTCCCTGCCGGGTGAGCGAAGTTCGGCGTGTCAAAGGAGCGTGCACGGTCCTTGTCCTGGTCGGCGTCAAATTCGTCTTCAGCCATCACAGTCCTCCTGGGGTCGGGGGCCGGTGCGAAGCACGCGACCCAACGGGTCCTGTTCAGGATGGTCCCGCACTCCTGGACACCGACCGCCCAGTTGGTCCCTTTCATCAACTCCCGCACCCTTCGACGGCGGGCGATACCCGGGACAACCTGGACCGTACTCCATACCCCCGGGACCCCAGGGGTGCTGGTTCCGGTGAACCGGACCTCGACAGGAGGTACAAAGCGCATGGTCGACACGCCCACTACGGATGCAACATCAAGCAACGAAGGGGTGGACGGCCGCGACATCGTGGTCCTCGACACCTGCGTGCTCCTCGCAGATCCTGACGCGTTGTTCGCGTTCGACGACTGTGACGTCGTTCTCCCTCTGACTGTGATAGAGGAGCTAGACAATCATAAGACTCGTCTTGACGACGTGGGTCGTGCAGCGCGACAGAGCGTCAGACATCTCGAACGTCTCCGAGTCGAAGGTGGCGGTGACCTCCGTACACCGGTCGAGTGCGGACACAACTCATCGGTCAGGATCGAACTGAACGGCCTCCGTGTCGAAGAGCTGGAAAAGCTCGGCCTGCCCATCACCAAGAATGACAACCGCATCCTTGCCGCGGCGTTGGGTCTGAGCCGGCTCGCACCGGTTCGCTTCGTTTCAGCAGACGTGAACATGCGCTTGAAGGCCGCATCGCTCGGTCTCGTCGCCGAAGATTGGCGTCACGTCCAGCGCAGAGTTGCAGAGAAGCAGGGTTGGGTCGATGCGGAAGTCGACACCACCATGATCGACTCGCTCTACGCGGACGGACGGGTCGACTATGACTCGACACTCGAACTCGCCGAGAACGAATTCGTCGTCATGCACGCAGGAAACCAGTCTGGACTCGCTCGACGTATCGGTGACGACATCGTCAAGCTACCAAAGCGCCGTGCCTGGGGGCTGGAGCCTCGCTCGAAAGAGCAGGCCTTCGCGTTGAATCTCCTGATGGACGACGACGTGCAAGCCGTCGCGCTGACAGGACCTGCCGGAACAGGTAAGACGATCGTCACCTTGGCTGCCGCGTTGGAGCAGACGTTCGAGCGCTATGCGAAATATGATCGACTAATGATCCTGCGCCCCGTCATCGCTGTCGGTCGCCAGGACATCGGATTCCTACCTGGTGACATGCAAGAGAAGATCGGCCCGTGGTTCGAAGCAATCGTCGACACGATGGTAGCGCTCGGCGAGAAGACGACACACGAACAGGCTCGACGGACAATGGACCTCTGGGTCGAAGCAGGCCGGCTTGTGATGGAACCGGTGACGTTCCTACGGGGCCGCTCATTGCAGAACACCTTCGTGATCGTCGACGAAGCCCAGAACCTCGAACCACTGAGCGCCAAAACGATCCTCACGCGCATCGGGTCGGGCTCGAAGGTGGTCATGCTCGGCGACGTCGAACAGATCGACAACCCGTACACATCCCAAGACGTCAATGCGTTGTCGACGACCTTGACCAGACTCACCGACCATCCTCTGTTCGGCCACGTGCATCTGACCAGAGGTGAGCGATCCGAACTCGCAGAGCTCGCCGCCGAACGGCTCTGAGGAAGCTCTCACCATTACGGGCAAGTACCCCGACAAGCAAAGAAGGCGACACCGTTAGGTGTCGCCTTCTGCGTTGAGAGTTGTTCATCCGATCGTGTCGAGCTTGCTCTGGAGATCGTTGATTGAACCGAGGTCACAACGAAGCCCTGTCGGGTCGATCGTGATATCGTCGTCGTAACCAGGAGCGATTCCAGTGGAGAAACAAACCCCATCTGCAGCGAGCACGAGGACGAGGTAGGGGCCACCGGAAGCACCGAGCATCGGAGCCTCAGGTCGCCAACCGCTGTAGGAGCCGGTGACTTCGAAGTATCGATTCGCGTTCAGGATCTGTGCCGCGAAAACGCTTCGCACTTCGCCTGGAATCGTTTCTGCAGAGCCTGCGACTTGAACAGTTTCGGATTCGGTCGTCAACATCTGCGGGGCAACGGCATCGACGGTGTCGACACCGGTGAGCGAGGAGATACCAGGAAGGTTCCCACTCACTGAAGCGAACGCAACGCCGGCGATGATACCTGCGGCCACCCATCGGGAAGGTCCGAAACGTTGAGACTTGGTAGTGACATCTTCGTGAGAAGACGGTACCGCCGGGTCCATAACACCACTCTGGTCAGCCGGCTTACCCGATGCTGTGGAGTTCGATGCTAGGGATGCCGTAGTAGGGTTTACTGCTTGCGTTTGACCTGCGCCGTTCGGTTTCGAGCTGCTGGCCGATACTGCATCGACCACAGCTGCTACGACTGACGCAGCAATGATAGAACCAGTGAGATTGATGCCGGTTGTGACCTGAGGTCCGTTCACGGGAGAAGCGTGTTGATCATCTGCTTCGGTGCCCGATTGAGGCATGAGGTCGTCTTCGTCGATGTCCGTGGCACTCGAGCCGCCGAAGACGTCGAACATGTCGTCGAAGCGAGAAGCCTCGTCGTCGGGGGTGTTCATGTCGAACATGGTGAGCCTTTCGTAGTCCGCGGATGCGGGTGGATGTGATGGGCAAGACCGTCGGCGCAGCGTGAGTTATGGGAACGGTCAGCGTGGCCATCGGCACCGCAGGGTCGCAGGCGAGCGGGGTGGGGGATCACGAGCTGAGGTGCGATACCCAGGTCGTCGATCAGTCGTTTGGGTGACCGCGAACGATGCGACGCGCACGTTCGTGGGCTTCGGCGTACCGAGCTTCGATCCCGTTCTCACCAGGCTGGTAGTAGACCTTGTCGACCAACACCTCAGGTAGGTACTCCTGAGCTACGACGGAACCGGGAAAATCGTGCGGATATCGATACCCGACGCCGTGACCAAGCGCCTTCGCTCCTGGGTAGTGAGCATCACGAAGGTGCGCAGGAACTTCGCCTATCCTTCCGTTCTGGACATCCGCAATAGCCGAATCGATGGCGACGATCACTGCGTTCGACTTCGGTGCGAGCGCAATGTGAATCGTCGCCTGGGCGAGAGCGATTCGCGCCTCTGGCATACCGATGAGTTGAACAGTGTTCGCTGCGGCAACCGCGACCCGCAGTGCCGTCGGGTCGGCCATCCCGACATCTTCACTTGCGTGGACGATCAAACGTCGAGCGATGAAACGGGGATCCTCACCAGCCACGATCATTCGAGCCAGGTAGTGCAGAGCGGCGTCAGCGTCCGAACCTCGTAGCGATTTTATGAAACCACTGATCACATCGTAATGCTGGTCACCGTCTTTGTCGTAGCGAACACCTTTGTGCGAAGCGCCGGCGGCGACATGGTCACCCGTGATGACGTTCACTTGAGATTCGTTCGCCACAGCAGCGGCTGCTTCGAGTGCGGTCAGCGCGCGTCGAGCGTCGCCGGCTGCGTAGGTGATGATCTGTTCGAGCGCTTCATCGTCGACGGTGTAGTCGCGATTGAGACCGACCTCGGAATCGATCGCACGCTGTACCACTACCGCGATGTCGTGATCTTCGAGGGGTTTCAGTGTCAGGACCAGACTCCGTGACAACAACGGCGCTATGACCGAGAATGAGGGGTTCTCGGTCGTCGCTGCCACGAGGGTCACCCATCCGTTCTCGACCGCAGGCAACAGCGCATCTTGCTGAGCCTTCGAGAAGCGGTGCACCTCGTCTACGAAGAGTACCGTTCCCCGCTGCTGAAGGGCGAGCTGGTCACGAGCCGTGTCGATGACATCCCGGACTTCTTTGACCCCTGCGGTGACCGCAGAGAGCTGCTCGAAACGACGACCTCCCACTCTTGCTGCGAGCATCGCCAGCGTCGTCTTCCCGGTACCTGGAGGGCCCCACAGGATCACGCTGGGTTGCCGCCCCGGTTGCCCCGCCTCAGCGAGAAGCCGCGCCAGGGGCATACCCGGACCAGTGAGGTGTGTCTGGCCGGCTACGTCAGACAGGCCGACAGGGCGCATACGTACAGCCAGAGGAGCAGCCTGCTCGAGGTGTCCGCTGAAGAGGTCATCCATGTTGGTGAACAGTGCCGGACCAGGCCACCGCGCCACCCGACCGGTGAGTGCCGCCACAGCACGACCCGGTCACCGTTTCAGCAGTGAGTGAATCGAAGCAGCATCCCCTGCACATCAGGTCCGTAGACATCGGGAATCCTGATGGCATCGACGACACCGACCTCGTGGACGCCATTGCCGTACTCATCGCTGAGCAGAGCCGGCGCGCGCTTGCCCGGGCTGACGTGCCCGCCGTGATCGAGGACGGTTTCCGACGAGGATTCTCCTCAAAGGGCGAAGCCGCCGACCCTTGGCTGGTCGACGGGGTGCTCGTGGCGCCGGGAGTGAAGACGGAACGTTCATCGAATGCCCACACCTGCACGTTCGTACGTGTAGGTCAACAGTGGGTGTGGGAGGCGGATGACCGGGTCGACGACGTCATCCGGAACTCCCCCACACCACGAAATCAGATGCGGTCGGTGACCCTCGTAGCCGCACCAGAGGGCACGACCGTCGACCAGATCACTTCGAAGGCGCGAAACGGCCAGCATGAGCTCGTAGCTGTTCGGTCCTTCATCGTCGCCTCAGGCAAGCTGGAACTGGTATCCGCCCGTGCTATCCGAGGTTCTGGGCACCGCTGACCGAAGAGTGCGCCCCGTCTGTGGACACAGGTCTCACCGGATGTCCCAACGCCAACGCTCCCAGGCGTAGCACAGGGAACCCACCACGGCGACCAACGACCCCGCTCACGTCAAGTACACCTGACAGCAGAACCTGCAGAGCATCTACCCCAGACGGGGGACTCCCGCTCCCTGTCGCTGCGAACAACCTCTAGTGGACCGGGATCGCTGATGGCGTGCTAAGAGTTTCGGGGAACCATAGATCTCGTGAATGTGCGTAGAGTTCTGACCGGTATCGTGATGTTCATCCTGGTCGTGCTTCTCGTCGCTCCCGTTTATGTACTGAAAGACATCTCGAGTAAGGCAACAGAGAACTCACCAGCGGCACAGCTGTCAGCAATCGCGAAGTCCATCGCAGGGGACACTGCTGCCGACGACCTCGCAGCCAAGGCACTCACCCGGGCCACGCGCAGTGTCGTGGATGGGAAGGAGCGGTTCCGTATCGCCGACGGCACGAGTTGCTGGGAGATCGAACCTACGACCTCCGATCTCGCCTACCGCTGTTAGGAGCAGCGCTCCCGGTTTCTCTCATGTGATGACAAGGGTCTCGGGCGTCAGCTCAGCGGTGTCCCGACACTGATGGAGACGGCATCAAGGCCGTTCGCCCCTTCCTTGAGGAGATCCCGTGTTCCACCCCGAACTGCAGGCGATGCTCGCCCGGTACGACGAACTCGTCTCATCTGCTGAGCAGGGGTTGATGAGCGTCGACGACGCGATGATGACGCTCGCCTCGATGGTGGTCGTCGACGCCGTCGGCGTCGAGTGGCGAATCGATCCATCCGGTCAGTTTGTTCGGGCCATGCCGGGATCAACACCCGTACTCGCTGATCCGAAGATGTTCACCCCCGCTTCATCGGTGACGGGAATCCCAATGCCGTGGAGCCCTTCTAGTCCCACCCCTCAACAATACGAGCCGTACCTGCAGCAACCACCAACCTTGCCGGCACGTGCGATGGAGCCACAGCCTCCCTATGGCGCACCTCCTGTCGGCGTGGTGCCGCAACCGGTGATCCCGCAGATCAAGAGCAGGTTGCCGAAAGTTTCCCTGCAACCAGGCAAGTTCCGCACTATTGGCGTCATCGCGGTATGCGCCGCCGTTGCTCTATCTATCGTCTCCAATCGTTCAGGTGACACACCAGTGATCGATTCCTCGATCGTCGTCGAGTCGGAGGCAGGTGCCGTCGGCGAGACACCCTCGCAACCTGATGCTCCGGCTTCACAAGTCATCTCCCGTCGTGACGCTGAACGGGTCGTGGAGGCACTCTCCGGCAAGCAGTCGGGTGCTGCCCTCGCCGTTTCCGTGGAGGCTGACTCGGCAATGCTCGCCATCGCGATGCCTTTCGCCGCAGCTGCTCGTCTCGGGTACGACGTCGACGTCTCCTCGGTCACGAAGAGCGACACGGGAGCTGTTGCCACGGTGGAGATTTCCTTCGACGGGGATCTCATCAGCACTTGGTCGCTTGCCCTTTCCGTCGTCGACGGGCGCGTACGGGCGCAGTCTCCCGCGGTGCCCTCATGAGTCGCCAACGGCGAGGCTTCTCGCTGATCGAAATCGTGACCGTCGTCGTCATCGTCGGTCTGGTGTCGCTCCTTGGTCGCCAGACCTATGTGGCCATCCAGAAGTCAGCGGATGAGCTGGCGACCCGGACCACGATCGGCGCAGTTCTCGTCGATGCCCGACGTGTAGTTGCAGAGACCGCCGCCGCTACCAACACCCCGGAGTTCCCCGCTGATCTGGTATCGCGTCTCGTCGCATCCGATGTCACGGCGACATCAGGCCCGAGTACCGCCCCCGAAGAAGTCTCCGTTACACGGTTGGACGCCGTCACTGCGGTCTACGCATCCTTCGGGGGAGGGAAATGTACGGTGATGGTCGACCGACTCGTGGGCGCCTCCGGCTGGGGCTCCGAAGATGCCGCCATTACGTGCATCGCGACGTCCTACGCTCACCGCCTCGGCGAACTGACCGGCACATCCGACGTCCCTGCGACCCTTTGATACGCGTGAGCACACAGCAGAGCAGTCGCACCACCACGGGCTGTTCCGTGCCACGGCGGGGGTCGTCCTCACAGTCGCTGAGCATGGACAACGGGGGGCAAGCACGTGGCTGACACCAGCGATCGCGCCCTGCGCACTTTGAAATCTCAGGCGAAGAAGCGCGGTGACGCATTCTCCAAGGAGATGCGCCGAATCGAACAACGTCGGGCGAAGGCGCTCAAGGCAGCGTTGAAGCAACGCGCAAAAGAAGAGAAGGCGGCACAGAAGCGAGCGGAACGGCTTGCGAAGCAACGTCTACAGGAAGCCAAGCAGCAGCTGAAGAACGCTGACGACGCTCAACGCGATGTCCTCTCTGCTCTTGTCGAGCAACGACGTACCGAACGCCAGGAGATTGAACAGATCGGCGCGCAGATGCGCGACCTGCGCAAACAGGAGATCGCTGCAGCATCAAAGCAGATCTCGATTCTGAGCCGCAGCTATGGCCGCGGAAGTGGTGGGGCCGGCCAGATCGCCTCACCAGAAGTCCCAGCACTCGACGGACAGGCCGAATCACAGGTTGACGCAGTAGACACCTCGGTCACCCAGAGCGGACCTGACAGCACCCAGACCCCGGTCGGAGATGTCACCGCCAGTGTCGCAGCATCAACGAGCGAGACGTCGACGATAGCCGACCAGGCGCCACAGGGGTCCCTCGACAGTCAGTCCGCAGATTCTCAGGTGTTCGCATCACGACGCGAAGCTGACCGAGCGCGCAAAGTCGCTGAACGTGAACGCAGGAGAGCTGAAGCAGCCGAGGAGTCCGCAGCACGGGAACGAGAGCGCGCAGAAGAGTCCGCAAAGAAGCTCGAGGAAAAAGAACTCCGCGACCGCCAAAGGGCTGCATCACGCCTGGAGCGGAAGAACCGCCGTCAGCAAAGTGGGGGACTGTTCGGTCGGCAAGGAAAGGGTGAAGTCGAGGATGGTCGTACCGATCTCGAGCGCCGCGTAGAGCAGGCACGTTTGCGCGCCGAGGAACGGGCAGCGAAGACCGAGGCGAAACGTCTCGTCGTTGAAGCCCGCGAACAGGAGCGCCTCCGTCGCGAAGAAGCCAAGAAGGCGGCAGATGCTGAGCGCGAGGAACGCAAGCTCCGCGAGGCAGAGCAGCGCAATGCAGAGAAGATCGCAAAGGCGATGGAACGACGGGCAGCACAAGATGCGCGTGATGCTGCCCGGCGTAACGAGAAGTCCGACGAGGGTCGTGGGAACGGGTCCGGTGGACTCGCTGGTCGACTACGTCGTAGTGATGACGCCGAACGCTCCGAGCGGTCCGCTCAGCGCAAGGCGGAACGCGCCCGTTCATCCGAAGAGCGTACTGCGCAGCGCGCCGCAGCTGCAGAGGAGAAGGCAGCCGCAGCGGAGGCGAAGGCTGCCGCGAAAGCTGAGGCCGCTGAACGCAAGAGAGCCGTGGAAGCCGAGAAGGCTGCTCGACAGGAGAGTGAGCGCCAAGAGCGTGCTGAGCGTCGAGCCGAAGAGCTCGCACGCAAGGCAGAGGAACGTGCTGCTCGTGCTGAACGCGAAGCAAACGAGCGAAGCGATCGTGAAGAAAAGCGCGCTGCTGAACTGGCTGAAAAAGAAGAACGCAAGCGTATTGCGCAAGCTCATCAAGATGAGGCAAAACGAGCAGCAGAAGCAGCACGCTCCGCTGCTGAGCAGGCCAAAGTGGAGCAGCAGCGCCGTAACGACGAGCTCCGGGTGCAAGAACAGGAACGAAAAGAGCAGGACAAGGCGCGAAGGAAAGCAGAACGAGAAGCCGAGCGCGTGCGCCGGAAAGCTCAACGTGAGAACCGCGGCGAAGAGAGCACGAACGACGACAACGAAAAGGACGCCGAGCGATCTCGTGGGTTCTTCGCTCAGTTCAGATCCGTGTTCGCAGGTAGCGAGCAGACCTCAGAAGAGAAACGACGACTGACGCGAGCTGAGCGACGTGCTCAGCGCGACGAGCAAGATGCTGCACGTCGCGTCGCTGAAGAGGCGTTGACACAAGCACGTGAGGCAGAGAAGGCCCTCCGTGACGCCGAGATAGTCGCTCATGACGCCCTCCGACGCGCAGACCGTGAAAGCGAGCGAGCAACCGCCGCAGAAGCTTTGGTCGCCGAGATCACCGAACGAGCCACCGAAGCAGTAGCCGAGATCGTGGCAACGCCCCCTGTAGATGGTTCAGGCTCGGACGCTTCCATGTCTAGGGACTCCGACGCAGCCGGCGACGGAACCGGCGCAGGAACAGACGGCACGGATGCAACCGATGCTGGCACCTCGGCCGAGGACGATCCGCGAGGACTCTCCCCCGAAGTCGACCTGAAGTCCGCAATCGAGTCGCTCGCGCCGCTGTCGGACAACGAACTCGACCGGCTGACAGAGCTGTACGACGCCGAAACCGGCGATCAGCTGCGCAACTGGGTGAAGACCCTCACGCCTGCGATGCAACGACGACTCCTCCCCAACGACTTGGCTCTCGTGGCGAAGATGTGGGAGCGCGAAGCCGAAGGAGCTGACGAGGTCGAAACCAAGACAGCGTTGGACGACTTGATGGCAGAAGTGGAGATCCGCCCGCTCGCAGGCCCTGCCGTAACCTTCGCCGATGCGAACATCGAGGTCTTCGGCGAGGACGAAGGCCCGGAGATCGGCGATTCCCCGACAGGGCGAGGCTGGTTCCGGACACGAACGAAGTCAAGACGATCAAAGTCGGCTGCCCGCATGAAGGCAGCGAAGGCTGCCGCGCGTGAAGAGAAGAAAGCGCAGAAGGAGCGTCTACGCCTGGCGAAAGCCGAAGCGAAGATGGCCGCACGGACGGCTCGCTCTGAGACCAAGCTCGAATCGCTCGAAGAGAAAGACGCCGTGAAGGCCGCCAAGCTCGCCGCCAAGGAAGCCATCCGTCTACAACGAGAACACATCCGTGAAGCGGACCGGCAGGCGAAGTCCGACGGGTTGACCGCTGCGCAACGTCGCGAGATACGCAAAGCAGAACTACAGGCACTACGGGAGATCGAGCGTTCAGCAAAGGCGTCAATCGCAGCCGCTGAGGCCGCTGCTGCTTCAGCACGCACGGATGCTCCCCTGGTCGAGAAGGAAGAGAAATCGTCACGTTTCCGACTCCCATCCCGATCACCACGCCCACGAGACGGCGGCGATGAGCTGCTCTCGATTCCGGGCATGGCTCCAGCATCCGATATCGCTCCTTCCGGCACCACTGTCGACGATTCGGACATCGAGTTGTCGGATACGACATCGCATCGTGAGCTCAGGAAGCTTGAACGTCAACGCAAGAATCGTGAAAAGGAAGAACGTAAGCGTCTTCGTGCCGACCAGAAGGCTGCTGAGAGGATCTCACAGTCGGATGATGCCAGCGATGAGATCTCCGAAGACGAACGCGTCAAACTCGAACGTACGATGCTCGCGGCTTCCGCGTCGACCGTACGTGTGCAGCGACGAGAACTGAAGCGCCTACAGAAGATCGAAGCTCAGCAGTCCAAACAGGATCGCAAGTCCCGGAACAACCGCGAGAAAGAAGACCGACTCGCCGAACAGCGGGCAGAGCGTGAATCGAAGAAGGAACGGGACCGAGTCGAACAGCAACGTCGCGTCGAGGAAGCTCGCGCGAAGGTGCTCGCTCGTGAAGCGGAACGCATCTCGAAGCAAGCAGCCCGCCTCGGCTCTGTCGCCATGCCTGTTGACGGTCCGGCCAATGCAGCTCAGTCCCAGTACACATGGGCTGTGGAAGCCGGTTCGCAAGCCGCGTTCTCGGCTGGCCAGGACATCGACGCCGCAGCGTACGACATCCCGGAAGGCCTCCCGAACCGCTCCTGATGAACATCGTCGATCGTCCGCAATGTTGACGATCGGTGCGTTCGGGATCATCTTGCCCTGCTGGCACGATCAACCGGAAGTTATAGGCGCCCGCAGCTATCGGTAGGTCCGGCTCGCGGCATCTAGCCACCCCTGTGTAGGACTTGACACAGAACCTCTTAGCTTGACCTGCGTACCGGACGAGTAGAGCACATCCCAGTTACTCGATCACTCCTTCAGTTGTAGTTGGACCTGATGCGGCGACGGTAGATGACGAAACCCCCATCCACTGGCTAAGCCACCTACACAAGAAGGACTACTCAGATGACAGCGACAACCTGGGCACGCGCCCTCAGTTTCATCATCGTTTCGTTCGTTTCCTCAGCGATGTTCGCCTTCACGGCGAGTGCCAATGAGTCGACAACGACCGTAGTACCAACCGTCCCTGTGGCGATCGCACCCGGATTCGATCCGGCTGTTGACACCACCATAGGACTCGCCCCGAGACTGACCCCTGCGGTCGGGATCGTGGATCCATCGACGAAGTCAGCACCAGAGGTCGTGTCCGCACCGGTTACGCGTCCTAGTGTCCAGGCAACCACCCCAGTCGTGGTTCCTGCTCGTCCGAAGAGTGACACCAGTAGCGACACCACTGTCGTGAAGCCTGTCGTCCAAGCTCCGCAGATCGATGGCCCTGCCAACGAAGCTTCTGCACCATCAGTGGAGGTCACCCGTGTGGCTCCCCAGATGATCGCTGAAGCTCCTGCAACTACGAACACCGAGGCTGGGTCATCTACAGTGACCACAGCTGAACCTGCAGAGGCTCAGAGTCTCATCGTTCCTCCTACTCAGGTTGGAGGACCGGAAGCAGTTTGGAGTTATGTCGGATACGGTGCCATCGGAGCGTTCGTCGCTCTGTACGCCTACCGATCGAACGCCCGCCGTTCGCACAGCGCAAGCTGAAACATCCCCTAAAAAAGCGCATCACATCAGTGATGCGCTTTTTTCTTTTCCTTGTTGATGCATGGCGAGTTTTCGTGGTGACTCCATCGACGACCTGTAGTTCTACGATAGTGTCACAGACTAGGAGAACGACTGTCTTTCAGCTTCGTCATTATGAGTAGAGATCCGGTTTGACTTCGGTATCTCCAGTTACGTGAAGTTCAGCGGTCTGTGATGATAGAGAGCGGGGAGAACATGAGTCGGAGCTGTCCGAAGAGTGTTGTGTCGTTGGCCGCCTGGGCGTCAGTGGCTGCCAATAGAATGTGCTCGTCCACCAGCGTGCGGACGTGGGTGAGCACGCAGATCTCCGCTTCGAGTGTCGCGGTCACCAGGCTCAGCCCCCCTTGGCTTGTCCCACGACGGGACGCATCGGCGAGATCCTGTGCTGCGTCGGCCAAGGCGGCATGGAGAGCGGCATCGAACCGTAGCAGCGTGAGACCGGTTTCAGTTCCGCTCAAGCCACGTACCGCCGTGAGCTGTGCAATCCAACTGAGCCGGGCAAAACTTGCAGCTCGGATTGCGTGACACCAACGCTGCTCTTCGTCCATGACCTTGACCGTGAACGGGACACCCGTACCGGCCCTTCATCGGATATGGGCTCCCGTTGGGTCGGATTCTTGCCAACGCCCAACAAGAAGCCCCGGCCGCTCACCCCTGCTTGCCAGTCTGCCCTGGAAGGGGACGAATAGAGACCTGACCACTCCAGGTCCGAAAGGGGTACCCATGTTCATCGCCGGCCGCTTCATCCGCCCTCTGTACCTTGCATTGATCGCCGTCGTTGTCGTATCCGCTGCAGTCGCTGCAGCCTTCTCGTTCCGTGGCGAGCCGGCAGCAGTCACGGCACCTACGACCACGGCATCTCCTTCACCCGAGGCAACCCTCGGAGGTCAACTGGCGCAGGAGAACACCAGCAACGCGCGACCCGAGAGCGAGGAGGACGAATCAGACATCATCCGCCCGGTTCGTACTGGTGACGCGACGATCGATTTCCCGTTCCTTGCATCTGCAAACGTCCAAGAGATTCGTCCGAAGGACCTTCCGTCTTCCGTTGCTTACGCTTACGCGATGCACCCCGAGGACTGGAACATCTTGCTTCCGAAGTATCGGGCAGAACTCGCGACCAAAGGCTGGAGCATCACGAAGGAAACCGCGCTCAATGGTGGCGCCGGCGCAAAGCTCGATGTCACGGCTGGTTCACGAATCGGACAGGTCTGGCTTCGCACCGCTCCTTCCGATGTTGATGACAACACGATCCTCATCGCACAGTTCAAGTCAAAGTCCTGATCAAAGGATCGGGAAGCGTGAAGACCTTCGCTTCGCGAGCCTTCAAATCAACGAACGCATCCACTTGCACTCGGAAAGCCGCAATCGCCTGCCCGTAACGATAGAGCACCGGCACAATATCACGCTGAAACGCAGCAAAGACACGTCCACGAGTCATGGGAGTTCGGACACAGCGCCAACGGTCGAGCTCATCAATCACCCGCCCGAACAGGGCAGACCTTAGGAGCCATCCGTGAAACCTCTCGACTATCTCGCCCGGGAAGCAGTCTTCGACAGCGATGTCGCGGAAGCTGCACATCGGGCGCTGTCCCGGTATCCCGACCTCCATCCCAATCTCGCCATGAATCCTGCACTGTCAAACATGACGTGGTTGTCGCTGTTCAGTGACAACCCGAATGCTACCATCGCAAAAGCGCTCGTTGGCCGAGACCTCCCTCACGAACTCCGTGAGGTCGTCATCGCCAATGAGACTCGCGAGACAGTGCTTGCCGAATTCGTACTCCACAACCAACTGACGGTTGATGAACTCGGTGCGATCCCTTCCGCACTTCGGAAGGGTCGACTCGCTGAAGCACTTGTCAACGCTACCTGGGTCGATGTCCCGACGAGGTTCACCCTCGCCGAGCGCGTCGGACTGATCGAACGGATCCGTCTGGTGTGTGACCCGGTCATCGGAGAGCACCCCATCCCTTCAGGCCTGCTAGATGCAGCGGTGTTTGCAAAGCCTGTCAAGGCCAAGGCGATGCGATCAGCATCTCTTTCCTTACTACTGCATCGGCACCCTGAGTCGATCACCGATCTCCTCGCCACCGGTAACGATGCCGCTGTCACAGCAGTAGCCGGTTCACCGGTCGTCTGTGCAGCAAACATCGATGCAGTCGTGGATGCCATCAGTGCCTTACAGGCCGAGAGCCGCAAATTCGCGGTCCTCGCTTTGGTTGCGAACCCAAGACTGAGTGCAGATAACGTCGCCGGCGTCGTAGCGGACGAGCGCCTCTCAGCGCCCGAACGTTCCGAAGCTCAGCTTGCTCTCGCACGCCGTAAGGTAGCCGAAGCCGTCATCGAACCATACAAGGAGGTGTCGCGCGCAACGTTGCAACGACTCCTCCGTCGGGCACTTCCGAGTGAGTACCGTCCACACGGTCGTCCCGCTGAACTCCTTGCCGTGCTCGGGAATCCTGAGCTCGGCTCTGATGCTCCTGTCGTCGCAAAGGCGCTTGCTGTTCTGCGTGACGATCGCATCTGGGGCGCAACCATCCAGGAACGATGGGTTGACCTCATCAACGCAGACCCTGACCTCGCCTCCGACTCAGCACACAACACTGCCGTATCCGGCTGCACTGGGCAAGAATCCAGCGATACCACAGGCCTCATCGACATCGGCCACCTTCATCCGTGGTCGCTTCAGACCTGGCACCTGGCATCGTTCGCTGCAAATGCAGCGGCACTGCTCGGACCTGACGCTGCAGCTTGGGAAACCTTGCTCAGTCTGTTCAACTCGTTCACCGGAACCGTAGGTGATCTCCTCGAGGTCTCCCGTTCCATCTGAGTGGACCACACGAACACACCCGTCGAGAGCCGGCCCCAACGGGCCGGCTCTCTTCCGTTTGGCGGTCCCAGCGGTTCGCCCTCGTGCCGCAGAGCGTCGCCGGCGAACCATCGAGTACGTAAGGGGCTGAAAGGTTTCGACGTCGGAACCGAAGCTGCTGACGCGACCCGGGGAGTCTGGCCCCGACAAAATGGACACAACCAAAGGTGCCAACTACAGCACCCTCGGCCTCGCCGCCTGATCTGATCAGGTGAAGTAGCCGACATCGTGAGCGGGAGACCGCAGCACGGGGCCGTGCACCCGCAGCCTGGCAACAGAAGCGGGAGCCGACGGTGGGAAAGACCACTGACGACAGGGAAAGTCCTGAGACCTCGCGGAGAGACTCGACGGTGGGCATTCGTCCACGGTGACCCGGCACCCGGCCGCCGACAGGCCGAACCTCGGGGATGGTCGTAGCGGGGCAGTGGAGGAGTCGGCGGACCCCGTTTCGATACGGGCAGCTCCACGAAGTCTTACCGAGGGATCATTGCCGTTTCGGCGACGAGGTTCACGGTGAGACGAACACCCGGGAACCCGGGTCTGGATAGAAGGTGGATACCTATGTTTAACAGCCTGAGATATGGCAGCGGGCGCTGGGTAGCGCTTGCCCTACTTGTCGCTCTCGTCGCCGGAGGCGGTTACTTCGGCTACTCCAAGATCATGAATGCCGCCGGTGTCGACACTCCTTCGCCTGCCGCGTCAGCCAGCCCCGCACCTTCCGAGAGCACAATGCCTGATGAGGCGCCCGCGGAACCAGCCGCAGCCGACGCTCCTGGTACGGCACCTTCCTCAGCCGCATCAGACCCGATCAAGGAGCCGTTCATCTCGATGCCGGTACCTGAAGGCGGCGTCCAGCCGTCGAAGATCCGCGGCGATGCGAAAGATGGCGAAGTGTTCATCTACGTCATCATTCCTGGGAACGACATCAAGGCGGCAGCCGCTTTTTACAAGAAGGAACTGCCGAAGCAGGATTGGACCATCAAGGTCATCGAAGGTGAACGTATCAGCTTCCGGATGACTTCGACTGCCTGGTCTGGTGATGTGACACTCTCGAAGGTCGATGAGACGAAGATGTCCTTCATGGGTATCCTGAAGCCCATCCTTGAGTAACCAACCTTAGATCGACAGAAGGGTCCCTGATGTGTCAGGGGCCCTTCTGTCATTACGGATCACAAAACACCTGCAACCAAGGGCGTATCGAAGGCCTGTGAATTGACCGCCCAAGGCGCCTTCAAGATGATGTCAACTGTGACAGTGAATGGGCTGTCCAGCAGATTGCAAGCTCAACTTTCAAGGTTGATCTACTGCACCTGAGTCTAAATATGCGTCACGTCTCGCTCGCGAAATCAACCTGGGGTGAGATTGTACTGGCGAGTGCTCAAGCGTTACGACGACGCGTGCAACCGTCAAGCAGTGCGTCGGCTACGGGCGACCGCTGTGACCAGCACGGTCACGAGTAGCGCAGTTACCAGACCCGGAAGATCGAACCAGGCCCCGAGAGACCAGATCGCGACTCCAGCTACCTCTGAAGAGAAGAACCACACCGGTATGCGCTTGCCACAGCAACGAGCCCGACCAGCAACGCGGAGCCATCCGAACACCGGTACGTTCTCCCAAGGTCTGAGGAGGCGTCCACAAGCACAGTGCGACCGGCCACCCAGGCCTTCACCCGTTCCCGCCCTGTCGACGACAACACAGCAGAAACTGGCGATTGCCCCACCAAGGAGCGAACCGAACAGCAGGTATGGATGGGTTGCAAGGAGTTCGACCATGAGCTGAACGGTGCGAGGGCCAACGGTTCCGTCCAATGTTGCTGCCGGACAGCAGCTCCGCACAGGGGACCGTACGTTGCGTGAAGAGCGATCAAGGACACCAGGGCACCGACGACACCTCGGGCGATCGGCCTACCGTACCCAGTGCACTTGACGACCAGGATCCCAACAGCCCAAAGGTAGTCGCTGACGAGAGTGCCGGCACCGAACACGCTGACGGTGACACGTCGTCTACCACTGAGGCTTCGCTAGGGGCAGGTGATCGCAAGAAGAACCTTGCCGCTGTCATCATCGGAGTACTGGTACTTGTGGTCTCTACAGCGTTCATCCTCCAACCGAGTGGCTACGCCAACGAGCGCCCGGGGCCGGTCGTCGAGGTCGAACTGAAGGAGAACGCGGGTGAATCAGAGCAGCTGGATGCGACCAACGGCAGATTCTCCTTCACGACGATCGAGATACGTGAGCTGCGCATCGGTGAAGTTCTGCTCGCCAAGATGCTCGGTCAGGATCTCGTCCTACTCAGCCCAGAGAGCGCCTCGTACGATCCCGGCACGCAGATGCTGCTCTCCAAGCAGCGCGCAGTGGCTACGGCGTTCGCCATCTCCCAGGGACAGGCTCCCAGCACCGCGGTAGTCATCACGGGGGTCGTCGCGGCGTCGCCGGCAGCCACTGCTGGTCTGCGAGTTGGTGACATCATC
>Ga0209550_10001335_pt1 | contig 23654 bp, 20 predicted proteins | sample LauGreSuBDMM15SN_2_FD_187567 | JGI IMG/M metagenome (GOLD analysis project Ga0209550, IMG submission 187567) | Freshwater lake microbial communities from Lake Michigan, USA - Su13.BD.MM15.SN (SPAdes) (version 5) | ecosystem: Environmental > Aquatic > Freshwater > Lake | place: Lake Michigan... | reverse complement strand
CTACTTACGCTACTTACGCTACTTACGCTACTTACATATATAACATATGTTATATATGTAAGTAGCGTAAGTAGCGTAAGTAGCGTAAGTAGAGTAAGTAGAGTAAGTAGCGTAAGTAGCGTAAGTAGCGTAAGTAGCGTAAGTAGCGTAAGTAGCGTAAGTAGCGTAAGTAGCGTAAGTAGTTTCTAAATATATGTGAAAGTAGTGTAAGTAGGTGGCGGGTCATCGTGAATATACTTTGGTATTCTTAGCAACCCATTGCATATCCTAGATATATGCATAAGTAGAGTAAGTAGGTTGCGGGTTATCGCGAATATACTTTGGTATTCTTAGAAACCCATTGCATATCCTAGATATATGCATAAGTAGAGTAAGTAGGTGGCGGGTCATCGTGAATATACTTTGGTATTCTTAGCAACCCATTGCAACATATCGTGTATCCTATCGTTGTTATTCTTTACATATTCTTATTTATATTTTTTTTACTATTATATATATTTAAGTATTATTTTTTGAGTACATAATTTATAATTTTTATAATTTTTCTATAAGTTTATAAATTTTAAGAAAAAATAAAATTATGTACTCGTTTTATATAAATATTTCTATTGTTCTTATTTTTGTATTATTACTATCCATCCCTATATAGATTTATTTATTATTCCTTATATTAAGAAATTACAAAAAATAATTAAAGTATAGAGAGTATAATAGTTTGTTACTTAACTCTTTTATATAATTGTTGCTCTTCTGCAGAATGTCCCATCATCATCGCTAAATTTGATAAATAATTAACACTACGCATCTCTCTCATCTCCCAAGTTATATATGAGTGTCTTATGTTGTTTAAAGTTATTTTTTTATCATAAATCTTACTAAATATTCTTTTTATTGCAACACCAAATGACTGAGGACTGCTAAATTTTCTAAACAATTTATCTCCTTCTTTTAAATTATTTATATATATATATTCTCTAATCTTATTTTTTAATATTTTATTAGTCAATGTTATTATCTGTCTCCCATATATTTTATTAGTTTTGTACTTATTATAAATTAACTCTTCTGGATTATTATTACTATCAACTATAATATAGTTGGTATTGTTATCTAAATTTTCAGAATTATTCTTTATAGTTATCAAATATACATCTTCGCTTCTTCTAGGTGGTTGTAATGTATAAAATATATATATAATTTCTTCTTCCATCTTTAACCCTTCCATATTTTTAAGTATATCTTCTTCTTCAAAACTATCAATCATTTCTTCATTGTCTGCTCTTTCGTTTTCTCCTCTTATTCCATAAATTGCATTGTTAATTTCTTCAAACTTTTCCCTAATTTTTTCATATCCTTCTTTTTTAGTTTTTGGCAAATATGATATTAATGTTAAATATGATGAAATGTATGCTTTTCTAGATTGTAAATTATCATATTTATCTTCTATTATTCTTATTAATTCATCTATATTATTCATATATTCCATATTATTTAATATCTTTTTTTCATCATCAGTTTCTTCATTTCCTAACAGTATTCTTTTTAGTGTTTCCTTGTCTAATTCGTTCTTTGATATAATTTTATGTATTACTGAAATCTTATTCATATAATTTATAGCAGTTTTCTCTGTTACACCTTTTACACCTGTTCTATCTACTCTGCTTATTAGTTCTCCTTTATCTTTTTCTATTCTAATTAAATCCTTCTTTATAGGTAATTCTTTTGGTAAAACATCTTTTTTTATAACAGACATCGCTTCTTCTAACTCTCTTTTCTTTTTTTCACGATGTATTCTAACATACTCTTTATTTTTTTCTTTTAATTCTTCACCTCTTCTCTCTCTCATTTTTTTTGCTAATTCATTTCTTCTCTTTCTTTTTTCCACTGCTTTTTGTAAAGCAATAATTGCAATTTCCTTATCCATATTATTATACTACTTACTCTACTTATTCGTTTATATATTTATTAAATGTCATTTTTTATTTTATTACGCATATATCAATATTAATAAATAAAATATATATAATAATTAAGATTGCTGCTATTGCGAATAATGGCAGATATATATTATATGTCTGGAAATATAAAAGATAATATAAATGGGAAGTTATTTATTATTCGAAATGATTTAGAGTTTTCTAAAATTGTTAAACCAAGTGATAATGATTTATGTTTTTTTAAATCTGATAAAGAAAGTTTCTTTTGTCATATACTTAATGATAAAAAAACAGACCAATTTTATACTAATTTGCAAAAATCTGGAATACCTTCAATAAATACCTCTTCTGATAATATCTCTACAAACAATACACCTTTACCACAATTAATAAAAGACATTTTAACAAGGTATAACAAAGTTTTTATAAATAAACATTTAGATACATTTAATGAAAATAATGCTAAAGATAATTTATATGTAGATTTGTTTTCAAATATAGGTAAAGACACTCTTCCAATACCTCCAAAATCACTAGAAAGATTAAGAATTAATATTAGTACTTTTAGAGATAAGTATAAAAATTCTAATTATACGGATTTTATTAAAGAATTATTAGAATCAACTGATTTTAATGGTAACGATATAGAAACATTAATACCGAATTTTGAATCTTTCCAAAACAATAAACAAATATCTAATATATTTGATTATTTAATAATAAAATTTTATTATTTTATATATGATGCTGCAACAACAAAAAAAAAAAATGTTAATCTTAATTTTGGTATAGATGAAAATTTATATGAAATAAGAAATAAAACCACCTATAATGAAAAAAATTATTTAAATGATTTTATATTATATTATATATTTGAAGATGTTATTAAGACAGATGGTATGGGTTACCCTAATATTACTCCATATATTAATCAATATAAACAAATAAATGGAGTTTTTGATATAATAAGGGAGCGATTAAAAAATCCAACAATATTCAAATTTTTAAGAAAATATTTTATAGAACATTCATCCGTGAAAAAATATCCTTACAAAAATCCTTATTTTAGCAATATAATCTTTATATTAAATAGTAAATATAATGATGGGTTTAACGATGATGAAAATGCTATTAGTTTTATATTAAGTATAATAGATTTTATTACAATATCATTATTTAATCCTGATCATTGTAATATTCACAAAAGGTATTATGAACATCCTATTGGTACTGCAATGTTTTATAATATTTTAATATCAAATATAGATAGTTTAGCAGACGATGTATATGATAAATATTTTTCATCTCCTGAACATAATAATATATCAACATCATTTACATCTGATAAGTTATCTTTAAATAATTACAATACACCGGAAGATATTTTTAAAAATAAAAATAAAAATAATTATAATTATAATAATGAAAAAGATAAAATTTTATTAGCATATTTAATATCATATTTTAAACATATTAACGAAAATGGTATTATAAATTTACATAATATAATCATTAATCATTATCTACCAAGTTCTACCGAATATTTAGATAATTTTAAATTATATATTTTATATATTAATTCAATAATGACATTAGATAGTCGTTATTATTTAAAAAATATACGTGGATTATGTGATATTACAACATGTATAAAAAACGATATAAAAGATATAGATGATTTTGTTAAGAAAGTAACAACAGAACATAAATATATAGATTATATAGATAAACTATCTTCAAATATAATCGATAAAGTAGAAAATAAAGATTTTTTGAAGAGTTATTTGAGTGAAATACATAATCCTGATAATCCTCCTGATTATTTTGAAAAGAAATCTATAGAAGATTTATTAAATTCATTATCAAAAGTTAATAATACAAAAATTAATCAAAAAGATATTATTGATAAATTAAAAAATAGGCGTATTGTAATGGTATTTATTCTTGACCATATTTATAACAAAAATTTAGGATTTGATAAGGCCACCTCCAATCGACGTTATTATAGGATTGGAGGTGGAGGAACATTAAATTTTATAAGTGATGTAGATAAATTAGAAATTATTTTGAATAAAATCGAGGATAGAGATGTGATTTCTACAATTTATTCGCACGAAATTAAAAATGACAAACCTCTAATCGAATTTTATAATTTATTAATACCAAATAAAATTAAAAATGTTAGACAATTTTCTGCAAATCAAACTCAATCTTCTACAGTTTCTGTTTCTAATGATGTCGTTAGTTCTCTAACTTCAAACTTAGATTCTGAAATTTATTCTGAAAAAAAATATGAGTATGTTTGGAATTATAGTAATGATAAATTAATAAGATTTAATGGATATTTTAATATGATTTATGATAGTTCAATAGAAGATATATTCGGTAACAAAGATAAAAATATTAATAGAAATATTAATATAAAATTTTTCAAATATTTTATAGAAAAAAATGATTATATCAAAAGAGTTATGGACGAACAAGTAAATTATAACCAAGATGAAAATAATGATGTTACTGTAATATCAATAAATACTTTAGATAATCAAATTAAACATGTAATATATGTATACTCTAAAGAAAATTTTGCAAAGTTTTTTGCTAACAATAGCAATCTAAATAATAAAATAATAGCAAAAATATATAATACGCCAAACGGTGGAGATATATATATATTATTTGATATTTTAGTAGATATATTTAAAGATTATATAAGCGAACATTTAGAAGAACAGAAAAATAGAGACAATTTTACATCTTTAAATCGCTATTTAAAATTTGTAATTGATTACTATAAATTGATAGATAAACTGGATTATTTTACTTATTATGTAGAGTTAGAAAATTGGTTATATCATATTAAAAGTATATCAGATAGTGGTGATCATACAGAAATAATAGAAGCTTATAAAAATGAATTGAAAACAAGGATTGTTATATGTAATGCTATTATAAGTAAATCTGACAATGATAATATTGATAATATTAATAATATTAAAAAATATTTAGAATTATTACAATATACTAATTATAATATTGATAATATTGATATTACAGCAGATAAAGTAGAATATGCAAATCGTATAAAAAGTTCTTGTGAAAAACAAATAAATAGGATTAGATATTATGGTAAAAATTTTATATTCGACTAAAATTAATTGCAAATTTTTCTAATTCTTCTTTACTTAATGAAGTCTAATTTGGAGAATGAAAGCGATAATTTGTACCATTTAGTAATTTTTTTATTTTAGGTATAATATCACCTAATATATGCATTGATGGTACATTAGCATTCAATGGTAGATTTTTATCATCTAAAATATTTATAGTGTTTACAATATTTATTTCGTCTAGATCTGATCTTTCATGACTATCTATAACAAAATTAGGATTTTTTTGTTTTCCTATTTCTTCAATTTTTATTAGCATCTATAATTCCCTCTTTTGTATGTGGAATGTCAATTCCATTATAATTTATCATACCTTCTTTGTTGACATTTATATGATTTTTTGACTCAGTTGTTGTACTACTTCTATCATGTGTTTTTACAGTTTCCGCTTTAATTATATTATCTTCCCATTATCATCTAATTTTGTAATAAAATCTTTAACGCCTGGAATTGCGACTAATCTTACTTTTTTAAATCTAATATCAAATAATAATTCTAATGTATCGTCAAAATCTATTAATTTATTTTTTATAGTTTCCTCTTCGTTAGCATAAGAAATAATCACGCAATTATCTCCGTATTTTATGACACATGCATTTTTAAAATCATTTAATGCTTCATCTAGTCTTTCTTCACCGGCATTTCTTTCTATATTTAGTATTTTTTTATAATTTTTATATATTGTATATATTGGTGCTTTTTCAATTTTAATACTTTTTACAACTGGAAGAGTTTTATTACTTTTAATTTTAACAATAACATATATTTTATCCCCAGCATCATTTAATGATTTAACTCTTTCTTTTAATATATTAAAAGGCATATTTGGTTCATAAGAATTGGAATTAGAATTTTCATCAGCATCATTTGTAGAACTAGTATCATTGATTGAATCTGTTGCTATGATATAAGAGTACTTATATTTTCCCGATGTTGTCTTATTTTCTTCAGGAGTTTTGATATTATCAGGAGATATAGTATTTAAAGGATCTGTTGTAGAACCTGTATTTCCCAATGTTGCCTTATTTTCTTCAGGAGTTTTGATATTATCAGGAGGTATAGTATTATCAGGAGATATAGTATTTAAAGGATCTGTTGTAGGTGCCAATGTTGAAGGAATTGGAAGGACGGATGATTGTAATGTATTATCACTTCTATTACGAGGTTTACTAGGACGAGGTGGTGGCGCAGGCGCAGATTCCGTAGATACAGATACCGCAGGTGTAGGAGGTAGAGGACGCGGTTGTACAGCAGGTATAGGATGTAGAGGGCGATACGGTGGCATAGGTGTTACTATATGAGGTTGTGATGTCACATATCTAGCATTACTCATAGGCTGATTTACAGCATATACAGGATCATATGCATCTTTATGCCTGTTCATAATATTCAAAAAACCTTTAATATATATGTATATATTAATATAATTTAATTAGCGACTGTATCAGCGTGTTTTTCCAATAATTTAATAATTTTATTATATAACTCATATAATAAACTATCATTTTCAAAATCATTAGTTATATCTTTAAATTTAAAGTCATCGTTTTTTAAACTTGTATAAATTGTATTACTTTTATCATTACAAAAAATAAATAGGTTTCTAGTAGAATTTATAATGTATGTTATAAAACCACATGTAATATTTGCACTATTACTAAATAAATTTTTTATATCATCTATGTTATTGTTTAATTTATGAATATTCTTAGATAAAATTATTTTTTTATCAATAACAATTACAATATTTAAAGTGGTTAGTCCATTGTCCATATTAATGCTATTAAAATTATTATTCAATTCAACATGAACATTACTCTTATCATAATAATTATTATTTGCTGCTATTTGAAAATTTTTGGATTTAATATCTATATCTTTTAGATTTATGTTTAAAGTTCCATTTACAGTTTTCTTTTTGCTATCTTCTAATCTTTTTTTATAATTATCTATAATATCATTCATATAATATAATTCTATTATACTATAAATATATTATTATATGATATAATATATTCATAAAAATTACATTTAAAATAGTATATTTTATAATATGAATTAATACACTTAGCATGTAAATTTATAAAGCATTAAATATCATATTATAATCCTAGAGGTTTTATCCAATTAGGAACGCAAATATTATCATTTTTAACGCTATGAGAAAAGAAGCAATCGCATTTAAAATTACAAAATTTGCTCCTCATTGGTTTACTTTTAATATCAGTATTGACATTTGATAATAAAGGCATTTCATTATTATCTATTTTTTTAACATACGGATTTATTCTCCAAATGTATATAGCGTTTAATAGATATAGATATACAATTAGTGAAATAATACTTAGCATTTATACATATAAATAAAATTATATTTATATATTTATATAGATATGAGAAAAACCTATTTTTTTATGACAAATGAAAAAGGAGATTATGCATGTTTTCGATTTACAGACTACAATATGTATAAAAATTGTTTTGAAAAATATAAAGAATTAGGATATGTAAATGATGAATTAATAGAATTATAAATATAAATTATTTATTATAAATAGAGAATGAATTCAGTAACTAGTAAAATGTCGCATGTGATAAAAGATAAGAGCAATATATTAAATAAAAATCAATGCGTTACATTTATAAAAGATTATAACGATTTAATAAATGGTAAGATATCCGCTATAAAACATCCTAAGACCCGTAAGATTATTAAAAATGCGTCGCAAATAAAATATATATACGATAAATGCGTTGAAATGTTTAACATTAAATCTTCATCATCGGCAAATCTCTCTAAAATAACTAAGATGGCAAAATTGTCTTCAGGTTCAAAAAGTGATTTATCTATAGATTACGAAAAAGAAATAAATATATTAAGTGAAAATGATATAGAACAAATTATAAACCTTCCTATAGAAACTCATAGTTATAATCGTTTAATAATAAAAAGTTTTTTTAAGGTACCTATAAGTTATAATAAGGGTTTGAAAGTATTAAAAAATTTTTTAAATAATCCTAACAATAAACGCCAAGATATAAATCAATATCGATTATATATAGCAGAGTTATCATCTATGATACCCAAATTTGACCCATTTATTAATCGTGGAGAATTTACAACAATGATTATAAATGCATTCGGTACACACAATAAAAATAAAATAATGCTATTCAGTGATTTATGCCAAAAAGAATTTATAAGCGCAATATTTGATGATACTCGAAAATTAAATATGGGAAATTTTACTAATAATGAGAATTATACTACTGCGACAGGCAATAATTTAATTAGAAGATTTGCTCAAAATAAATACTACTACTTTACCTTATATTATATATGCAGATTAGTTCTACATAATGCCGTAAGAGACCCTGAAATAGCACAACATATGGTATCGTGTAAAAGATTAATGAGAAAATTATTAAATATGGATTTTATGATAAACGACCCTGATGTTTCTAAGTCATTCAGTTCTAGTGGTAGCAAAAGTAGCGACGATGAAGACATAGATGCTACTATGAATACTATATATAATCAAATAGGAAAAAGAGAATATGTTAATTATATAATGAATAATGGGAATAATCCTAGAACAGTTAATGATGCGGATCCATATTTAGGTGTAAAATGGGTAGATTTATCTATGGATAAATTAAAATTAGTTGTAAAAATATCAAATGTATTAAATGGGCGCATATATACATATGCTTTCTATGCTAAGAGTTTATATACTGATTGGAAAAATGCTGTTATAAAAGGGAAACAATTTATTAACCCAATTACAAGAGTACCGTTTACTGTCGATGACGAACGTAATATATTAAATGTTCTTGATAGAAAATATCAGAATATAGGAATACCTAAAAATAGTATACAGCGTTCAGATATCCATTACCAAGATGTAGAAATGATTCGTGAAAATGGAATATATTTCTGGAGAATAAATATATGGTTTAATGCAGGCACTTTAACAAACCCTAACTATATTAGAATATTGTGTATAAATATTATAAATAATTTAGAATTATATAATGATGAAAGTCAAGTAGAGTATTCTCCTGCAATATTATTTTACAATATAGAAAATATGAAAAAAGGAAATAGAAATATAATATTGGGCAAAAAAATACCTTTTAAATTACATCCTGCTTTTGCAAAATATTATAATTCTTATATTACTACTGAAGAACAATATTTAGACTTTTTCAGATTAATCGCAAGGTCTGTATAATAATATATATTTAAAAATTAGGCGAATTTATATAGCATTTTTAATACTATCAAAGACGTATTTATAAGTTTGAAAATTTAAAATTCTCATCTTATTAAATTCATTAAATATATTCAACGGTTTAAGAGGTAAATCCTTTCCAAAAATTTTATTATTTGTTATAAGTATCTCTATATTATCGAATAATATTTGCGGAACATATTCTGGTGGAAATTCAATTTCATAACTAAGAGGAATTTTCATATGCATAACTTCTACCAATAAGGGTTGATTATTTGGTATTCTAACTACATATTTAAAAAGGATGATCATAATATTAGGTGCCCCTATATATTTTTTGTACACTATATCATTTCTTCCAAATCCTAATACAGGTCTTCTTATACCAGGGTATAAAATCATCATAGCATTTAATATATCATCTTTATCCTTTGCAGTAAATAACTTTCTAGTATAAGGATTTACAAAAGGTTCACTATATTTAACGGCTTTTCTCCACGCTTGATATAATGTTCTTACATAAAAAGCATAACTAAATGTCTTACCTTTACTATCTGTGTATTTTATAGATAAAACGTTTTTTAATTTTCTTAAAGGCATATCAGACCACTCTTCAACCATATAAGGATCAGAATCATTAATATTATTATCATTAATTATTGCAACTAACTCTTCTTTTTTTTTTCTATAATTTACTATATTTGCTTTAGATTGAAAATGACTGTGACCGCTCGATGAACTTCTTGGAGTTCCAGTCCAACTTATAGATTTACTTACTGATTTCGAAATATTTGTGGTTTGAAAAATGTTTTTAGATAATAATCTATCAATCAATTTAATAGTATCATTAGTATTATCATATACATATGGATTTTTTGAATTTGCATCTCTGATTTGTACTAGAATAAATTGTATAGCGTAATACTTATATTTATTATTATCTAAATTTGTCATCATTTCATTGTGATTTTTATTATTTTCAGAATATGTAATAATGTTTTTATACTCATTATAAGTAATAAACATGAAATCACTAACTCTGAGATCATCGTTGAGATCTTTGATGTTTACCCACATTTTTTTTAAATCTTTGGCATTTTTTTTTAAGGACTCCTCTATACTGCTATCTTCATATATTTCAAAGGGATTATATTTATAGTCCTTTTTCCAATTATATTTTAAAGTAAGTAAGTTCGCTGCAAAAGTATTATTGTAATAGATTTCATTTATTAACTTATTAATTTCTTCTAAAAATCTATAATAAGCATCGACATATATATTTTGCATTCTATCAGTTTTTTCTAGATACTCCTTTAATTTTAATAAACCAGTATCTAATGATATAGGTTTTGAAAATAAGTTAGAAATAATTTCTCTATTTTTAACAATATCATTTAAGGGCAATTCAATAATATCTTCAACTTTAGAATAAGAATCTAAAAGTATTTCATTATCTAAAGAAGTAGAACTTATCGAAGAACCTGATGATCTAGAAGATGATGCCGAAGATACATCGTCGTCCAATCCTACTTTTTTCCTACAGTATAAGTATATAAATTCTATTCTATCTCTATCTACTAGTTGCTTATTTGTTTTTGGATTAAAAATTTTTTTTACTCTGCCTTTTTTAAAATTATTGTAATCTTTAAAAAAATGTTGACATTGATTAACCGTTAATTTATTATTTTTGTCTTTATTAAAAATTGAACTTTTTATACTTCCAGACATTTCTAATATAATAATATATAATAAATGATTTGCTCTATAATTTATAATATAAATAAAAAATTGATTATAAACCTCTTTATATTTATTACACAATTATGTCAAAATTGTCCCTGACTTTCGTCGCAATCTTCGTTTTCTCTTCCAACACTGAAGCCCGTATCCATAGAATGCATAAAAGCAGTAGTAGAGGTTCTTATCGTGATTATGAAGTTGTAAGAAAAATGGAAAGAGAAAAAGATTATCTATTGCAACATAATGAATTTCTATCAGAGCATAATAAAGATTTGAATGCAATTATTACTCTAAATAATTGCAAAGCCGGAAATGTTTTCGCTAAACACAATACTGATAAATATAGCATTAATTGTGTTCCGTGTCCAGAAAATCATTACAGAACTTCTACTAATCACACATGTTATCATTGCCCAGAAGGTTATTATTCTAAGAGTGGATGGTCTGAGTGTAAAAAATCTGAAACAAATTCTAGCAATGTTCACACCTTATGCGAAAAAGGAAAAATAATCGGTTCTAATAAGTTTGGTATTCATACCGCAAGTTGTATCAAATGCTATAAGTTGGGTTATAAAAAATATATGCCTTATAAAAATAATCATGACAGTTGTTTTACTTGTCCTACAGGAAGTATTGTAAAGTACGGAGCTACTTTCTGTGAAGAATGTCCTATTGGACATTACGAAAAAGATAATAAATGTGTTAAATGTGAAGTTGGAACATATGCTGATAAAGCAGGCGCGACACATTGCAAAGTATGCTCGAACAAACATTCCCTGGCATTTGTTTCTATAGGAGGATATACTTGTGAAAATAGTATCTTTCACAATATGGCAGAAACATTTAATAATAATATTGTTAATATCGAGAATATTTTAAACCCTATTGTATATGGAACGCATAAAAGTATTGCTTTCGTATCAAACTTTTAATTAAAGAATGCTAAGTATTTCTAAAGAAAAGCAATAATATATTTATATATTTTTTATATTGATGTAATAATTATTTATAAAGCATTTTTAATTTTATCGAAAAAATCCTTATATTCATCGTAATTATTCAATGTCTCATTATTATACTCTATTAATACATCCAGTGGTTTTAAAGGCATGTTTTTACCAAATAGTTTTTTATTTCTACTAAGATGGACTATGTTATCGAATAAATATTGTTGAATATATGCGGGTTCAACATCAACATTAAAATTTAATGGTATTGTAAAACTTATTATAGGTACTAATAAACTTCTATTGTGTAATTTAATTATATATTGAAATTTAAAGGTTACCGCTCGAGTTCCGTTAAAGCTAGGAGAAACATCTATTGATATATCTCTTCTTCCTTCTCCTAATTTTGGTCTCTGTATTTTAGGATATAATAGTGTCATAGCATTCATTATATCTTCTTTATCATTTTCTGTAAATTCCTTTCTTGTATAAGGATTTTTAAAATCCGCTCTGTCTTTAATAGCATTTCTCCACGCCTGATATAATGTTCTTATATAAAATGCAACACTGTACGTATTACCTCCTTCTTTATATTTTAAAGATATTACGTTTTTAAGTTTATTTAAAGACATATCTTCCCAACTTTCCGCAAGATATGGGTCTGTATCATTAATATTATTTTCTGTAATTTCTCTAACCAATTCTGCTTTTGTTTTTTTATATCTTTCGATATTAGCTTTTGATTGAAAATGACTATGACCACTAGAAGAACTTCTAGGAGTACCTGACCAACTTATGGATTTACTAATTGAAATAGAATCATCGTTATTATTAAATAATGTATTTATGATATTTTTAGTAACAAGCGAATCTATTATTTCTAAATGCGAATTTACTCCATTTTTATTAATAAAATGAACATTTCCAGACATTTCATCCCTTATAAGGACAAGAATAAATTGCAACGCCATATATCTATCCATATTATCATCTAAATTTCTAATAATATCTTCTTTATTTTTATTAGTTTGTGAATAGAATAAAATTTTTTTTAGTTCATTTATAGGTTCTTTGTTTAATCCCAAGCATCTAATCTCGCTGGTATTTAGATAATTTGTATTTGCCCACATATTTTTTAATATTTTTTTTGTAGTTTTAATAGCATCTATTATATTAGGTCGTGGAGTAATTTCTGGTATAGCGAAAGGATTATATTTATAATTTAGTTTCCAATTGTATTGTTTTGTTAAGATATCTCTAGACGTATCCTTATAATTATATATTCTTCTAATAATCATATTAATTTCACGTAAAATATTGTGATAAGATTTAACATAAATATTTTGCATGTATTCTGGTTGTAAATCGAGATATCCGCATAGTTTCCACAATCCTACCTCGTACTTTATTGGTTTTGTAAATAATGATGCTATTAATGCTTTGTTTTGCGCTAAAGTATTTAAGGGAATAAAGATAATATCTTGAACTTTGTTATAAGAATCTAATATAATTTCGTAATCTTCAGGTTTGGGAGATTTAGATTTAGGTTTTGGAGATTCACTATCCAATTCTAGTTTTTTTTTACATATATTATATATATATTTGATTCTATCTTCGTCATTAAGTGATTTATTAGTTTTTGGATTATTTATCTTTAATATCTTACCATTTTTATATTCCTTATAATCCTTAATAAATACCTCGCATTGTTTTTCTGTTAAATTATTATTTTTATCTTTTTTAAATGTTGCAGTTTTTGCGTCGGTAGACATGTTCTAATATTATGAAATATAATATTATAAATAGGCATATAATTGTTATATTTTTTACATAAAAAGAAGATTAATTATTAATTCATAATTTATAAGGCATTTTTAATTTTATCAAAAAACTCCTTATATTGATAGTAATTATATAATGATAAATTATTATTCTCTAATAATACAGGTAAGGGTTTTAGAAGTGCATCTTTTCCAAATGTTTTTTTAGTTTTATTGAGTTGCAATATGTTTTCAAATAAATATTGTTGAATATAAGCGGGTTCAACATCAATATCAAAAATCGCAGGTACTGTAATCTTTATTAGAGGTACTAATATATTTACATTGTTTATTTTTACTTTATATTTGAAAGTAATAACAGTAGTATTATTAATATAAAGAAAATTTAAAGATATATCTTTTCTTCCTGTTGACATTTTTGGTCTTTGTATACCAGGATACATTAATATAATGGCATTCATTATATCTTCTTTATCTTTTTCTGTAAAATCCTTTCTTGTATAAGGATTTCTAAAAGGTTTATGATATTTAACAGAATGATCCCAAGCTTGATATAATGTCCGTATATAAAAAGCAACTCCGTATGTATTATCTCCTTCTTTATATCTTAAAGATATGACATTTTTAAGTTTATTTAAAGACATATCTTCCCATTTTTCGGCAAGATATGGGTCCGTATCATTAATATTATTTTCAGTAATTGCTGCTACTAAGTCGGTTTTTGTTTTTCTATATCTTGCTATATTTGCCTTAGATTGAAAATGACTATGACCGCTAGAAGAACTTCTTGGAGTTCCTGACCGACTAATAGATTTACTTATAGATAAATAACTTGAATTATTATTATTATATAATATATTTACTATATCTTTTGTAATGAGAGAATCTATTATATTCAAATCTTGAATTACATATTCTATTTGTTGTAATTTTACATAAATATCCGATAATTCATCTCTTATGATAACAAGGAAAAATTGTAATGCGATATATTTATCTATATTATCATTTAATGTTCTAATAATATCATCTTTATTATGATTATTTTCAGAATATAATATAATTTTTTTAAGTTCATCTATAGGTTGATTATTTAATCCAAAACATCTATATTCATCTGTATTTGAATATTTTGTATTTTTCCACATATTTTGCAATGTTTTTTGTGTAGTTTTAATACCATATATTATATTGGGTCGTTGCCCACTTTCTGGTATACCAAAAGGATTATAATTATAATTTAGTTTCCATTTATATTCTGTTGTTAAAATTTCCGTAGACATTTGTTTATAATTATATATTATTCTAATAATTATATTAATTTCACGTAAAATCTTGTGATAAGATTTTACATAAATATTTTGCGTATTTTGTGGTTGTAAATTGAGATATTCATATAGTTTTAATAATCCTTCCTCGTACTTTATTGCTTTTGTAAATAAAGATTTTATTAATGCTTTGTTTTGTGCTAAAGTATTTAAAGGAATAAATATAATATCTTGAACTTTTTGATAAGAATCTAATATAATTTTGTTATCTTCTGTTTCGGGAGATTTAGATTTAGATTTAGATTTTGGAGATGCACTACCTATACCGAGTTTTTTCTTACATTTTTCATATATATATTTAATTCTATCAGCGTCGTTAAGAGGTTTATTTGTTTTAGGATTAGTTATTTTTGATATTTTACCATTTTTATATTCCTTGTAATCTTTTATAAATGCTTCACATTGTTTATCTGATAAATTATTATTAGTATCTTTTGTAAATGTTGCAGTTTTTGCGTCGGTAGACATGTTCTAATATTATTAAATATAAAAGATATATTTGCTATATTTTTTTAATAATTTAAAAAATTTGATTATAATTCTGTTAATAATAATATTAACAGAAAATGTACTTTTCAGTTACTATCCTCGCTATTACTATTGTTGCATTTTTGAACATCGGTAATTGTGATGCTCGTATTCATAAGATGAATTTTGTAACAAAATGCGGTTGTGCAAAGACTGTTTCGAATGAAAGAGATATTGCTTATATCAAATATAATGATGTCATTAGCAATTCTGAGAAAATCATTACTGTGAATAATTGTCTTCCAGGTAAAGCATTTAATTATGAAGATTATAAAGGTGAAAATAATTATAAGATTGAATGCAAGAATTGTCCAGATAATTATTATAGGACTTCTACAAATGCAACGTGTCTTCGATGCCCAGTAGGTTATTATTCTAATTCTGGCGATGTCGAATGTACTAAGGCAGTAACAAATATTAGTAATGTACATACTCTTTGTAATAAAGGACACGTTGTGGGTAATAATAAGTTTGCAAAATATGAAGATAGTTGTTATGAATGTATTCCTGAAAATAAAGAATATATGCCTTATAAAAATAATCACGATAGTTGTTTTATATGTCCTGCTGGAAGTATTGTAGATTTTAAAGTACAAAGTTGTACAAAATGTCCTGTAGGATATTATGAAAAAAATAATGCATGTATCGAATGTGAAATTGGGTCTTACAATGATAATTCTGGTGCTGCTAAATGCAAGGTATGCAATAATCAAAATGCTATCGCATATAGTTCAGTAGGAGGATACAATTGTGATAATAGTATTTTCTATGATTTGTCAGACACTATTAAAAATAATCTAATGAATATGGATATGGTATTGAAACCATTAGCATATAGTGCTAATCTAGGTGTAGCAATGATTAGTAATAATCGTCGTGCAGTAGAAATAGTTATCCCTAGCATCGCTATCGTATATGTCGCTTTTATTAGTATGTAAATGTATATTATAATATATATTATGTGTTTTTTATTTTTGTAAATTTAGAATTTACATATCATACTTGATATGAGATAATGAAACAATAAAAATAAAACGAAGAGTTAATAACTCTTTTGGTGAAATAAATAGAATACAAAATGACTTAACAAAATATAATTTTATGTTTTGAATTGAATTACTCTACCTTCTTTTAATATTATTGATATTTTAATACTATAGTTATTAATCTTAATCATATTCAATAATTCCTTAAAAGTATTATTTGCATCTTTAGTAGCAACATACATATTTATTTCTTCATACCATACTAACATATTATTCTCACTTTCATCTTTTAATGAAAATGTAAACTTTGTAGTTTGTATTACTCTCTCGATGGACATAGTCTTCCATACATCAATTAAAAGTCCCATATATGTTGTTTTTTTTATACAATTTCTTCATTATTTTTAATTTCACATTGTAATATTATCGAATCATTTAAGAAATCGTTCTTTTGAAATTCTTCTTCTATGATAAATACATTTGATGGAGTAAGCATAAGTACTCCATTAATAATTTCAAGAGCACAATTCTCGCTATTATGAATATGTTCTGTCATCTTATTATTTAAATATATGTATTTTTAACCCTTTATGTATTTATTTAAATTTGTAGACCAAAAAGAAAAATAATATAAAACTATTATAAAAATGTAAATATGTTCTAATATATATATAATTATATAAAAATTGATAAATTTATACGTGTATAAACATACACACCTATCAATAACCAATCAACGCAGATAACACCAGACAACGCATAAAAGACTAATTGCACAATCAACGTCAGGAAATTAATTTAAATATGAACGGCAATTTTGATATGTATGACGTAACCTCTAAAAACAAGGTTAGAAAGTTGAAAAAGTTTAACAAGTACAATGATGATAAAAAGAATAAGAATAAGATGAGAAATAATATTTCTCGGGAAAAAGATTCCCGATATGCTTTTAAAAATCGTAGGATTGTTAATAACGATTGGAAGGTTTTCAATAATAGTCAATCGACGCCTACGCAGGCGCGCTGGAGTTGGGGGGGTGGGTTTGATTTTGATTTAGAAGAAAATAATGAAGTAATTTGTTTCTCCTGTAGAAGATCAGAATATTCAGAAGAAATAGAGTTATTAAGATATGAGTATGATTTTACGGAATTTAAAGTTAATCGCGAAATTGCAGAGTTTTACAAAAACAGCAAAGATATAATGAAAGATTTTATATCTTGTAATATCAAAGAAAATGAAGAAGAATTGAACAAAATAGAAGATTATTTACATTTAATTGATGAAGCGTTGATAGAAACGGAATATGTAAATTATTTGCAAAATAAAAGAGCTAAAATTTTTGGAGAAAAAGAATTGCTTGAAAAAAGCTGTAATATAGTATACAATTTGCGTTCCGATTATGTATTTGTTACAAATAGGGAATATATACGTACTTGGATTTATGAATGTGAACTTTTAGATTTCAAAATAAAACTCTTGGAAAACAAAAGAAAAATAAAGGAAATGCTAACGCGTATTTATGTTTCTTCTAGTGTAGCTCTTGCTCTTTTGAGAAACTAATATATGTAGTATACACATATATACATATTTATATATACATATTTTTATAATTTATATTAGAATTTATCAGGAGCACATAATAGATAATACGCAATATATTATTTTTTATACTAATATATTTTTTCTATATTATGGAAATCACGTAGAAGATTCTAAAGAACTAGAGATAAAAAAATCAATGCAAAGTTTATTATTTATATTTAACATACATATTTATTTCATCTTTATATTTTCTGTAGCGCCTCCATAGAATATCTCTAATATAATTATTATTTTTCTCGTCTAATAGTTTTTCAATATTATTTAATCTATTTTTCATACCCATAATAGATTCCGCAGTACTACTTAATATATCCATATGTTCAGAATTAACCATACATTCGATTATAATTTTATTAAAACTATTTGTATTACAAGTAATATAAAAATTATTACAATATTTAATATGTTCTTCTAGAAAAGTAGTATAATCATCAATTAAATTTACTATATCATTGTATAAAGTATCATCAATATTATTCTTTAATAATAAAGTAGTAGATATTTCATATATACCATATGGAAACTTATTATATGTATATGCTGTCATAATACTATCTAACTATTACTAATATATTATAACAATTCCTTAAAACCGTCAATATCTAATATGATTACTCCTAATTCCCTCGCCTTAATTATTTTTGCAGTATTCTCCTCTTTATCTTTAACTACTAGGTAATTTGTATTCTTAGATATACTAGTTGTTACTTTACCTCCATTTTCTTCAATTATTTTCTCGTAATCTTTATTTCTAAATCCAGAAAATATAAATGTTTTATCTTTAAGATTAATGTTGACCTTATTCATCTTATCAGTATCTTGTTTATCCTTATCTTTATCGTTTTTACATTTTATTCCTAAGTTATCATAGAATTTGTAATAATTTGGTAGATTTTCTATGAATAATTCTGCACTTATATTTGCTATCCCATTTATTTTTGTTAAGTCTTCTACTTTTAATTTGAGAGCTTTACTGCGACTTTTTACGGTATTATCTATTATTTCAGGATATATATCAGTAATGCTTTTAATTTTTTTTAAACCAAATCCTCTTCCCATAATATTTGATGCATCCATTAAAACATTACAATCAACATCTTTTATTTTTTTTAAAGCTTCTAGAATATTATCAGCACTCTTATTTTTAAAACCTTCGATACTCAATAGTTCATCTTTCTTAATATTAATTATTTTATTAATAGTATCATAACCAGCATCATAAATTTTAGTAATATTTCCCGGACCCATATTTTCAACACCTATAGTTTTCATAAAATATATAATGTTCTTAATATCATAACCACTATTTTTATCACCATTATCAATCATAATTATATCAACACGCGTGTCATTCCATTTATAATTAACATTAACTATTCCCGGCATACTAGGTTTTCCCGATGCAGATTTAGATAATACTTCATTTATATGAGGTATAACATTTCCAGAACGAATTATAATAATTCGTGAACCAGGTCCAATAACATTTTTTTCAATATATCCAGCATTAAATCCAGTCGCCTGTTTAATTTTAACATCATCTAATATTATTTCGTCAAACTTAACAATAGGTTTCATATATTTATCTTTTGATACATTCCATTCAACTTCACGTACAATTACTTCTGCTTGCTCAAGTGTATGAATAGATTTAAAAGCAAATGAATGTGTAGGATTTTTTCCTTTTTCAATTTCATATGTTTTACCAATATCGCTTATTACAATACCATCTATAATATATTTGTTATTTCTAGACCTTTGAAGATTATCAGATAATATTGTAAGATTTATATCATCTATTACTGTATTATTAACTATTAAAAACCCTAACTGTTTTAGAATATCTAACCCATTCTTAATATTATCTTCTTTATCATATCTATATATCTTACTATTATCTATAAAATCAATTAATGTATAAGAAACAAAATCAATTGATTTTAATATATTTTTATTAAGATTTTTTGAATTTATAGCACCAGATACGGTATTGCGAGGGTTTGCACCATTTTCTCCGTCTAGTTTGAGTTTTTTCCAATTATCTTTTGAAATAATTAATTCTCCTCTTACCGCTAGATAATCTCCTTTAAAATCTGGGAATCCATTTATATATTCTAATAAATGACTTATATCTTGTCCTTCTGTACCATTTCCTCGTGTATATAATTTAATATCATAATTTTTTTCACTAATTTTAGTATATACAATTAGACAACTAACACCATCTAGTTTATCACTAATAACATAAGGTCCTTTATATTTTTTCTTATATTTACTAATTTCTTCATCGCTATCTTTTATTTTATTTTGCGAACCCATATAATATGGGAGAGTTACTTTATTATCTATATCTGCACCAATGCGTTTTAAATATGGGTCTTTAGGATATTTTTTGCGAACATAATCCTTAATTATATCATATATATCATCTTTTAATACTGATTTATCTCCATTAAAAAATGCTTGGTCTGCCATAATAAGCATATCAATAATCTCTTTTTTTTTACTATTTTTAATAAATTTCATAGGGTCTGAATTTATATTTTCAAAATTATAATTCATTTTATCTATCTTAATATATATAGTATAAAATCATTTTTTATATATATTATATATTTATAGCATTTATGTCATAATAATTATCTGTATTTACTTATGCATATTATTTATTTTTAATAGTATATTGTGTATTATTTGTATAACTATAACTTGGTATATATATTATATAAAGTTTATTATATGTATATATATCAAATGTTACCATTTGGAAAATATTCTTATGGTAATCCTACAGTATTATGGGATTCAAGTGGCGCAAAATTACATGTTGGAAATTTTTGTTCTATTGCAAATAATGTTAAAATTTTTTTAGGAGGAAATCATCGTACAGATTGGATAACTACATATCCATTTGGACATATTAATCAAGAAACATTCAATTCGTTTAATGGTATAGGACTTCCAACTACAAAAGGAGATGTTGTTATTGGAAATGATGTATGGATAGGAAATGATGTAACTATAATGTCCGGAGTTAAAATAGGAGATGGTGTTGTTATAGCTGCGAATAGTCATGTTGTAAATGACGCAGAACCATATTCATTAGTAGGTGGTAATCCTGCAAAACATATTAAATATAGATTTACAAAAGAGCAAATAGAAAAATTATTAGAAATTAAGTGGTGGAATTGGAATGATGAAAAAATAAATAAATTTATTCCTTTATTATGTAATAATAATATCGATAACTTTATAAATACTGTTAAACAAAATGAAAAGTAAAATAATTATTTATGCAATATATAAGTTTTTTAAAATGGATATTTTAATTTATCAAAAATATTATTAATTAAAACTTTTTTTTAAGATATTTGTTTGTTTAGTACTCCATAATAAAGATTGATTAATCATTAATAATAATAAAACAATAACGTATTTAATTATAATTATATAAACATTTATGCCTTTACCAATATTCAAAAAGAATTTGGTGGAGCAGGAATAATAAAAATGAGTACATAATTTTATTTTTCTTTAAGTTTTAAAAGTTTTTTATAAATTTCTAAATTTTTTTAATTATGTACTCATTTTTCAATTTATCATTTTAACTAATCTATATATGTTTTCTAAATGTTAAAGAATAGCGCACATCCATTATTTTTTTTCAATTGGAATCCCGTGTAAAAATTCGTTTTGAAAATTACCACCCATCTGTATTAGACTATAAGAAGTTGTAGGAATGTCAATTACCTTTTCCTTAGTAATTTTATTTCGTATACGAAATTTACGAATAGCTCCGTAAGAAATAGCAACTACACCTATGTCATCTAATGTATTTTCATTATCACTATGTTCTGATATATAATTAGTTCCATCGTTATACCTATTTACTAAAATACCATTATACGATGATCCAAATAGTGTATTTACAATTTTCAATAATTCGACTAAATTAGGTTTTAGAGGTTTTGAAGAAGCAAGTTTTCCAGAATAATAATAGCCTTCCGTTTCATTAGAAAAAAAACCCACATCTCTTTGTTGATATACTATTTTACCCATAAATTTTATAGAGGGTTTGATATCAAGACAATCTTTAACTTCGTCAATACATTTATCAATTATTTCGCGTACTATATAATTGTCAGCGTATAAAAGAAGATTCAAATAAGATTTATCTATTTTTACACTATAATAAGAATTCTTAATTTAGAGTAGCTTTTCGCAATTTCCATAATTATGTAAATGTTTATAACATGACATAATATTATCGTATATATTATTATAATAATTATATTTAATATTATTTTCTTTACACCATTCTTGAACAATAGGTTTAATTTTATAATAATGTACATGTGATATTCTTGGAAATAAATGATGTTCTATTTGGTAATTTAGGCCTCCGTGAAAATATCCTAATAATCTTCCGCCTACCGAAGAAGATGTTTCAATTTGAGCTATAGCCCAGTCAATTTTAGTGTTGCTATTCTTACTTATATTTTTAACTCCTTCAAAATTATGAGAAATTATGAAGTTTAAACCTAAATATAATCCCCCAAAAGTTAAAGTAATAAATATATATAAAAGAGTATATATTGATGGATAAATATATATAGGTAATATATAAAATCTTATAATAAAAAAGAAGCGAAAGATTAATCCTACATAAGATTCGTTTAATGCTAATGAAGAAATTTTTTCTCCCATATGCTTCATATAAAATAAATCCAATATTTCTTTAAAATGCCAATTAAAAGGAAGTAAAGATAATAGAGGCCATACATAAATTTTTTGTAATTTATATATATCATACCATTTAACAGAATTATGAAGTCTAATAATATCGGTTGTAATATCAGGGTCCTTTTCATAAATATTTGTATAAGCATGGTGAAGTAATACGTGATGATGTTTCCATAATAAGGAACTACCACCTATCCAGTCTTGAGAAAACCCCCACAACATATTTATATATCCATTAGATGATATAGCACCATGATTAGCATCGTGTTGAATACATAAACCAACAATAGCCATTAAATATCCTAATATTATAGATTTAATGAAAGAAAAGCCATAATATATATTGTGCCATTCTATATAAAAAAGCGATATTACTATTATAATAGATTTGATATACCATTCGCAATTAGCATAAGAATAAGGAACAGCCTTATTTACGCGTTTTTTAAGTTCAATAAATTTATCACTATTTACCAAATAAAAAACTTCACTTGAATTGTCTATATCTTTTATTTTGTATTTATCTAATATATATTTTTTTGATTTAATATGGTTATGATGTATCATATAATAATGAATAGTAGCATCTTTACCACCAAAAATATTTAATATATAAGCGCCGCCGGGGTGAACTTTAGAAAAATCTTTTAGATTATA